>Ga0210025_1002687_pt1 | contig 16936 bp, 3 predicted proteins | sample CryGeyme20150102_FD_183989 | JGI IMG/M metagenome (GOLD analysis project Ga0210025, IMG submission 183989) | Groundwater microbial communities from Crystal Geyser aquifers in Utah, USA - Crystal Geyser metaG 2015-0102 (SPAdes) (version 2) | ecosystem: Environmental > Aquatic > Deep subsurface >...
GCAATAGCTGTAATTCTTTTGCCCAAGGTAACACCAGAAGGTATTGGAACAGAAAACGAAAACTTGTTCGTATTATCTGAGCCCGAGTTATATCCATTTACAGTTCCTGTATATGCTCCTGTAGTTGCATCATTATCATTCCCAGAACCTTCCGTTTCAGAAAAAAGATATGTTCTACCCTCTCCAAAATTAGTTGGATCAACTTCTGCTAAATAAACTTCAACTAAAGATCCTGGTCTGGTAAAACCTGAAATAGTCAAATTCGAAGCATCTAATTTTGCTTCTGTTAAAACGGGGAAATTTAAAATGTTATTCGGACCAGCGTCACCATCACCAGAATCATTAAGATTTACACCGTCACTTCCAACTAAATCAATTCCCAAACCATTATTCTGATAAAAACTATTTTGGGTAATTCTGTTTCCTGTTCCAGAAGAAATCTGAACTCCATCTCCAACATTATATCTAAAAATATTATTCGTAATTGTAGCATTTGAGCCACTTATAAACTGAATACCTGACTGATAGGTAGCACTTAGGTTACCATTATTCTCTATAGTGTTATTTGTAATAGTTAAGTTATTAGCATTCGTAAACAATGCAATTCCACTTGCTGAACTCAATCGTATTAGGTTGTTTTGAATAGCAATTGAGCTAGAGTTAATAATGGTGATTCCAGAAGCATCATTTTGAGTTAAGCCATTCGATACGATATAGGAATATTCAATAGTGTTAGCCGACGCATTATTTTCAATATAAACGCCCGAACCCGCATTCCCTGTAATCGTCATATTATTAAGTACAGCTCCTGTAGAACCTGCACCCGTTAATAAAATACCAGCTCCATTTGCTCCACTTCCCGTTACACCTTCAATTCCTAAGTGTGATAAATAGGTATAACTAGCTAATAATTTGAATGCTGGGAATCCTGCCCCATCAATAATAACTTCTGGACCTAAAGTTACTCCTGAACTCATTGAGTTAGTATTACCTGTGAAATTGGTTTGGGTACTTCCATCAAACCGAGTAAAACTATCTGTAATGTCTGGGAGAGCTGTTGCTAATGTAATTCTAAAATTACTTCCATTAAAATTTGGATCAGTTACTGGAATATTAAAAATGGAATATTCAAATGTGTTACTTAAGCCAGATTGATTTAATGAGAAATTTGCTAATTGATTACTATTAATAACAAATTGTCTCAAAGAACCTTGCCCTGAATCATTAGTATTTACAATGGTAGAAAAGTTAAAGCCAAAATCGACATTATTTACATCAGAAAAAGACAAGGTTACATCAGTTACAGACTGTGCGGTTGTTGAGCCGGTTGTAAAAGCTGAAATATTCTGAGCTCCAGAATTTGCAGCTGCATCAACATAATGAGGAGTTTCTCCTCCGACTTTGTTTGTTACAGCAATTGCAGTTCCCGATGAAGCATTAGTTCGATAGGTTTGAACGGCAACATTTCCAGGGTTTATTCCTCCAACTCTTCTTGAAACAACAGTTGAATTTACCACGCGGATTTTATAATTAGCACTTGGCTTCTCTTCAAATTTGTAATAACCGCTTGAATTTGTTGTTGTAAATTCTATAAAATCTCCTGTAGTTCCATTGTATAATTCTACTCTAACAGCAGGTAAAAACTCAACACCAGAAGCCGATCTATTTCTTCCAGCTCCTCCACCAAAGTTTTTATCTTCAAAAACATATCCGCTTATATTGAATCGACCTACATCAATAAGTACATCGGCCGAATTATTCGTTAAATCTGGATCAGTTTGGTCAACTGCAGTAATTGAAGCATTGTATGTTAGTGTTGATCCTGCTGTTCCGGCATTAACATTGGCTACCACAACAATTGAATCTAACTCACCAACGGCCAAATTTGTTATGCTCCAAACTTGAGTTCCATTATTATATGAGCCAAGACTAGGAGTTGCAGAAACAAATGTTAAACCTACTGGCAGTGTAAATGTAACTTCAATATTATCAGCATCAGATGGACCAGTATTTTGAAGTTTGAATGTATAATTGACTTGAGTTCCTTCATCTGGACGAGGTACGTCTACTTCACCTTGTAAATCTAAGTTTGCATCTAAACAGTTGTAACTTAAGGTATAAGTTGCAACGTCTTCAAAAGCTACTTTCCAAGTATCAATTAAATTATTATTACCTCTTGCATTATTCCATGTGTGATTTGTAAGTGAACCTAAACCCGAGTTATCAACACCACCAACAGGTAAGTCATTCCAATAATATCTTTCTGATGTTTCATTGTCGACAGGAACTAAATTAAATAATGGGCCAGTAACTGCTGCTTGATTCTCTACATCATAGAATGGAAAGTGAATTTCACTAGATTTTGTTCTTAATATTGTATTTGCAGTAAAATTTGGCGGTGCATCCGTTCCATTTTTAAATTTTCCATCCCAAAAAATCGAATTAAATCCAACAGTAGCAGGTCCTGTAATAGTTCTCTCTGTACCACGGTTAAAAATACCATCACTATTTTCATCAATTACGATTTCGAATGTCCATTCTCCATTTGTTGAAAACTCAAAGTATCCACCTGTTCCAGGACAATTATTTCTAAATACTAAATTACTTACAGTTGGAATGATTGGTGCTATTATCGATTTTTCTGGCAAATTGAAATACATCTGATATTGTGGAACCATTGTTCCACCTCCAGCCACAGATTGATTTGGCAAATTTGTAGCACCAACACGATTGGTAAACATGTGAAAACCAAAAGGTGAAATTCCATTCATATCACCTTTCCACAAATATCCTTCATAATAAGAGCCTTTGTCATCACCATCTACCATATAAAGTTCAGACCACATTCTGGCATTGAAATTCAGTCCACTAATTGCTAAATGTTTAGACCAAAGGCGCCCTCTTCTTATAATATCATCAATTTCTGTTACTGTACCTTTTGTATTTCTTACAGCAATATCAAAATAACGAACACCACCAGCATCGTTACCTGAACCAGTACCATAAAGTAGAATTTTATACTTTCCTAAGCCTTGCGCTGGTGTAAATGTTACAGGAGCTCTTGGCCTTGTTGAAATATTTTGAACATTTACTATTTCGGCAAATGTTCCGACATAACCTGTGCCACCATTTAAAACATTATAGGTAAATACGGATTGTGTAGTATCATCAGCACCAAAAATTTCAATATCTGTAGTGCCTTCATATCGACTTGTATAAATATCGATTACTTCATCAAAATTTAGAACATCGACCCAAAGAACAGTTAGTCTTCTTAAGGTTCCATTTCTAACAGGATTTGACCCTTTAGCAGGATGTTCTAAAAGCATATCTGCATTTGTTGCATTTCTACGCTTTAATTCATAAGTACCTTCCGCTTTTAGCGAAAAAAAGTTTATAAATAGGGTAATAAATAAAAGAAGACTCAATTTCATAGAGAAACAACTTGAACATTGAACATTTTCTGACCTAGAAAACCCTTTTTTAAGTCATAGTTATTTAAGCTTGAAAATAAACCATTAAAACTCATTATTCACCGTCTTCACTTTCTAAATCTGGCATTAATTGAGAAATAATTTTATTTAAGAAATTTCTATCTGGTTTAGCTTTTGATTTAACATCCATAAACTGCTCGATATAGTTTACATCAGCTTTATTGGTTATTTCAAACTCTACTCTTCTGTTCATTGCGCGTTCAAATTCACCTGCAATTGGGTTCATTGTTCTTACTTCAACTTGTGTAGTAATTCGAGATTTTGAAATCTTGTGTTTTTCCAAATAAGCCGAAATAGATTCTAAACGTTTGTTAATTACACTACTTGAATTTGTTACTTCATTTCCAGAAATCGCATTTACTTGAACTAAAGCATCAGGATGAGATACTAAGTAAGCAATTAATCTTGCAAGTACAGCTTCTGTTTTATGATCTAGATCTGCACTATTTCCATCGAAGTGAACTGCTTTTGCAATGTTTTTGTTTTCAACAATTTTCTTGTTCAATACAACTTGATCAGTTCTATTTTTTTGGATTTCAGCCATACGTTTTAACTCTGATGGAATTTCACCAGTGTTTAATAAATGTCTATAATCTTCAGTTTTTGAAACGATTTTCAAGTTATCTGGAGGAATGTATGTGAAGAAGATTGCGTTTTTCACATCATAATTACCATATCTAACTTCATCTTCAGATGTTCCAATTTTGAAATCGAAGCTAAATCTGTTTGCATCTAAACCTTTAGACACAAAATAATCAATCATATTTTTCGCACGAGTCTGAGCCATTTTTCTACTTGTATAATCAAAACCATACAATTCAACGGTTACATCAGCATTGTTTTCTAGTACTGTTGCAATTAGATCAAGTGATAATCTGCTGAAGTCTGTTAAATTTGTTCTGTTTGAAGAGAAATACAGACGATCTGCAACAACGTTTCCTTCTGAGTTCATTAAGAAGTCTAGATTTTTAACGCTTGCTCTTAGATCGTTTCGTTCTACTTGTAAGTCAACAAACTGAGAAACGAGTTCTACATCTCTTGGTAAGGAATCAACTGAAATTTCAACAATTCTGTTTTCAGATTGGTGAACCGCATTTGTCTCATTTTTTACTCTTCTGTCTGTTTTTCCTTTTGCTACAATTTGCAGTAAAGTTGAGTCTACACCAGCAGCAATTAAGTACGATTTAACGGCTTCGCCACGACGTTTAGAAAGAGCTAAGTTATAAGCAGCTGTATTTCTAGAATCTGTATGACCAATTAATTCGAAGTTTAAGTCGCCATTATCTCTCATGAATGCTGCTAATTGATCTAACATTTGAGCAGAATGCAAGGAGATGTATGATTTATTTAAAGCAAAGTGAATATCTCTTGGTAAAATGAGACGTTGAGGAATTTCTAACATTTTTACAGGCGCAGCAACTAAATCAGGAATTTTAGTTTCTGGAATTACGAATTCCACTTTTTGTTCATTACAACCACAATCTTCGATATCTGGGTAATCTGCAGGTTTTCCACCTGTGACTTTGTAAATTTCTTGTTCGTCAAATTTGTAATGTAGTGTTAAATAAACTCCATGACCTGTGAATTCCGCTGAATTTAAATCTTTATCACGATACCCCAAGAAATTATAACCTACAGCTAAACGAAGATTTTTAGCAACAATAAAACCAACTTCCGCACCAGCGCCAAATTGTTTTGAAGAGAATGAAGCATTTGATAATAAGCCTGTAGAAGCTCCAATATCAAAACGTTTTGTTAAATCATAAATAGCGCGTAAACCCAATAATTGCATAAAACCACTGCTTGTAAAATCTAGAGAATTTTCGAAAGCATATTTTCCAGCGTAACGTGCAGACAAATAGAAATCATCGCCTGGATTCCAGTTTACATGATTTGAAATAACATGAGCATAACGACGAACACCTTCCTTGAAAGAATTATTGTCTTCGTAAATAAATTCATATCTATTAATATAATTCCAACGACTTTGAGCAGATTCACGATAAGCAAAACCTGCTCTAAAACGTTGTAAAATACGATCTTGAGTTTCACCAACATTTAATGCAAAGGTGTTTTTACCTAAGAAACTCCACTGATTAGAAATTCTATGCGCATAACCTAAAGTTGATAAATACATGTCTTCCAATTTTGAAAAACGAGTTTCGAGACGAGCACTTGCTTTCCAATTTGGTTGAGCTGTGTAATCTATTCCTAATGTGATAGCTGTTCCTTCATTCGCTGGAGCACCTGCAATACTAAATATGCGTTCCACACCTGCAGTTACACCAAATCCTTCACGAATTACAAATTGATTACGAACTCCAATTGCCGCTTGAGTTGTTCTTCCATCAAATGCATCTTTAGATCTGTATTCTGAAAAAACTCTACCGTTTTTCATATACCCTGCATCGATACCAAAAATAGTATTATTTTGCTGTTGTTGATCATTTAAGGCGTAACGACCTTGTAAACTAGAAATAAATTCGTGACGAGCATAAGCTCTTCCTCTTGAGCCTAATTGATATTCACCACCTAAAGCCGCAATTTTTCTTTCCATAGCGGCAATACTTTGTTCGTATTCACCATAGACCTGGCCACTTTTAACAAATGGAATGTCGGATGTTAATTTTCCTCGAACCGAACCTTGACCAATACTGCTAATAGAATCGCTAGAAACTTGTTGAACATCTTTAGAATATCGAACACCTAATTCAGCTTGAAAACCTTTACCAAACCCACGTTGTATATTTACCATTGCACCTTGTCTTAAAGCTCCAGTTGTATCATTTTTTGAAAATAAAGCTTCAGATTGTAACATGGTTTTGTCTGCTAATTTGAACGTTCCACGTAAACCAGCCTCAGTTCGGGCACTTCCTAAATTACTAAATGGATTCACAAAATCTTCACCTGTTTTACCAGCAAAAACACGACCGTTAAACACTTTCCCTTGATGTTTTAGTTCAACTCGTCCACCAATTCCAGTGCCTTGAGTTTCGTGATTACTACCTGCAACCTCAGCAATAATAGTATTTTGTTCAGCAATTTTAAAAGCAGAGTTTACACTATATAATTGATAAGAAGCATCTGGATTTCCATCATAATAAGCAGTGGCACCAACTTCAATTTTTTCAGTTAGTTTAACTTGAGCATCTGTACTTGCAACAAGGAACTGATCTACAACTTCATCTGCTTCATAAGAAATACGGATATAACGATTATTCAAATTTTCATCCATTGATGAAACAGGACGTTTAAAGAATAAATGACCCGTAAATGGTTCAATCGTATAATCAAGGAAACGAGACATTGGTAATGTCTCAATAATTACATCAGGTTGATTTCTGTCTCTAGTTATAATCTCAACTCGTTCGCTATTTTCTTTAATTTTATCGGTTTTTAAAGGATAAGGCCCAGAAACACCCAAAGCAGGAATTTCTTCAATAATTTGGCGAGAATCACTAATTACAGCTGCAGCATTTGCGGTAAGAATATCCGTTTCGTAGTGAACTTTAGCTCCCGTTACATTTCTTGTGTATTGACCCAAATTCCGTTGAGGATTTTGTTCCATAGTGGAAAAATCACCAAAAAGAGCATAGTTTTTATAATGGTCAATACGAACATACAAACGACCAGAAGATTGTGCATCGAAACCTTTAATAGACGCATCACCATAAACTGGATAATATTCATCAGGTTGTATATCTCTAAACATGGTTCTGTTTTGATCTTTTTCTGAATCAAAAGATGCGGTTAATAAATAGGAACCAAGAATTTTACCTTTAATGAAAAATGAAGTTCGAGCAGAAGCAGAAAGATTATCATTTCCAAGATTTAAGCTTCGCAATTCCTCTTCAAAAGCATCACTTCCATTAACTTGTTCGACTCGGAAACCATTTTTAAGGCGAATACTACCTTCAATAATACCAGCAGCTATTAATGGTCTTAAATCAGGAATAAATTCAATTTTTTCATGTGCAGAAATAATACCTGTTGTTACTTTAATCTTGCTTGTTCCTGCTTCGGTTGGAGCTTCAAGGAAAGCAATTCCATCGCCACCTTCTATAAACTGTTGTGTTCCAGGCTCTTTTGGATTTAAATCTTTTGTTAATAATTGACCTATACTATAATCAATGGTTATGGGTGTTCTCGATTTTACCGGGAAATCATTTTTATCTAATACTTCAATTCTCATTTTTGCATACGATTTTCCATCTGCAGGAATTAACTCATCTAAAACAGTAACTCGAAGTTTTTCGACTTGACCTGGAGCATAAATGGTAATGGTCTCTTTACCACGTTCGTTTCCAAACGGATCCATCATGCTAATACTCAAAGTGTTTTTACCTTCAACTAAATCTAAACCGATATAATCGAATCCTTCAATTAGATTAGTTTTTGCTTTTTTCCCAATTCGGTTAGAAGCTACGGTATCTTGATTTAAAGTGAATTTATATTTTGCATTAATTGGCCCTTTAAACATTACAGAAGTTTTAGCATATCTCAAGGTATCTCCATCTTGTAAATTCAAGAATGCTAATTTTGCATCAGAAACTTCCAAAAATGTCTCTAATTGAACATCGGTAGGTGTGAAAGATTCAGTAATCCAAAAACTTTCGTCGGCATCAACACCTAAAACTGGCTTGAAAACATTTTTATTTTTATCTGTTGTATTTTGAAGCATTCCTCCAACTAAGCCTGAACTTGGTAAAGCTTTTAGATCACGTTGGAAACGAATTTGTTTTGCTTCCATTCTTGCTTGTAAACCTTGAGCTAATTCAGCAGGAAGATCTGTAAGTTTATTAAAGCGGTTTAGCACTTCGTCTAAAATGGTACCTGTTTCATCACAAACGGCGAAATCAGCTTTTTGTAATTCACCATTTTGCAAATCAACAAATCTTGAAGAAGCATCAAATGCATTACGGTTATCTAAAACAATTAAACCACCACCGGTTGGGATTGTGGTAACATCAAGTTTTAATACATGGCGGATTGGCTTAATGCCGTAGAAGCTATATTTCCCGAGTGCATCCGTCTCGATATAGTTCCCATTTTCCATATAAATTCGAATTCCCGGAATTCCAGGCTCACCCTTATCCTGCATTTTATTTTTATTTTTGTCATAATAAACTTTACCAACAATAAATGCTTCATCAGAAAACAGACCTTTTATTGCTTTAACTGTTACTTGAGATTCATTGGAAGCTTTTAAAATGGGCTCATCAGCTATAGCAATTGCTGTATTTTTTCCTTCTGAACCAACAGCTGCAATGGTAGCTTCTAAACGATACTTTAGGACTTTTTTTTCTGCAACATCAATATTACCAACGGTAAATTCCAACATTGGACCTTTGCCACCAATTGGATCTTCAATTTTTTGGCTATCTACTCTTGCCGAACCTTTTACATACAAAAAACCAAAAGGAAGTTCATCGGTGACTTTAATATCTGTAATTGCTTTTTGCAATTTATTTGTAATCGTGATAGAATAATTAACGAAACCTCCAATATCTACCGTTTCACGATCAGCTTCTTTTAATAAATCTATAGCTAGGGCTCCGTTCACATCAATTGGTATATCATATCTAGCAGGTCCATAAGGTTCTGAAATGGTAAATTCATTACCATAAGAAGCAACAATATCAACATTTCTGTCAGTTGGTAATTGATCAGGAGTTAGCGATGAAGGGAAAATATATTGTTCAGTCTCAGGAGTTACTATAATTTTGTATTTACCAGTATTAAGTCTTGGGAAAGAAAATTCACCAATACCATCAGTTCTAATTTCACTAGGCATTAATTCTACACCTTTTGAGTCAAACACAGTTGCAGGAACACCTTCAACTGAATTTGTAACATCTAAAATCTTAACAGAAGCACCTGAGATAGGTTGATTGGTTTCTGAGTCAAAAACATATCCTTTTGGTGTTACAAAAACTGTTGCAGTAACTTCAACTCCAGAACCAATTCCACAACCATCTAAAGTGGCAATAAGAACATCATTATTTATAGTCTCAAGGAATTTATTTTGTTTTTCAGCTAGAAAGACTAATCCATTTCTAGTTGAAACAGGTTCTCCAATTCTGAACATTCCAGAGTTTCTTTTAGTCTCAACGGCTAAATAAGTCTCTTCGTCACCCGTTTTTTGCGAAATGATTGTTATGAACGTGCTATCAATTTTTAAAGGACTTAGATTACACCCAGAAGCATCAGCTTGAACAAACAAGTCTTGACCGATATCTGTCACATTTGTTACGGTATCAAATAAGGCATTCGTGTAATAATATATAGTGGCATTTAATGTTGGTAGAGGTGCTACAACTTGGTTTGAAGCACTTTCAGAAATTTGCTCGCCAAGTCCATCATCATAAACGACTTCTGCTACATTTTGAATTTCCCCTGATGCATTAGCATTAATGGTTGCAATAAAATCAAATTCAATAGTTTCTAGAACATCAATTGCATCGTAACCAACTGCAATCATATCAACTTCAGATAAGTCGGACGGCGATACTGAAGTAAACTCATTCAATGAAGAATTAATAGTATGATATAGTTTAAGTCCTTTTTCAACTGTTCCAAATGCTTTAAACTGCGTGTTAGCAGGAATATAATCACGAACTAAAACTTTTCTTTCATCTAAATTATCCACTTTAATAGGAATAGCTAAAGCCCTAACATCACCCGTATTTATTCCCGTTATTTTGAAAGTGATATCACCGCCCTGTTCAACTTCGGTTTCTTGAATAACTTTATTAAGCTGAATTTGTGTTCCAGCAAGTATTTCAACCGAATCTCGGTTTTGAATCAATAAAAACCCAGATTCTGTAAATACAGATACATTAATCTTGCCTATATCTCCTACTTTTAAATAATCAGGAATGTATGCATCAACGGTAATCTCTCTTGTATCATTTGTGTTTAAATCAACTTTTGAAACAATCGTGTTACTTTCAATTGTTAAAAATGGAGTGCGTGTTTTTTCCTCCGAAGCATTAGGATCAACTACATTTATTCCAATATCTACAAAATCAAAACTAGAGCCAAAAATATTATTAACCTGAATAAAAACAGCACGTTTGTTATTTCCAAGATTATTTAACGTGTGTTTAAATTGAACTCTTCGATTATCTTTTTGTTTTACAAAATTATTTGGTTCTAACGTAAAGAGTACCAATTCCCCGATATTTGCTTCTACAAGATTACTTTCCCCAATTTGCGAAAAACCTGCTGCATCTACATAAGAATAAACAGCTTTGTTAGGTATAACAGTACCAAAAGTAGGCGCATGCTGAGCCCTTATTGAAACCAAAGGGCTCAACAGAAAAATAAAAGCTAAAGCTAACATTTGTCTGATATTCATGCGACTAGAAAAAGTAGGAGTACGGCTTTCAGACCAGTACTCCAAGGATGTTTAGTTGTCTATTAATACACCGAAAGTGATTGTAGCGACTTCACCACCAGCTAATGAACCGATTGCTGCGGTTATGCTAGTTGTTCCACCATCATAAGATGCTGTTCCTTTTGTTGTAGCAACTGCTGCTTGAGCACTATTATAAGTTGTATATGAAGGAATTGCATCGTTTACATTTACAGAAGTAACGGTTGTTGTTCCAAGGTTTGAAACAATAATTTGATATAAAACACCTTCTCCTGGTTTAGCATTAATCTGTGTTGATACATAAACACCAGCACCTGCATCAGGTATACCATCATTATTAGCATCTAATGCTTGTTTTTTGGTAAGTGTAACATTACTATTTATTACAGTTGTTAAATCTGTAATACTTGTAATAGTTGGAGGTCCAACACTATTAATGTCACCAGTAATAGTTGCACTAATGGTTGATGTATTTACCAAACCTTCTGTTACACCCAAAGTAGCGTTTACTCTAACGATGAATTGTTTTGAATCTCCAGGGTTAAATACTCCTAAATCAGTAGTGCCATTTACAAGTTCGTCACCACCATCTATTAAACCATCACTGTTAACATCAAGGAAAATTACAGAGCTAAAACTTACGTTAGAATCAGTAATGTTCATTACAAGTTCAGCACCTGTAGCGTTTTCAATCGTGTTACCGTTATTAGTAATCGTATGAATATAAGTTACTGTTCCACCTGGGAAAACTTGACCTGAATTGTTCGATGCTAATACTACACTTCTTATAGAGTTAACAGTTACTCCTAAAGTGATTTTATCAGATGCACCAGTAGCAGGTGATTTTGCACGTACATAGTATTTTTCAGGAGTTGCAGTAGCAGCACGACCTAATGGAATACTAATCTCAACATTTACTTCACGAGCTGCATTTGAATTTACAGTTCCAGTATTTGTAATTACACCACCAACTCCATCTTTGAAAGTAACAGTAACACCAGCAGGTACAACTTTAGTTGCAAATGTTGGGTCTGTAGAAACTTCAATGTCATAGTTGTCGGATACAGATGTCGTGTTATTTACTTGTAATACATAAGTGGCAATACCACCTGGATTAACTGCAACTTCTCTTACTGGATCAACTTCTTCGCCAACACCAAGACCGTCTGTTGCAATAGCAGTAGCAACTGTAACGTCTGCAGTAACATCAACTGTGTTTGTTGTAATGGTTGTTAACTCATCATCCATTTCATCAAATGTACCTGGAGATGAAATTGACGTAGCACGTTTTGTTATGATATAAGGTCCACCGCCATTAACACCATTTGGTAAAGTAACTTTTAAAATTACATTAAACGTAGCACCTGGACTCATTGGTCCTGTATCAGGTGTTCCATCACCGTTTGTATCCAATAAAGGGCTAACTCCATCAGGTTTGTATAGAATATAACTTGAACCAGCTGGGAAAGTATTTGATACGACTGTGATGTTATATGTATCGATAATTGTTCCTGTATTGGTAATTACGTTTGTAAAGTCAACACTTGCACCTTGTGGAGCATCTGCAACAATATCACCAGTACCTGTAACACCAGGGCTTGATGTTACTGTAAATACGAATGTATTTGAGTTAAATGGGCCAACAGCACTTGCACCATCATTGTAATCATACTCTGCTGTATTGTTTAATGGGCCAGGTGTTGCTGCACCAGCAATATTAACTTGGAATGTTATTGTTCCAGACTGACCAGGAGCAATTGCTACAATTCCTGCACTTACAGTTCTAGTTCCACCAACATATTCAAATGTAATGTTTGGACTTGCGCCTTCAACATCATTAGCATCTGTTAATGCTGTTGAGCCAGTTACAGACCAACGACCTGTTCCAAGAACATAATCCATGTGAGTTGGTAGTGCATCGTCAATAGCCAAAGCTGTTGCAATATTGTTACCAGAGTTGGTATAAGTCAATGTTACAGTATAAGGACCTGAACCAGGAGCGCCCGAGTTAGAGCTCATAGATTTTGTTACATTGATAACAGCATTATCTGTAACTGTAGCAGTATCTGTGTTAGAATCCAATACAGCATTATCAAAAACAGAAGTAGCCGTAACTACAATTGCAGCAGTCTCAGCATCTAGAGCATTTGATGGTATAGTTACAACAGCAACAAAATTGTAAGACGAACCTACTGGAATGTTAGGAGTTGTTGTAATCGGATTAAAGTTATCCGGAACACCATTTCCATCTAAATCTTCGTAGTAATTAACCGTTCCAAAAGCAAAATCACCTGATTGTGATACACTTAGGGTAAATTGATCAATACCGTTTCCACTGTTGTTAATGGTGTGTGGAAATGTTAATTGACCACCTGCTGATGTGGTTTTTGTTTGGGTCGCTGTTAAGGTAAGCGCCGCAATTTGATCAACTTCTGTATTTACTACGTTTGAAGTTACTGTTCTTGGGTTTCCACCTGCATCGTTAAACGTTGCAGTAGCCTGGTTCCCAATTAGTGTTCCAGCCGCAGGAGTCTGCGCAAAAACATTACCTGTTAGAACTAAAAGTCCTACAACTAATGCTAAACCGAAACGGGATATGCTGTTAATAACAGCGTTTTTTGGGGTTTTCATCATTGCACTTATTATTTGTTTAGTGATTGATTGATTGTTTTGTTTGATTGGTTTTATTTAAGTCTTTGTTACTGCTTAACTTCGATAACTTTAACTCTAACTTTGAAAAGTTTATTTTCATTGTTTTTCATAGAGTCAACAGTCCAGCGAATGTAGCGGTACTCTTTAGCGGTTGCCTTAATCTTGGTTTTTGAACCATTAGGCAACGTTACTTCTTTCATAATCGGATAACCCTTAAAGGATGTCTCATTTGAAACACTTGCATCGCTAATTTTCGGTAATGCAGTGTCTTCGACCAACTCTGTTCCAAATGGAATTGGTAATACAGGCTTTAGATTTTTAATTTCATCACCTGTTTTATTTTGATAGGTAAGCTGATACTCAATAATATCCCCCGGGGAAACTTTGTCAGCTTCTGTCAATTTTTCTTTGCCGTTTATCATTTCGGCTTTAAATGCTTTCAATTCAGAAGTCAGATTTGAATTCTGTGATTGTGCTGAATTAAAGCTTATCAAAATGACAATTATTGCAATTGCCATTCTCAACGTTGTTGTATTTCTTGTGTATTTCATAGAATTATTATTAATGGACAACTATAAAAGTTTTGTTTTGCACATTCTGAGACTAAAATCATGCTATTTGACACAGTTATATGCTCCCATAAGATAAATGCTTGTATTTTCAGCGCGTTATCACGTACGTTGTTATTGTTTTAGACTATTTGATAGGGTATTTATATTTTGTTGCAAATATTTATATATTGTGACCATGAGAACAATTACAATCCCCTTAAACTATTGTTTTTATTGCTTTTTATTTTTTTTATCAGCATCAAATGTTGAAGGCATTTCAATGTTAGATTTTATTAACAAATCTGACATCACATTTTCGAATCATAATTTCGTTGAAAAAAGATGGGATAACAATTCAGGTCTTCCTGTTAACTCATTGGCTCATATAACCTTATCAGATAATGGATACTTATGGATTGCCTCTTTTGATGGTCTCATTAAATACAATGGGAGCAACTTTTCAACGATTTCTATAGAATCCTATCCAAACCTCAAATCGAACCGATTTATTCGCGTATATCAGCAAAGTGATGGCCAAATTATATCACTTACACAAAATGGTGATCTGTACTTGTATAACTCAAGTACAGATACAATTAAGCCCATTCCATTCCCTAAATCATCTAATAGACTACATGTTGAGAATATTTATAAGAACTCCGATGGAATTATTTATGCTGCTACTAATAAGGGACTTTGGATTGTTTCGAAATCCGATTCATTAATTCAGGTTAATGAAACAAGCATAAATGAAGCTACATTTGGTATTGTTGAAGATCAGTTTTCTACATTATGGATTCAGAAAGGATATAGCTCTCTTTTTAGAATAACAGAACACTCTTTTCAAGTAATTCAAGCCGTTCCACAACATAATCTTAAAGTTTTAGATGTTTATAACTCAAAATCTAAAAGCTATATAGCGTCAAATAGACTTCTTGTTATAAGCGACAGTTTAGATTTCAAGGTCTTACACTTAGATGAAGAACTCATTACAACTCAATTAACCTCCGTATTTGTAACAAAAAATGATGAAAAAGTTCTTTTAGGAACTTATAACAATGGTTTTTATGTATATAATTTAGAAAAGAAGTCTTTTGAACCTAATTCTATCAAAGGAAATGCATTTCCAAATAATCACTTTTATCATCGTGATTTTGGAGAAATTGTTGTTACAACAAACTCAATTTATGATTCAAATTTAAATTTATTATTTCATGACCCTTTATTAAATATCATTTCTGCACTTCCAGATTTAGAAGGTGGAATTTGGTTAGCCACTGATGGAAATGGATTAATTCGATTAAGTAGAAACCGTTTTTTTACTTATCGACTTCAAAATGATTTAAATGCCAAGAGTAATAATATCTTGAGCGTATTAGAAGATGATTCAGGTAAACTTTGGTTTGGTAGCTATGGAGATGGAATATATACTGTTAGTAATGATGAAATAAAACGGTTTAGTTTAGGTGATGGTAAACATGGTTTGTTTAACCATTCAATGTATCAATCTAAAACTCAAGGTATTTTTGTTGCTTCGGTATCTAATGGTGTTTATCAAATTGCAGATAACTCAATTATTAAATCAACTCTTCCTGTTTCTGAAACCTTAAATATTAATTCTGCTTTTGAAGATTATAACCACAATCTTTGGCTTTCAACCTCTGCTGGATTGTTTTTAAAATCTACTTTAACCCCAACTTTCGAACAATCGGAAATTATTTCTATTAGTTCGAAGACCAATTATAAATTTGTATTTGAAGCTCCAGATTCAAGTCTTTGGGTATCGGTTACACAAGATGGACTCTATCAATTAACAGATTATAAAAGAAGTAAACGAATTTATGCTAATACAGAGTTCGAAAATTCTTCATTCCGATTCATTTTATTAGATCCTATTGAAAACAAGCCCGAAAAATACACTTTATGGGTAGGCACAGAAGGAAATGGTCTCCACAGAATAAAAGTCTCTTCTAATGAATTCAAGATTGATGTCGTAAAAAAAGCAGATGGTTTATTTGATGATACGATTCATAATATTTTAGCAGATCGATTTGGTCGATTCTGGATGGCGACTAACAGAGGCTTATTTTATGTTCACAGAAAAGAATTGAGTGATTTCTTTTCTGGCTCAACTTCTACAATTAACTCCTTTCCATTCTTTGTAGATGATGGATTGCCTAATAATGAGTTCAATGGAGGAAATTTGACTAGTGCCATTGTACTCAAAAACGGAAATATGATTTTTGCTAATCAAAAAGGAGCCGTAGAAATAAATCCAGAAAATTTCATTTTATCTGATTTTGAACCTCATGTAGCTATTCAAAAAGTATTTTCTTACTCAAAAAATTTTATTATCGACAGCACTCAATCAATTGAAATCCCCTCTGATTATAAAAGTTTAAGTATAATTTTCAGCTCAATTTCTTTTGCTCAGAATAAAAAATACTACAAGTATAGATTACCTCCAGTTCAAAAAGAATGGACTTATCTAGAAGATAACGAACGAGTTGATTTTGTGAACTTATCGCCTGGTTTATATACGTTTGAGGTCACTTCTAGAAATATGAATGGTAAATGGAGTGTCAATCAAGCTCATGTTAAACTTAGAATTTTACCCGATTGGTATGAAAGCAATTGGTTTTTCAGCTTGTTAATACTTTTTTTAATTTCATCTATTATTCTATTTGTGCGAATTCGCTACACGTATTTAAGAAAAAAATCAAATATCTTACAACAACTCGTTGATCACAAGACCGAAGAACTTGAATTTGAGAAAGCTGAATTAAAACAAAAATCGGTGGATCTTTTTCACTTTATTGAATCAAATAAAATATTAATATCAAATCTTGTAGAAGAAATGA
>Ga0210025_1002690_pt1 | contig 16918 bp, 15 predicted proteins | sample CryGeyme20150102_FD_183989 | JGI IMG/M metagenome (GOLD analysis project Ga0210025, IMG submission 183989) | Groundwater microbial communities from Crystal Geyser aquifers in Utah, USA - Crystal Geyser metaG 2015-0102 (SPAdes) (version 2) | ecosystem: Environmental > Aquatic > Deep subsurface >...
GAAGAAAGGAGAAAAAAAAGTGGTAAAAAAAATCATGAAGAAGGAAGTAAAAAAATCAAAAAAAGTAATGAAAAAAATTGTGAAAAAAAGCGCTCCAAAAAAAGTGGTGAAGAAAGTTGCAAAAAAAGTGGTGAAGAAAACGACACAGAAAATTGCAAAAAAAACTGCCTCGAAAAAGTCATCTCAATCACCAAAAAAAGTGACAAAAAAATCAGTCGTTCAGAAGGTGACGAAAAAGGGAGCAAAGACTATTCCAAAAAAAGAAGTGAAGGTAGTGAAGAAAAAGAAAGAACAAAGTAAAGAACGCATCGAAGAACGCCAAGACGCAGTGACTGAACTTCTCGCGCGTGGGAAGCAACGCGGTTTTGTGACGGAAGATGAAATTATTCATATTTTGCCGGATATTGAACAGGATTTGGAGCATCTGGAAAATTTATACGAGAAGCTTGAAACATCTGGTATTCGTGTCGTCGATTCCGAAGAGATACTCAAGTTCGATACTACTAAAGACGCGGTTAAGGTAAGTAAATCAGGAAAAGATCAAGGAAAGAAGAAAGAGCATACCAAAGAGAAAGAAGTGAAGGTAGCGACCAAAGATAAAATGATGGATCTTGGGGAAGAGAATACTTCAGATCTCGTTCAAATGTATTTGAAGGAAATCGGAAGAGTAGGACTTCTCAGTGGTGAAGAAGAGGTGCGATTAGCGAAACTGATCGAGAAAGGTGACTTGCCAGCGAAACAACGCCTCACCGAAGCGAACTTGCGTTTGGTAGTTTCGATTGCCAAGAAGTATGTCGGACGATCGCACAACCTCTCACTTCTTGACCTCATTCAAGAGGGGAATATTGGACTATTTCGTGCCGTAGAGAAATTTGATTATCATAAAGGATACAAGTTTTCGACGTATGCTACGTGGTGGATCAGGCAAGCAATCACGCGTGCTTTGGCTGACCAGTCGCGTACAATTCGTATTCCAGTACATATGGTGGAAACGATCAATAAATATGCGCAAATTACTCGCCGTCTTGTACAAGAACTCGGACGTGAACCTTTGGCAGAAGAAATCGCCGCGGAAATGAATATTGAAGTTGATAAAATCCGTCACATCCAAAAAATTTCTCAGGAAACAGTATCGCTTGAAACATCGGTTGGTGATAATGAAGATGATAGTGTCTTAGGTGACTTCATCGAAGATACGGAAACAGTGATGCCAAACCAATCGGCTTCCCGAAAACTTCTTAAATCGCACATTTCAGATATTTTGGATGAACTGACACCTCGCGAACAGAAGATTCTCCGCATCCGTTTTGGGCTCGAAGATGGAGTGACGCACACACTCGAAGAAGTAGGACAAGAGTTCGGAGTAACGCGTGAACGTATTCGTCAGATCGAAGCCAAAGCACTAGAAAAGATTCGCGAACATGCCGACATTCGTAAACTAAGAGACTACTAGAGGAAACAAAGAAAGAACACGAGTATTGCCTTTACTCGTGTTTTTTGTTAGGCTATTGGCACCTGGAATTGCCAGTTCTTTTATAAAGGAAAAGAGATGAAAACTGTCCTCTCTGAAGAAGGGTATCCGTGTGCCCTTTTTGAAACCTATATGGCAATGGTTTTGGGCTCTATTGGTTCGAATCAATACAGAAAACTCTTCGTTCGTTTACCTGATGGATCACTTCGAGATGTTATTGATGACGGTGACTTGGCTTGTGCATACTTTGTATCGTCGATACTCACGCTCTGCGGTCTTACGAAAAATGGGGTGCATACGACGGTTGATGAAACGATTCGTGATCTCGAACTCTCAGGCTGGAAACGAAACTTCGATCAACATGTAGGCAACGTAGTGATTTGGAAGCAGAAAGTGTGCAGTGACGGTTTACTTCATCGTCACATCGGTTTTTGTGTGACGGGTGATGAGGCAGTCAGTAACTATGCTATTTCTGGCCATCCAAGAAGACATCCTCTTCTCGAAAAAGACATCGTGGGTGAATATGTGCGAGAAGTGGAGGGATATTATTCTTATCCTCATTTTTGAGCCAATTATTCCTTTATAGAGGGATAAAAAGGCTTCGCAGAAAAGGTAATTATCATTGATAGTTGCCTTTTTTCTTTTTTTCCTTTAGAATAGTGAAGCTTCCATTTGGGAAGGAAAAAGTATTCCGACGTAGCTCAGCGGTAGAGCAGGTGACTGTGGAAACATTTGTGGTGTATGCAAAATATATGCCAGAAAAAAGAACCTATGCTGATCGCCGTGAGTATATCAAACGTGCTGTTATGAAACGTCGAAAGATGATTCGTGAAAAGGCGATGGTATACAAAGGCGGAGAATGTTCCTTATTACGCAGCCTTCTTGAGAAATCAAGAAGTGAAGAATGAGGTGAATTGCTGGAAGCCTACGGTCGCTCAGCTCAGCACGACTATGGTAATCAGCAGCCAAGCCCGTAAGGGAAGGTTCAGAGACTATCTCGCAAGAGAGTACTTCGATATCTATGTAAATAGTATCGCGGGAAGCGCCTCACTCCTAAAGCAGTGTGCTACGGAGATGATATAGTCCATTCTTTTTGGAAACAAAGAGGGAAATGTAATCACTTGGTCACAGGTTCGAATCCTGTCGTCGGAGCATCATAGGACTCTGGGCATATTCTGCCCAGAGTTTTGTTTTATCTGAGCCAAAACCGAGAGGTTCTAACCGATTCCGAATCGCCTTTTCCTCTTTTGCCAACTCTTCCATCGCAATCAGCTCATTTTTCCTTGTAATGCGCAGTTTTCTGTCTTTCAAGAGGAGGTTCGAACCGAGATAGGACAGGACATCTTTCTTTTCTTCAATCGTCCCTCGTTCAAAGCGTATCTTCCCAACCTCGGCAAAGTTGAAAAGATATTCTGCCCGCTCTAGCCAGTCATCAACCGCTTTGTCCGTTTCATCCAACAATCCCTTCAAACGCTTCTTCTCTTGCTCCAAAACAGACTTCTTGCGGGTGAAGGTTTCATCATCAATCTGTCCTTTAGCTCGCATCGTTACGATTCCATCATATTCCTCAACGCAGGCAGTGTAGGCTTTCTGTTGTGATGAAATCATTGTCTTTTTGTCGGAGAACTCCCGCCCACTATCTTCACCGATGACTTTCATCGCCAGCTCCCTGAACTCTGGGGGAATGGTGATAGCATTCAACTCTTTCATTATCTGGTCTTCTAGCTCGTTATCTCGTATGGTTTTCTGCTTGCACGAGCCTTTCCGTTTGGTGCAGTGGTAGTAGGTATAGTGGCGGGTGATGCCATTTTTCTGATGCTTGGTTTTGTTTTCAGCCGTGATGAGGCATCCGCACTCCTCGCAACGAATCATCCCTGTAAAGGCGAAAGTGTAGGTTCGGAGGCGGGGTTTGCCTTTTCGTCCGAGCAGTTCCTGAATGTGGTCGTATTCGCCTCTCTCTATCATCGGCTCGTGTTTGCCCTGATACCAGTTGCCACTCCCTTTGGGGTATTCAAACTCTCCGTAGTAGAAAGGGTCGGTGAAGATACGGTAAGCAGTGCTTCTCGTCATCTTTCCACCGTTCTTCATCCGCAAGCCCCATTCGTTGGTTGCAATGTCTAAAATCTTGGGCGGTGTATAGTTTCCTGTCAGCATCAGGTCAAACATTTTCTTCACGAGCGGAAAGCGCTCCTCGTCTTTGGTAATTTCTTTGTCGCCCTTTTTCTTGAGAGGATTGTGAATATAGCCGATGGTGGAGAAAGAAGGATACCAGCCACGCTCCGCTTTGGAACGAAGCCCGCGCTTGGCATCCACGCTCAAATCTCTCACAAATTGATTTGCCATTCCCAGCTCCACCGCCATCACAATCACATTGTCAGAAGGGTAGTAGCTCCGTCCATAGGTGAAGATATGCTTTACGATATTTTGTTGAAGCATCCAGCTTACTTCTCCACCGTCAATCGGATTTCGTGCTAGTCGGTTCAATTTCCAGCAGATGATGCCGTCCGCTTCTCCCTTCTTGATGCGTTGCATCATATCCGCGAAGACTACTCGTCCAGGAGCCTTTGCTGATTTTGATTCAGAGAAAACCTGGACGACATTGAGACTGTTTTCTTGAGCCAGTTTCGTCAGTTCATCTATTTGGGAGTCTATGGATGCCATCTGCCTATCCTCGCTCTCGGATGATTTCCGAGCATAGATGAAGTAGCGGTTCGCGTCATTGTTCTGTTGGTTGTTCATATAATTATAATTTTGGATGCTAAAAAGGCGGCTCTGGCACCCAACATACACCTACGAAGGCTTTTGTCGGCAGAACCGCCTTTTCAGGACAAAATAAAATCGTAGGATTGTAATATGTTGGGTGCATCTATACTATACCCTAGAATCATCAAGAATGGAAGAGGTGTGGGAGAGGATTTCTCCCTGCATTTTCATCACCTGCATCTGCTTTCTGGTCGGCTTATTGGCATAGAATGGTCGCTTGATTTTCTGTTCCAGGTCTTCAATCTTCTTGTGGAGGGTGAGAGAGCGGAAAAGGGGGTAGAGGTGGGAGTGGCGGTTTTCGTTTCGGGAACTGTATGACAGGTCGTAGCAGTGTCGGCATCCGAAATAGTCTCCGTCTTTGTAGAGAACTCCCACGCGACGATTGCACGGGACACCGCTTTTGACAAGAGGACAGATGAACCAGAAGCGCGTCCCTCCGTAACGGCAGGGGGTTTCCGTAAGCTGTATCGTGTAGTCAAAATCTTTTTTCGTTCCATCCGATTCGGTCTGGATATAATTGAGGCGGACTGTCTTTTCAATAGTGGAGACAGTGATACCGATACTCGTTTCAGTCCCACTCCATCCGTGCGTCCATTTGATAGTGCCAAAATACCAAGAGCTAAGCATCCCTTGTTTATTGAGCCAGGACATTTCAATCTTCTTGAGGCTGTCCGCTTCTGATTTTTTTGAATAGCTCCAGCGTCCCATAGTGTTCTTTTTATTTATCACCGAAATCATTTGAGATAAGAATGGTCATATTTCTGTAATCAATCCCGATTCGTCGCTAGGATAAAGGATATTTTGAGAGAGTTTTCGTTCTGATAAAATCCACCATTTTCCAACCTTTTTTACCAAACGAACCCATCCTTTTATAGCGTTGGAAAACTCGCGTCCTATAATGTCGGAAAACTCACATCCACGGCGAGGGGAGCGGGAACAGTTTGTCCATTTCTCATTGCCTGCAATCGTTGTAATTCGTGCAGTGCCTTGTAGAATCCGCGCTCTATGCTTGCCTCATAGCGGATGAGTTTGCCGTAGGTATCGTAATTGGCAAAGTCATAGCTCAAGGCTTCCCCAAGATTTTTTCCGTCCTTTTCCTCCAGAGAGAAAGATAATTTCGGATGACAATCCTCATACATCATTTCCTTTTCTATTTTCAATGCTCGTCGCAGCCGCCAGAGATTTGAGGTGATACGGTCTACGAGGGAGAGTTCCAGCTCTCCCACAGGTTTGAGTTCCGTGCGCATCTGCTTCCCAAGTTTCAAGAGCGCATCCTCGTCCTCTTCAGGCAGAAGAATAACCTCGCTCAAAAGTCCGTGCTTCAGGGCATTGAGACGGCTTACTTCTTTCCCTTCCTCCGTCTTCACGCCGCCGAGCTTGGCGTTTCTACGGTTGGCTTCCAGTTGTTTGTCAGAGATTGTCATAGTGTTGGCGTTACCTTTTTATAGTGTCAGAAAACTCCCTCATCAACGATTGTTCCTCCCAAGATTTCCGCTGCCATTTCAACCGTCAACTTTTCATCATTTTTTACCCCACCCTCCGTTTCACTATTTCTTTTTTCATTTTCTTTGTCAGAAATCGTTGCGGGAAAAATGAGGATTTTCCGCTTGTCGTTCGGGTCTTGCTCCTGGGTGATGAGTCCTGCCGTTTCCAGCATCGGGAGTATCTGCATCCGAAGCAGACTGTTATCAAGCATCTTGCCGTGGACTTTGTAATGTTTTTGCAGTATCTCTTGGCGGGTGATACCGAGCTTGCCTGTTATGTCTTCAAAACTCGCACTCCGTCCACCATTCTTTTCTTCCCAGGCAGAAAGGATGATTTCTTGGTAGAGATTGTAGACATAGGGAGGGAGATTGAGTTCCTGGCTCACAGAAATCTTTGCCCAGAGTTTGAATGCCTCATCCACATCGCTTGCGTTGGCAATGATAGTTTTTCCTTCTTTCTCTCGCCACCAGAGATTGAGAATGGCGAATGACTTGATGATAGAGATGAGGCGCTTGATGTCGCGTGAGTGGCGGGGCTTGAGCATCTTGCACTGGGCGAGGAAGCGTTCCTTCACCTCACTCTCCGCATCAATTTTGATGTCGTGGATATTTGCTTGCTTGATAGCACGGATGCGTTCTTTGAGAAGCGCCCGTGCAGGGTCTTCTTCCAGCCAGGCATTGAATGCGTCGCTATCAGATGCTTTTCTCACTGCTTGCGAAATACTCTCCCTGATTTTGTCCTGATTTATCTCGGGACTAAGGAGGAGAAAGCGGGTTGCTTCTTGTTCGTCTATCTGAAGTCCCGCTGTGCAGAAGATGACGGATGGATAGCCACGCAGGAGGATATTTTTGGTGCGTAGTCCGTGCTTCTCTCCTTTGTCGGTAATTTTGATGTTGATTTCCTTCTTGTCGTGGGAAAGGAGCGGACGCAGGTGAGCGAGGAGGTTGCTATGCGGTTGGTCTAGGAAGATGACGATTTTCCGTGAGAGGTCTACGAGGTAGCCTTGCAGTTCCTTGTTGAACTCTCCTGCATCGTGAAAGAAGGCAGTCGGGCTGCAATAGGCAAGCTCCATCACATCCTCCTCGGGAAAGAGTCGTGCTATTTCGGTCGGGATATAACTTTTACCAGTGGAGGAGGGGGCATTGAAGCTGATATTGAATTGTGAGTCTTCAGAATAGGCGGATAGCTCGCAGAGGAACGCAGCTATCTTGTTTTCTACATCGTGCTTGATGGTGAGGTTGAGGATATTGGCGAGGTCTTGAGAGGAAAGGGGAGAGAAGTGTGCAGGGTCAATCTTTTCAGGATAGGGAGAGGCAAGGGCAAACAGTTCCTCTGTCGTCCCGCCGTGCTTGATGAAATAGTCCGTGATGTCTCCACCTGCACCGAGTGTTTCAGGCAGATGGATGATATGGGTTTCTGGTGCATTCAATTCCGCAAGCATTCCCGCGGTTCGCTCCGCTCCTTTCTTGCCCGCTATATCATTGTCATAGCAGACGAAAACATTAGAGAACTGGCTGAAGTGTTCCACCCATTCCTTTTTGAAAGTTCCAGCGCCGTGCGTGGAAGTTACGGCAGTGATGCCTTTGGACTCCAGAAGCAGTCTGTCCATTTCTCCCTCACAGACGATGAGAGAATTGTTAGGTTTTGTTAGGGTTTCCCAGTCATAGAGTTGGGCGCTTACTCCTTTGGGGTAGGTGATTTTATCGTCTCCAAAGTTGGGGTCTTGGCGGAGTTTGAAAAAGGCATAGTTGCCGAAGGTGTCCTTGATAGGGATGGTAATCCACTTCTTGCGATAGAAAGTGCCATAGCCGAGCTTGAACCTGATGATAGTCTCATCGCTCACTCCTCGCGCATTGAGATACTGGCGGATGGAGAGGGGTAGTTTCTGGTGGCATTCCTCTACGAGTTCTACACTGAACTCCTGCTTGGGTGTTTTCGGTGTCCCTGAACTGTCCCCGAAGTGTTTCTTCAGGGTGAGGAGGTTGCCTTTCACGCCGCACTTTTTGCAGTCGTATTGCCCTGTCTCTTTATTGAAATACAGATGGGCTTCTCCTTCTCGGCTGTCCTGGTCGCAGTTGCTGAAAAGGCACTTGGCAATGAGTTCGTTTCCCCGCTCGGTGTAGGGGATGTTTTTTTCATTGAGATATTCGGTAATGGTCTGTGGGGTCATAGAATTATGGTTAGAGAGTAATTGGTATGCTCTACGGGATTATGTTCACTGTCGGTCAGTTTTGCCCCCAGTTTCTGTCGTCCTCAAGGGGTTGGAAAGGCAGTCCAGATGACGCAAGAGGCTTCTTTTATCGCTTTGAGCATAGTCGTCTTTCTGCACGAGTTTTTGGAACCAGCGATGCAGGATGGGTCGGGTGAAGCGCTGTCCTTTCACTGCCTCGGCAAAGCAGATGAAGGAACTCCAAAATGGTTTCTTCTCCGTGATGTTGTTGAATCGTCTTTCAATTGATTTCATAGCTTTTTCTTATTGGGTAATGTTGTGTCGTCGCTCCAGCTCACGGAACTCTTCCTCGCCCATCGGCTTCAGGACAATTTTGAGGAAGCGGACAAGTGCTGCCAGTTTTTCACGCGCCTCTTCCACGCCGATTTCTTTTTTGAATCGGTTGAGGTAGAGTTCCTGGAACTTGGCGATGTGCTTGTCCGAGAGCATAGACTTACTTGCTGCTATACAGCTTGTTTTTGACTGCTTTGAGCGAGTCAAAGTATCGCCTAGCTTTGACTTCTAGTCGGTCTGCCCAGTAGCTGTCTATGGTTTCTTCAATTCCGTCCTCTCGGCGAAAAACAAAGAGCGCCTTGCTCGGATTCGTCTTGTCCACCGCCATCAGCTCGTAACCAGAACTGATGAGCGCGGCGCATCCGCCCAAATCGTATGTCGTTAGGAAATTAGTATCATCGTAGAGTGGGACATACCCCGCCTCTTGATGACCGTTCGCTATGTTGTTCATAACATTTCGGCTAATAGTTATAGGGAGCCTTTTCAAAATTACAATTTGATGGAGGTCTCCTACTCTATATGGCGAAATTCACCCTATTAGGGTGTAAAAATAAAAAAATCCCTTATTATAGGGATTTCGGAAAGAGTTCTTATGACAGGAGTTTTAGAGATATTTCACCGTTCCTTCTTGGGGACGATTTCTGTTTGAGCAACCATAGGAGCAATATCTCCCATATAGGAGCCAAGGTCGGCAAATGGGTCTGGCTTCACCAGCTTTTCCAGAAGCCTAGGCTTTTCTTTTTTTTCAAATGAGAATCCTTCATCAGGTGGCAAGAGCGTGAACTTCACCCGATACGTCTTATTCGTTTTTCCTTTCATCTGGAAAGGATAGAATGGGTCAAAATCAATTCCAAAGTAGGCTTCCAAGGCATCAGACAAAGACTGTTTTTGCTTCTTGTATGCGTCTACTGCTTTTGGGTCGGTCGCTTTTATTTCTCCCACATACATCGCGAGTACCCGTAAGAATATCCAAAGGACACTCGGCTTACCGCCTTTGCCTTCCAGCCCCATTTCACTGTAGTGAGCAGTGTGAGACTTACCTTGAACAAGAATGTGAACCCTGTCGTCATCTATGAACTTGATGGTAATGTTTTCCCACTTGGTGCCTCGCGGGAGCTTATGTGGAAACTTATGTCTCGTTTCTTCTCCAGGCTTTTCAATGGCTATCTGGGAGCCGTGAACCAGGCGGACTTCAAGAGGTTGCTCTTTCTTTAGCTGAGGTTCAAAGCTTTTCTTAGTTCTTGCCTTTGCAACGAGTCCAGCTATTTCCTCCAGCTTCTTTTGGTCGTCAGTCATTTCACTGTCCTCTTCCGCGATAGCGCATATCTTCACGATGTCGCTATGTGCTTGATAAAGCGAGGGGCGGACTGCATCCCAAGAGAGTTTCGGATTGAGGCGTATATCGCCGATGTCTCCAGTTCCATTCCATTGTATCTCTGCAGAGTAGAGGTCTTTGAATGGTCTATAGAGCGTCAAAGTGTGATATTGCAGGTCTAACTTCTGGACAATATCCTGGATTTTCCTCATCAGAAAAAGATAGGAGTCATTCAGTTCCTTGTTTGGCTTTTTGAGGTTTTGACAGAAGGTTTCAATAACATCGATAAGCATCTGATGGAAGTCGCGTAACCCCTTTACTAGTTCCTTATTTGCAACTATCTTTTTTATGTCCTCCATCTCCTTTACATCTTCCTCCGTTGGTATTTCGGTTTCATTGTAAAACTCATCAAAGGGGTCGGCAGGTTCTGTGATTGTATTTACAGATGCTTTTATTTGATTCGTTTGTTTGCTTTTAGGGAGCGCGGGAGTTTCTGTAGGCTTTTCTCCAGTGCTTGAGACCACCTTTGCCGTTCGGTCGGTAAATTGTATTTCAAGGTCGTCATAAGCAAGGACTGCATTGAGGGCAGCGATGAACTCTTCGCGTCGGGGAGGGTTTTTGGTGAAATTGAGTGGATGACAAAACTCTTCTATGATACCGAAGATGGCATCAACACCACTCGTTTTACTAAAAGCATCCAGCGTTATATGCCACTTGGCAAAAAGCTCACTGTTAGCCGATATATTTGCATCAGTAAAGATATTCAGGATTTCATTGGTCGTGAAGAAATTACCGATAGTTCGGGCAATCTGTTCTTTTACTCTGGCGCCTAGTTTCATATTGTAATAGTAATTTTTGGAGACTGGCTTGGCGGTATTGTCAGGCTAGTGTATGATAATAGTATCAAATAGTATGAAAAAATCAATGACAGACAAGAAAAACAGCAGTGAGGAGATTCCTGAACTCTTCACCCTGGAAGAAGCGTGTAATATGCTCAAGGTGCATCCCAACACACTCCGTCAGTGGGATGCGAATGGTATTTTGCCTGCAATCCGTATCGGGGAGAAGCAGATGAGGCGTTATCGGAAGGAAGACATCCTCAAGCTCTTAGAAAAAAAATAGCTATTTCAAAAAAATAACGCCATCATTACTATGAAAAATTACACTAAAGTAAATCTTACTTCTTCAGACCTCTCTCTCGAAAAACAGGAAGAGTTGAGGAGAATCCTTCCCGAGGCATTCAGTGAAGATAAAATTGATTGGGAAAAATTGTGCACGGTTCTCGGAGATTCAGTTGATGAGCGCGTAGAGAAATTCAATTTCTCCTGGGCAGGGAAGGGTGATGCTATCAATAGTGTCCTTACGCCGAGTAAGGGGACTCTCCGTGCAGACAAAGATGAAAGCATCAAATTCGATGAGAGCGAGAATCTTTTCATCGAAGGGGATAATCTGGAAGTCCTGAAACTCCTTCAGAAAACCTACTTTGAAAAGGTGAAGATGATATACATTGACCCGCCATACAATACTGGTGGCGATTTTGTCTATCGTGATAATTTTGTTGCCCCTCTCAAGGGTTATCTGCAGCAGACAGGACAGGTTGATAGTGAGGGGAACAATCTCCAAACGAACAAGGAAACGAGTGGTCGTTTTCATAGTGATTGGCTTTCGATGATGTATCCGCGCATCAAGCTCGCGTGGAATCTTCTCAAGGATGATGGAGTAATCTTTGTAAGTATTGATGATAATGAGATGCATCACTTGAGAATGGTGATGGATGAAATCTTTGGGGGAGAAAACTTTGTGGGAACTATTGCTTGGGAGTCAAAGACAAAATCTCAGAACACGGAAACTGCATTCAACAAATTACAGCCAAAAGTCGAATACATCCTGCTATACACAAAGCGGGACGGCAGGAGATTCAACTTAGTGAAAGTCGGAGAAAAGGAGTATCCTCACACAGATGATAATGGTATCTACCGAGAGTATGCCCTGGAAATGATGAATGTGGAGGGTGTGCGAGGAAGAGAAACAATGGTTTTTGAAATTGAAGGCGTGAATCCATCAAAGGGAAAACAATGGAAGCTCGGAAAGGATACGATACAAGAATACAAAGACCGTGGAGATTTGTTTATAAGAGATGGTTCGGTAGTTTTGAAAAAGCGTCCAGAAGATGAAAAGTTCGATGTATCGCAACCTTTTTGGGGATTCTTTTCTAAGGAGATTGGCACAACGGAAAGTGCAAAAAAAGAATTGTCAGCTATTTTAGACAAACACGGTTTTGAAACCGTAAAGCCTCTTTCTTTGATTCAAAAACTGATTTTTCATTCCACAGACAAGTCCGATTTGATTCTCGATTTTTTTGCTGGCTCTGGAACAACGGCTCAAGCTGTTTTGAAACAAAATCAGGATGATGGCGGAAGCAGGAAGTTCATTCTGGTTCAGTTGCCAGAAGCCACGGATGTTGAAAGTGAAGCCTATAGAGCTGGCTATAAAACTATCGCAGATATAAGCAAAGAGCGTATCCGTAGAGTTATCAATGGTTATGGCGATAAGCCACAGCCGATTGACGATGGGTTCAAGGTGTTCAAGTTGGGCGAATCGAATTACCCAGAAAATCAGTTTGAGTTTGACCCAGAGAAGTCTGAAGAAGAGAACAAAAAGGCTTTTGATGCGTATCTTGCCAAAGCCAAGCAGGTATCGCTCTTTGATGAGGTGAATGCGTCAGATGTTATTTATGAAAACATCGTCAAGGAAGGGTTCTCACTCAATGCGAAGATTACTGTATCAAAGATTGCTGAAAATACTGTGTCTATTGTTTCTGATGGAGAGATGCAGTTCTTGATATGTCTGGACAAAAAAATAAACGATGCAGCGATTCGTGCTTTGACAGAGACGGAATACAAGGGGAAGACCTTCATCTGTTTTGACAGCGCACTTGATGACACCGCCAAAGCGAATCTCGGGTTGAATATAGAACTGAAGACAATATGAAATTCAAATTTGATGCAAATCAAGACTTCCAACTGGAAGCTATAAAAGCTATTACTGATATTTTTGAGGGGCAGGGAAAGGACTCTGCTAGTAAAATGGTTCCAGGTAATGGGCTTTTGGGAATATATCCGAATCATTTGAGCCTCCAAGGTGAGGAAGTTTTTGCAAATGTTCAGAAAATACAGGAACGCAACAATATCGAAACAAAAGCTCATCGAGGAGGAGGTATAGGAGTGGGCAGTATTGGAACCGAAATGATAGGGGTTGGTGGGCAGGGTGCACTTTCAATGGACTTTTCAATTGAGATGGAAACAGGAACAGGGAAGACCTATGTCTATCTCCGCACCATTTTTGAACTCAACAAGCTCTATGGTTGGAAGAAGTTCATCATTCTCGTGCCGTCCGTCGCTATTCGTGAGGGAGTCATACAAACATTGAAGGCTACAAAGGAGCATATTGCCACGCTCTACGACAATGTTCCCTATCGATTCTATGAGTATCGTTCAAAGGATATTTCGCAGGTAAAGCATTTTGCGGATTCGAATCATATCAATGTGATGGTGATGACAGTTGGGGCATTCAACAAGGATGCAAATGTCTTGTATTCCGCGAGAGACCAGATGCAAGGCGAACAGCCGATAAGCTACATCCAAAAGGCGAATCCTATTCTTATCTTGGATGAGCCGCAGAATATGGAAGGGGAAGCGACACAGGAAAAGTTGAAACAGTTCAATTCACTTTTCCGACTCCGCTATTCCGCGACGCATCGGACGCCGCACAACCTGATGTATCAATTGACTCCGTATGATGCGTATCAGTTGGGCTTGGTGAAGAAGATTGAGGTGTATTCTGTTACCGATGATGATACTGGTATTTCTCACCCCTATCTTCAGCTTGTTTCCGTTGAGCCAGGGAAATCCCTCAAGGCAAAAGTGGAGGTTATTTCAAAGGACAGAGAGGGCAATCCGAAAAAGAAAAAACTCTCTCTCAAGCAGGGAGATGATTTGGCAGTCAAAGCGGGGAATGAGATATATTCTGGCTATGTCGTAGATTCGCTTGATGCAGATGCACCTGATTTCGGGGTCGTCGGGATGGTTCGTTTTCGGAACAATGTGGAGATAAAGAAAGGCGAAGATATTGGTGGCAATCGGGAAGAACTGATGCGGGAACAGATTGAACAGACTATCCGTCTTCACTTTGAGAAGCGGGCAAAGCTACGAGATATAGGAGTCAAAGTCCTTTCCCTTTTCTTTATTGATAAGGTTGCCAACTATGTAGAGGAAGAAGGCTTCATCCGCGATGTTTTTGTGAAGGGCTTTGACCGTATCAAGTCCGAGTTTGGGCTTGCGGAGCTTGATACGAAAGCAGTTCACAAAGGGTATTTTGCAAAGAAGGGTAATGAGTATTTGGAGCGCGAATCAAGTATCGCCGAGAACCAGGAGGCATACGAACTGATAATGCAAGACAAGGAAAGACTCCTCTCATTTGATGAACCCACGGAGTTTATTTTCTCCCATTCCGCCTTGAAAGAAGGTTGGGACAATCCGAACATCTTCAATATCTGCACATTGCGGGCAACAATAACAATGGTTCGCAAGCGTCAGGAAATTGGACGAGGAATGCGCTTGTGCGTCAATCAGGATGGGGAGCGAATTTTTCTTCCTCATATCAACCTGCTTTCTGTTATCGCGAATGAGAGCTATGCAGAATATGTTTCGCAGTTGCAAAGTGAGTTTGTGGAGGATGGTATCTACAAGGCATCACCTATTCCTTCAAATGCGAAGCGACGCGTTACAGTGAAGCTCAAAAAGGATTTCGAAAAGGATGAGAACTTCAATGCTATCTGGGAGCGTATTTCCAAGAAGACAAAATATCTGGTGCGAGTAAATACAGAACAGCTTATTGAGAAATGTGCCACTGGTATCAAGGCACTCTCTATCGCTAAGCCACAGATAAGAATTGAGCGCATTGGCGTGGATGTTTCAAAAGAGGGGGTAAGCGGTCGTGTTATTGGAAACAGAGCAGATAATTTGAGCCAGGTAAAACGAGCTGTTGATTGCGTAGAGATGATAAAGAATGAGACGAAGCTCACGAGGCAAACGGTTGTGAGTATTCTTGAAAAGGCAGGGAATACAGTAGCTTTTCTCAACAACCCCGAAAAGTTTTGTTTTGAAGCCTCACGAGTTATCAAAGTGGAGCTTGCAAAAAATTATGTAGAACAGATTCAATACGAGCTTATTCCTGAAACATACAGAGTGGAGCAGTTTGAGAACATACCGAGCCACAAAGAGTCTGTCCATAAAGTGAGCAATTCAATCTACGATGCCATAGTGTATGACTCGGAAGTAGAGAAAACTTTTGCTATTGATTTGGATGGAGATGAACGCATCAAGTTATTTATCAAATTGCCGAACTGGTTCAAGGTAGATACACCTGTCGGTGGCTATAATCCCGATTGGGCTATCGTTACTACGAAGAGAGACTTGCAGGGGAATGATTCGTCGGAGAAAGTCTATTTCGTCATTGAAACGAAGGGAGATATAACGAATCTCCGTCCATTGGAGCAAGCGAAAATCAATTCTGCAAAGAAGCATTTTCAAGTGATTGATGTGAATTACAGGGAAGTAGAAAATTACAGTCAGTTTGTCCAAGCAACAGAAAACACCAAATAGCTATGCTTTCATTGGAGGAGGTTCGTAAATTGTTAGGCGGGGGCGAAGAGTATTCCGATGCTGAAATAGAGCAAATCAGGGATGAGTGCCAGACACTTGGGGAAATTATCTTTGAGAGTTGGATGAAAGAAAAGGAGAAAAAAACGGAGAATAAATAGGCAGATTCTTGGTTTGATAGAGGATGGACAATAGAGAAAAATAATGGTATATTTCTCGGACAGAACCTAATTTCAATGCTTTTATATGCTAGACAAAGAGTTCAAGTATTATTTGAAAAACCACGATTCGCTTGTTCGAGAACACGAGGGAAAGTTTGTAGTTATCAAAGAAGAAAGCGTTATTGGAGTTTACGAGACCGAACAAGATGCTTATGAAAAAACGCTTGAACAGAAGCACGAATTAGGAACTTTTTTGATTCAGCAGTGCCTTCCAGGCGAGAAAAATCATACCCAGACATTTCATTCGCGAGTTGTTTTTGGTCAATAGTGGGGTATGAACCAAAAAGATTACACAGCTTTTACTAATGACTGGAATGGCAAGACAAGCACCTTGATTTCAGACGTGGGGGTATCATTGCCTTTCAACCCAAAAATAGATACTCCAGGTTCTCATCCGACAGTCAAACAATACAATGCGATATGGGATACGGGAGCAACGGGGTCTGTTGTTACGAAAGATGTTGCTCTAGCTTTGGGGTTGAAGCCAATATCTAAAACGGAAGTTCACGGTGTCGGAGGAACAAAGGTAGAAAACGTATATCTTGTAAACATTTATCTTCCTAATAAGGTTGCCTTGCATCACGTTAGAGTTACGGAGTGCGAAAAATTGACGGGGGATGGGATGGGCGTTCTGATTGGAATGGATATAATTGGCACTGGAGATTTTGCAGTTACGCACGTTGATGAGAAAACCAAGATGTCTTTTAGAATACCCTCCATCAGGTCAATTGACTTTGTGAAGGAAGCAGAGCGCGATAAAGCTGAAAGAGAGAAAAAACATAGTGCTTTGAATAAGAAGGAGCTAAGAGAGAAGCATAGGAAGGAGCGGAAAAATAAGAAAAAGGGCAGGAAAAAATAGAGTTTTTGCCAATGTAGTTTGTTGTTATGAAACGATTGAGAGCAACTAGATAACCGCCCTGATAACTCCTGTTTTACAGGTAGTTTTCGGCGGTTTTTTGTTTGCCCTCGTAGCTCAATGGACAGAGCGGGACGCTTCTATCGTCAGGGTTGTGGGTTCGATTCCTGCCGAGGGCACCATTATCAGAAATAGTGAAGAGCGGGGTGGGGTAGATACTTTGTAAAATCCAGGGTTTCTGATACCTTACAGGTATGAAACGATTGAGAGCAACTAGATAACCGCCCTGATAACTCCTGTTTTACAGGTAGTTTTCGGCGGTTTTTTGTTTGCCCTCGTGTTCCAACGGATAGGATACCTCTGTTCTAATGAGGAAGGTGCAGGTTCAAGTCCTGCCGAGGGCGCTTTCGATAGGTATGACAAAGTAAGAAAAATCTTACGCCCCTTGTTCCATAAACTTCTTCAAGCCAAAGTAGTAGAACTTTGAGGCTTTATCCTCTTGTATAGAGGTTCTAATAGTGTTCAGTAGGCGGAGCATAAAAACACATTCATAATGAATGTGTTTTTGCATAAGGGGAGTATAATGAGAGAAATTTAAGAAAAAATGTACTTGACCCCTTTTCTTTTTATCGCTTATCTATGTA
>Ga0210025_1002693_pt1 | contig 16911 bp, 23 predicted proteins | sample CryGeyme20150102_FD_183989 | JGI IMG/M metagenome (GOLD analysis project Ga0210025, IMG submission 183989) | Groundwater microbial communities from Crystal Geyser aquifers in Utah, USA - Crystal Geyser metaG 2015-0102 (SPAdes) (version 2) | ecosystem: Environmental > Aquatic > Deep subsurface >...
CAGCTCCCCTAAGCATACTGTTCTTTTGTGCCTTTACTTGTCGTGCTATTTTTCATCTTCGTAGGTGAGAGGAATCTTCATACCTATGGAGTTGAGGTTGTCCTTCTTGAGATACATGACGTTGACGTCGAAATCGTAGGTGTAGTGAGTCATGGAGGTATAAGGCTCGATCAGGTCAGCAGTGAATCCTCCACTCTAAGTCTTGTCGTCAAACAGGATATGTTTCCTCCATCCTCCGTCTTCAATCTTAATCTCTATTCCAAGTTTTTTCATCTCCTTAGCAAATTTAATTTCATCAAACACATGGGAAGAAGACATCTCGACGTCAATATCTGATGGTGTCACCTTCTCGTCCTCAACTTCTAGAAATTGATTGCGTTTGTTCTTTTTCAGCATATTGACTCGTTCCTTAAGTGTGGGAGGGACATACTATTCTCCGTTGACTACCCAGTCTCTGACGAATCCTCCTTTGACGACGCAGTGGAACATGTTCACAAGAACCCAACAAACTGCAATCATTCTGGCGGTTCGAATATGCTTCGTTTTTATCCCACAGCCGTTGACCCATCCTTTGATTTCGTATGAGTCTATCTTGCTGTCAACAATTTGGTTGACTCTGGCTTGTATCTGAAGAAGAATTTCCTTGTCCAGAAATCCAGTGTAGTCTCCGATGTAGTGAGGCTTAATTCTGTACTACTACCTGGAAATGAGCTGACACTCACTGAACCATTTGAAGCAGTTCTCCAGTTTGTGAAGGATGTAGTTTAGATGAATATTTTTTGCTCTCTTCACAGTCAGCTGACTTGTTTTCCAGTCCCACTCGATCCCGACATCGTAGTCATTCTCCATCTCATATTTCAAAGTTAAAAACATGCTTTTGTAGTCCTCGAAGGTGAGCTTCTATAATAGCCATCTTGACCTTTCTGGCTTGATGTAAGGAGTCCAGTTCTTGTAATTCTCCATCCTTTTTCCATACTCCGTTATGCCAATCTCAAGTATTTTCTTCAGATCAATCTTTATTTCTGGGTTTCTTCTTTTGGGCTCAATAACTTCCCTGAATACATTCACAAGAGATGCAAAGTTCCCTTATAATTTCATTAATGGAAAATTGTTGCTCACTCCAACATTTCTTACTTTTGACTTGACCTCCATCTTTATCTCATCAAATATATCCTTCTCCTCAATGCATTTTGAACCATCAAAAAAATCATTCTTGCATTAAGCTCCGTTCAAGCATATAATGATAGATGTCGATATACAGTTTATGTCTATTGACTAGCAGACACTCATGACGCATTCCTCCAGTGGGCTTATATCACATCTCAAAGAAATAAGGGCATCCACATGTTTGTCCTTATTTGATAGCAGTGAAGACCAGTCTATGACGAAGGATATGTTGGAGCCACCTTCTTTTTTTTCGTAGTTGATAGAGACTCCTTCCAGGGCTTTTTCATAGTTGTTTTTGTTGCCACCGAAGAGAGACTGGTTGAAAAAGATGCGGTTACTGTAAGAAGACATGAAAATGCTCATAATATTAGTCCACTGAGAATCAGGGACAGGAAAGCTACTCTTGCTAGCCTATAGAAGTTGTTTTGTCTTGATCATTATTTTCTTGAGAAGGTTGAAGAACGGCTTCCCTTTAAGTGCCGAACACTGCTGATTGATCTCATGAGCTATCTATGTTTGCTTTATTCTTGTGAGGTTGATCTTTTTCCCGGTTTATATCAGGAAATCATGAACCACCTTGATGTCTCCTCCTTTATAGAGCCCCTTACAATGTTGAATAAATGATCCTGCTGCTGGAGCTCCGAACATTTGGAAGGCCACCAAATAGCAAATGTTGACCAAACAGCCATTTTCAAGCCCTCCGAACAAGGCCATGTTGTGTTGCGGGTTGCCTAAATTTCCAAAGGAAGTAAGCTTCTTGGCATGCCGGAAGAGTGTTTCTTTTTTGTCCAAAATGGCAGATGCGATCATCACTTCTTTGGTATGCTTTATCTTTCTGTCAAACTCAGTCGAATCATGCTTAAGTTTTTTGAGGAGCCCCGTTGCTAGCTTAAAATGACTTTCTTTTCTCAGCATGAGCTCAAAGATGGTGTTGGTAAAGTCGCTTTTCTCCAACTCTGTTGGGTTATGTTCTCGATTGTTGGCAAAATCATAGTCCTGATAAACATAGAAGTGGTATTATCCATTGCAGGTTCTTCCGACCCGACCTTTTCTCTGTTTTATGGAGCTGTTCGAAGAAAAACTTTCCTCTGTCTTCATGAGCTCAAGATCAGGGTCAAATGTTCTCCACCTCGACATCCTCGAGTCGATGACATACTTCAACTTCCTGAAGGTGAGTGATGTTTATGCTATTGCAGTCGATATAAATATTTGTCCCTTTGCCAGAATGCTCTCCTGATCCCTTGGATTTTGATTGGCAGTGATTGGATAGGCCAGCTTGTGATACTTATCTTGCAATAGCTTCACATTCTTTTGAACTTAATTTACCCCTGGGAAAAACACCAGCATTTGCTCATCCGATTACATCTTCTTCGACAACTCAAGTATTCTTTCCAAAATAGTCATCTCCTTGATTTAAATCTCCTTCACTGTGTACTTTGATGGAATTGCAGGCTCGAATACCCCCACAGACAGGTTGGCATCTTTCATTATTCCTCCTATCTTAGGGTCAATTGTGGCCGAACAAAGGACCAACTTCATCCTTCTCCTCTGCACTAGATAATAGTCGTAAATCAAGAGAAGCAGAACGTCGATGTTGACAGATCTCTCATGGATCTCATCGATCACCAAAACATCAATGTCATCAAAGACCTCCTCATGGTAGATCGCCCTCATTTTTAGAAGACCATCAGTCATGTACAGCAGACTATTCTTTATGTCCTCCTTGCCATCTCCGACCCAGTACCCTGCAACTCCTCTTCCGAAAACAGAGCTGATTCTTTTAAAGATCTATCGGCAGGGTAGTCTCCTGGGCTGAGTGACGATAACTTTTTGATAGCCCAGGCCCACCAAGTACGGAGGTATGACTGTTGATTTTCCTGTTCCTGTTCCTACCTTAACCATGACCACATCGTTCTTCTCCAAAATCTCTCTGAAATATTGAAGGTGAGGAGTGATAGGCAACTGGGTTCCAAAGTATACTTCAGAAAGGATGGTCACACTTTTGTAAAAGCGCATCATTTGACGAGGGTTGAGTTTACCCTTTTTGAACATAGCTTCTAGTTGGCCGACCAGTTATTTAGTCTAATTAATCAAGTTTTTGCTGGCAGTTGCTTTCTCATTGTTCTCATCCAGCTCGCTGATCCTAAATCGAACAAATTTTTAGAAAATTCCAAGTGTTTCTATCTTTTGCTCGATTGTACTCTTGACTTTTTATACGATGCTCGATGCAAATAGACCACTATCGAGCTTGCTGTTCTATAAAAATTTAGTGAACTCATCTAGAAGAGAGGCGCTACCTTTCTAAACAGCTTTTTATATTTATTTTTGGAGCTCAACCTTCAACAAGACCTTGAATTTATGGTTGAGATCAGCCATCTTTTTCTTGTATTATTTGTTGGCAGGAAGTTTGAGGAATACTTTGTTGAAGTACTTTTGAGTGTCAAAGATCTGGAATCTATATTTTTTATAGGTCTGATAGTTCTTCTCAAAGTTGGCCATCCACTTCTCCAGCAGCTTCTCCTGATCTTTGCTAATCTGAAAACCACTCAACAAACAACACCCTTTATTGTCCTTACTACCTTCAATCTTTATCTGGGCTTTGAACATTCCTTTTCCTGACGATTAATTTAGAAGGTGCTGAAGTTTATTTGCTAGCAAGCTGATCAGTTAAAAGTTGAGGCCCTTGATCTCATAGGCTTTACTTGAGTTTCGCCCTATTTCGAATATCTCTTGTTGCTTCAGGGCATTCACTCTGGTCAGGGCGTTCTCAACATTTTTTTTAAGCTTCTTGTCGAATTACAGAAGAACATCGTCCCCCATTTTTGTGATTGAGATCTCAGGATCCTCCTTATCCAGTTATGATCGATATATATGAATGAATTAGCCGCCTTTTTCGATCAATTTTTGAATCAGCTGAGTGGGCTTTTATGCTTCTCTTTAACAGCAAAGCAAATACTCCTGATGAAATTTTCTATGGTAACGAAGTTTGTATGAGACCGTGAATGTTTCCTCTGTGATTTCCTCCTCCTTCAAACCAATTTACTGTAATAGTTCTGGGACAGTATTCTTGAGAATGCCAAGGATTTATGGATCTTTGTAAATGAAAGAGCCTATTTCATCGAGAGTTTCCAGCTCCTTGATCAGCTTCTTCTTCTCCTTCTTACTGCACTCAATCTATATTTCACTGTTTTATTCGGCTGTAATCTTCACATTCGGAATGACCGATCTTTTAAGGTAGGCCTTTTGCTCTTGGTTGACACGTAGAATGGTACTTTGTTTGGACTTTTTCTAGATGGCTTCATAGTTGCAGTAGTCAAAGAACATCATGAAGAAATGGTTGGCTTCCATCTACTGACACATATTTTCCACAGTAATGTTTTGGACCTTTGGGTTATAGTTATAATAAACCTCCTTCTTACATCTCCTGGGGAGCTCTTTCAGCTTTGTCTCTGCAACTGGAAGGGCATCCTTCCTGAGACTGAAAAATCGACTGATCTGGTCATTCATTTTGGCAGGGCATTTTGCTAAAGTGTTTTTGTCCAAAAGATTGTATATTTATTTTTCTTAGAATTTTTTGAAATATTCCTTGGCTGTTGTAGTTGTGGCCACAACATGTTTTTTTTCTTGTATTCTGTAGCCTTCATTTAGGGTGAAACATTCCTAAAAAGCTGCCAGGCACTTGAAGGTGGTTTAGTTGCTGATCACTTTGTCCTCATCTTAAGAGTCCTCATCTTATAAATCCGAAACAAAGCCATACCTTTTGTTTTTGGGCTCAAAATCATTATTTTCCATTTATATGAGGTAGTCGTCCTCATCTTCAATTATTTCCCTCTCTTCCTCAATTTTCTTACCTTTGTAGGCGGGAGCAAAAATCAACACCCCGACATCCTCCTTAATTAGTGAACTGTTGACTTTAGGTAGAGCAGTCATCTTTTTGACACTCAGAGTTTAGGCATCAACCTCCAGCATTTCTTCAATGGGATTTATCTTGACCCTGAACCGAGTATTCTTTTCCTTGCCCTTGTAAATTTTGTAAATCTAATCTCCCATCTTCTAACTGTCGATCCCCGTCAAAGGAATCACCTTTTCTTTGTTCGATAAAATAGAGTATGAAAATTTTTTGATTTCAGGCAAAAATTCCCTGAGATCACTGTACAGCAAAGGGCCCTGGCATTTGACTGAGTCACCTTTGTTCGACAGCCCAGTCGGGATATATATGCCTTCCATCATTAGATCGGTGATTGAAAATTGGAAATAATAGAAGTGCGTGTCAAATTATCCTTCTATATAGATGTGGGGATTCTTTATCTTCTACAGCAGTTCATTTTTGTTCTCTTTGTTCAGGTAAATGTGCCGATTCTCTCTGGTCGCCAAATCAAAGATTATAAAGTGACTTTCTTGACTGTAGTCACTCTCTTTCAAGAAGGAACGAGTCAGTTTCTCCCTTTGAGGATTAAACTATTGTAATATCTCCAAGTATGTTTCATTTGAGTTTGTCTTCTGCTCAAGATCAAAACTTTGAGCTTTGGCAATCTATATCAGGCAGTCTGCATAGGCTGACCTCAAAGGAATGTTTGGAACTTCGTGGGTAGCTTCCTCCATAAAACCCCTTTTTTCCTATGTGAATATGAAGCTTCCAAGGATAGGAGGCTTACTCTTGAATAATCTGAAAAATTCTCTCCCTAACTATTTGTCTGAAAGACATTCGTTTCTCAGAGTTATAAACAATGACTCTTTTTCAAGTGTGGGCCAGTACCAAGCCTCTTCCACTGTTTTTACGAGCTGCTAAAAGAATTTGAAAAATTATTTGAAGGTGATTTTTCTTCTCAAGACATCAGAGACCTTAATTTGACACTCATAGAACAATTTAAAGTTTTTAAAGCTGTTTTCCAAAACTTCAGGCTTCTTACTTTACAAGAAACTGATGTTGGACTTGATGTTGATGTGGAGAGTTTGAAAGATAATTTATTTAAGCTATTTCGAAAGAATGTCTGCTTCCACGCCAGGCCTTTCCATTACATCCGAAAAGTAGTCCTACAACTCCTTTTGCTTAGCAACAGCATCTGTGATTCTTGAGACCACTCCTATTTGCTCATCGACGATTTGCTTAATAGTCATGTGATTTAAACGGGCTTATTTAAATATCATTTAAAAGCTAATGTGTCATGTTCCTGTCTCCAAAGTTGAGTTCTCATTTGTTTTCCAAGCGATTTTAATCGCATGTCAAGCTACTCGAGTATCCTATATAAAACCTCCCTTTTCATTACCATCCCAAAATGCCAAGATTCCTGGCAGATTATTGAGGCCTTTATCCCCTAAAGGGATTGGTTTTATATTGAGTACTATTGATCTTTGGTCTTTATAGATATTTGAATCGAAATGATCAGCGACTAGTTGCAATAATGCCAGAGTTGCTTCACCGCACAGCAGGGGGCCCTTGATATCAAGTTTCACCTCTAGCATCGATAGCCCAGAAGCATCCTCGTCCTCTAAGTTAAAAGCAAGCATTCTCCCGAGTACTACCACCTCGACATCGATCATCCATACATTCAGTAGCATAGTTAACTTTCTTTCTTCTTCGAAACGCCCGAAGATATCTTCTATACCCTCACCGAACTTTACTAAGAGCTCACCATCAGCCCCGAAGGAACCATCACCTTCCAAATGAAAATGAATGCTTCCAAGCTTAAAAAAAAAATCATTACCATCTACCTCAATAAATTCGAACAAGATCAAAACTCTTTCATGCAGATCCAGTTCGAAAGGTTGAGCACCGAAGTTAGAGCTTAGCTTGGCATTCGGTAAAACAACCTGAGGGTATTAACCAGAAAAAATCAAGAGCAGTAGCAAGCTCTCTAGCTGTTAAGAGAGGAAGTGAGGGAGCTGAGAAAGGAGCAGGAGTCTCTGATTCTGGAGAACAAGAGACAATACTTTAAGATGAACGGTCTGACGAAGGAGAACGACTTTCAAAGGCAGGAAATTTTCAGCCTTAAAAGAAACTTAGATTATGCTCTCAATAAGATAGGCAATCTGTAGTTCTTCTGCTTCTACGAAAACCCTCATTGGCACCACTTCGGAGTTGTAAAAACCCAGAGCAGCTTCAAAATAATTCGAAAAGATATTGACAACTCATGGCGCAGCTTCATCTACAACACTCCTCTTCGAAACAACAACGTCAATGGCTTCAAAATAAGACAAACAAAATCTAGTACCAGAAACATCATGTACGGCCTCGGAACTAGGTAACTTTTCGGAATTCCTACAGCCTACAAAGATCCCTTTTCGGTCGCTTACAGCTCTAACAGCGGGAACCTGTGGGAGGAAGGAGTGGCACAAAAAGTGGGTCCTCAAATTAACGACGGTCAGGTGGTGACCATAGACGTTGATTTACAGTCGTCTTGGGTACTGTGGATGGTCGATGAGGTCAAGATTATAAAAACTACACTGCCTAAGTTACTGGTGAAGAGGGAGCTATTTCTCTTTTTGCACATGTAAAATGTTGGTGATGAAGTGGATCTTCTCATTTTTTGATTTATTTTCAATACTATTTTACAATTCCAGTTGTGCTGAGGAACACTAATAAATTAAAATTATTGATCTCATTTAATCATTCTTCTTTCACTTCTTCCCTGTAGTTGCATTGTGGCTTTCGGGCTATTCTTTTCTGATATCGAAGCTCCTTTTCAATCTTGTATCTTTTTTTCTTTGTTAAGTAGCATGATGGTGCCTTGAATTGGACCTGGTCTACTTCCGTCAAAAAATCCTGTTACTACTACCTCGAGTCGATTTCGAATATGTACTTCAGGATCTTTTCCTATGTATCTTGATATCCTTTGAGTTTCTACCGGTCAAGACATTTCCTCTTCATCTCTTGCAACAAGCTTTTTATTGAGCCAACGACCTTATTCAAAATATCATCTCCCATGTGCTTTGCCCTGATTATCTTTTGAATGAGCTTGGTCTCTGTCTTGCTTTCTTTTGGTATAAAAATCTTTCTGAAGTCTGACTCACTCAGCTCTTATATAAGCTGGTTATAGAGGCCTGTATACAGCACTCTGTATATATTCTTTATTTGAGGGCCTTTGCCTGCCTGCTGTATCTTTTTTTAGATTTGTTTCCTGAGCTTGTTCTCTTCCTTGAGCTCTTGCTAGATCATCCGATTGATGTCTGTTTGTAGTTAAGATAGAGACTAATGTGTCTCATCGTTTTATACTCCTTGGAGCGAGTTACTTTTATAAGACGAACGCCTACCTGCTTATGAATTACTGATGAGGATGTCCTCGTCTGATGCTCGGAGGCGGTTTACCCTTCTTCAATTTAATAGCCATACAATTAATATAGACCAGAATAATCATAAATAACCTGCACATCGGCAGATCCACTTTTTATTCGAGTGTTTTTTTGTTTATATTAAAATATATGATTTTATCAGTCTTGATCATATTAACTTCCATTTTCATGAATCACAATTTAGAATATTAAAATAACAGCTTGCTCATAGAATGTCAGCCTTCAACGTACCCAAGCGCCTCTCGGCCCATCAGGACAAATAAAACTACATTCAGAACATACCCGCCAAGAACACAAAAGCTGAGCTCAAGGAAACCTTTGAGATACAGCACACCCATGGCAAATTGGAAGAAGATCAGATCGAAGAATAAATGCTCGCCATCAAAAGAAAAAGAGTTCCTCAAAGTGTCCAGAATTTCTCGATCACCCTCATGAGTTGCCAAGAACAATGAACCTTACTACCATGATCACTAATTCATTCTATTATGCACAATAATCTCTCAATCATTGTAGCCCTCTCTTAACGTTTGACTTGCCTTCAAATGCTCAAATGCTCAAAAGCAGCTTATTACTCGCTGATGGCAGTTAGAAGAAGGACAGTGGAATAAAACGGTAGTACCATAGCTTAATGCAAAGAGCTTAATTGCAACTAAAGTAGAGTACTCAGATTGTTCCCCCGTACTTGCCATTGAGACTCCAGAAGAACGATATTCAATTATTTTGGGATGTCTGATAGAATCCTATATGCTGCTAATAGGAATGAGGGTGAATCAAAGTAGAGTGTATTCTATGCACTATTCAATCATTAAATTATTGAATCGTAACGAACAGTAATGGAGAGTGAATTCGAGTGCAACAAGATCAAAGACGGGCTCTACCTGGGAAACCTCACCGCCACACAAGTACCCTTGCCCCCAAACAGGATTACGAGTTCCTCCAAATCAACAAATTCGCATACATAGTCAATTGCTCAGCATAAATTCCCAACTACTTCGATAATCACGGACTTAAGTACCTCAAGTTCAAGCTGATCAAGGAACGTACCCACAAGCTGTGGGACGAAAGTCTCAAGAAGCTAAGAAAGCTGTAAAAGTTTATCGAAGAAGCAGAAGAGCAGTCTCTCTGCTGTATCATTTCCTCGGCTGCAGGAAACAATCGCAGCTTGGTGATGCTCACAGCCTTCCTGATGAGTAAGTATCGTTGGAGTCTCAGCAAAACTCTAGAGTACGTTCGTTCAAAAAAAATATTTATTGGACTTTCCGAACACTACATCGAACAATTAGAGATCCTCTAGTCCTTTCTCAATCAGGAATAAGGAAAGCCTCAGCTGAGCTCCACCTGGAAAGGACCATATCACTCAGAGTAAGAGCAACTGATCTCCAAAACATACCTTAACTCTCAGGACTTGATCGTTGAGTAGCCAAGCACAAAAGAAAAGAAGGAAAGAAGGGTGACCTGGCAGGACAGGATTGACAAGGAGAAGAAGAAGGAGCTAAAGGAACAAAAAATGAGACAAACAGGAAGTGAAATATACAAGAAGATAAGAAGCAACCATAAATTTTCATCGGAGCACTCTAACCCTCACAACTCTATTTCTTCCAAGAACATTAGGCACGAACTAGTTTAGTCTCCTCTTAAGAAGCCAGAAGAAGCTAAAAAATCCAAGAAAGTAAACAAAGCATCTCAGTCTAAAAAACAACAAGAGCAAATATTTCCTGTCAAAGAGCAGTTTCAAGAGTTCAAGGAGGCTGAAAGTCAAGAAACATGTAAATAAAACAAACGGCTGGACGAGCATCGTTACTTCTCATAAAAAGAGCTACTAAAGTTGTTGAAAAATAACCTGAAAGTAAACAAAGAATCTCAAAGCAAGGAGACTCCCATTCATGACCAATAAAACGAGCCTCCCAAGGAAGGATTTTACAAGCTGACAATAAACAATTTCATAGCTCCCAACATCAACATCATGAACAACCTCAGAGATAAGACCAACACTGAGAAACCTTCCAAAAGCGTCAAGACGGGTAAAAAAGATGACAAAAATGGAAGAGCTCATTCTGAGAAGGAAACAGTCATTAGACAAGTTAACGATTCTCTAAAAGGGAAAGCAAATAAGAGCTACAAACGCAACGCTGAAAACTCTCCTAAAGCAAGGGAGAAAAAGTTATAAAAAGCTATGTCCCTCCAATTCAAGAAAAATGTCTGATCAACTAATAATTTATCATAGCTTTTATTTTCCAGTAACTGATCTTGTTACTTTTATTAAATTTTTTATGAGGAATAAATTATAAATTATAAGTACAGAAAGGTGAGGTGTTTTTTGAATTTTGTTTGCCTTATGGAAATGAAGACGGCCTTCCTCAATTTTCAATAATTTTATATAAATGGACAACATATTACAAGAATTGTAGAGAAAAAAAAGCTGGAAAAGCTCCCTGAAGACCCAGTGTAGGCGGAACAGCATAGATCCTTCTTACGCAAGTGCCTTCACTATTGTAAAGATTAGGAAATTTTTCTAAAACCCTCCTCAACTGTACAAATCTCGATATTCAGAGAACCCTCCAGCAGCAAGCCAAGGATGAAGTCATCTGTGTGGCTCGAGAACTAACTAAAGGCCTACCAATGGTTGTGCATTTGCTTGAGCTGCGTCAAGGGTATCCTCATTCGCGATTTTGTAAAAAAAACATCTAGCATAGAGTTAAAATGAATGGATGGAACTCTCCAAGATATTTGACAAGGACGAAAGTATTCTAAAGTATGAGGCCATCAAGCTCATCAGCTAGAAGGAAGGTTTCAAGAGGCGCTGGGAGGAAGAAGAATCGAAAGCTTTATTTTAAATAATCAGGTACAGCCTCTCTGATGTAGGCAGGAACCCGAGAGTAACAAATGGAACGAGATTGCCAGGAAACTATATATCGAAAGTGGGTTGAAATACTTCAGGAGTGGGAAGCAATGCCGAGAACGATGGTTCAATCACCTGGACCCAAGCAAAAAGAAGTAGTCAGTGACCTATTAAGAGGCTAGTGGCAGCCTGCAGAGGACAGATTTATAGCTGAGTACATTATAGATAAAGGAAAAAAATGGTCATAAATAGCAAAAATGCTTCAATTCTAACGCACTGAGCACATGATTAAAAATAGGTTCAAAACAATCATCATCAAACTCAAAAAATAGCACCCTTCCATCAAAAATTAAACCTCCCTACTGAAGACACTTCTCAAGGAAAAGAAGGAGGAGCACAGCGAAGAGGCCGATGGAGAGCCCGAGGGAAGAAACCAGGAGGAGGAGAAAAAGACCAATCATCACCTAAACGAGGTGCCAATCATCGAGGAAGAGAACGAACACCTTGATTTCGAGTTTGACGTAAAGGAGCAGGAAATAATGGACAGGATCAACCCGACTAACTACAAGGATTATGATTTCCAGCAGGTGGTAACTCCCTGCCCTATAATATACCAAAGCTTCACGCCGACTTTCCTGAACACTCCTCACCCACTGCCATTCCTTTGTAGCTTTGGGAAGTTCGACAAGGACGACAACCTTTTCCTGAAGAACAACTGATAGATAATATTTTATAAGTTATTTCAAATAATGATGACATCAATACTACCTGCCTAATTGATCACTTAAATAACCTAGAAGCAATTGCGCCATCTCAAACAACTCGAAAAGGGGAGGAAAGCCTGGAAGAAGGTTGCTTGGGAGTAATGGAAACGGTCGGGCTGGGAGCGTAAGTGCGAGGCTTAGCATTACAAAGTGTATAATATTTTCAATGAGTTACGACTATTTTGTAGAACACAAGAAACAATTTGAGGCGATCCCCTTGCACCACCGAAACCAATTTTTAAGAGAAATTCTGAAGACCCCTCAGCTGAAAGGTGAGCCCCTCATCTCCCCTATGCCTTACCCCAATGAGGCCTCATTCAACTATCTTAACTATCAATTAAACTACCACTACTCTGAGCCATCCTCCTCTCCTCAGGCTATCCTTGTCTTCATGCATGGCCTCTACAGCTACGGAGGAAACTCAGGATACCTGGCCACCAATATCACCTCGGCCATTCCAGGTGTTAACTTCTACTCCCTCGATTTCATCAACTTCGGAAAATCTACTGGCGATTGCCGAGGCTACATACACTCATTTGACTGGCTTGTCCAGCAAGGCTAGGCATTTGTCGATTTTCTTCTCGAAAAATTTGAAGATAGGCCCCAAGTCTTCCTTGTGGGATAAAGCTTGGGAGGGGCCGTTGTGTTCAAGATGAGCATAAGGCAGCCTGAGAAGTACAAGGGAGTTGTATTCCTAAACCCTGCTCTTCGAGAAATTAAGGAGTAGCAATACTACAGCAAGAAGCTCGGGAAACTTCTAGGCTATCTGATGCCCAAGATAAAATTCATCAGCCAGGCGTTCACCTCCAGCACCAAGTACGACACCACCAAGGCCCAGTTCGCAAATCCCTACCTCTACAACGGTAAACACATTCCAGGATCAGTAAGAGTGGCTCTCACCGCCATGGAAGAAATTGAAAAATCCTATTCACAATTCAGCAACGACTACATTCTGTTCCAAGGCGGGGTCGACAAGTCAGTTGACCTTTTCGCTCCCCTCGATCTCTAGAAGGAATCGGCCTCCAAAGATAAGACAACTATATACATAAAGTCAATGTGGCACTCAACCTTTTACGAGGAGGAGGTCCAGGAAATTACTTTAATGGTCATTGACTGGCTGCAGAAGAGAATTTGATTGATATTATTCAAGACTACATACTAATAACTCCTTCTTATTCAAGTTAACAATTGCAGGAATAAATTTTATCTTGGACATTATAATTATTCGCATGCTCAAAAAAGTAGCATATTCTTCACAACTTCCCGCCACTGCACATCACTAGCACCCCAATATATATTCAAATACCTCCAAAAACATTACTCTCTATCACCAGGTAGATAAACTTAAAGAGCCCCTCCTCAAACTAGCTCAAGCAATCTGTCGGTAATCTCAATATATGCCAAATAGTAAACGTCTCTGCTCCAATCAACCAAAGCATAAAAGCTCGAATAAAGGAAGTATTCATTCCAATGATAGCATCAATGAAAGAGCCTGGAGTGGAGGAGAGGCAGAAAAATCCAGATAGTACAGATCCAGAGTGAGTCGTATTCTAAATCGCAAGAAGGAATCTCTGTCCGAGGAGGATAACATTGACAGACTAAACGCTAAGCTGGACTACTACATAAGGCACCAGATCGGTTTGTAAAAAGCAAAAGAGCTGCAGGCCCTTCATTGATAATATTTATAACTGTTATACCCTTAGTATTATGATTCATATGTTAATTGATTGACAATTTTAGATCACCAGGTCTCCTCGCCTTCCTCGTAGTCATCTTCATATGTGTTGATCTCGTTCATCAACCCGTTCTCCTCGTTGTAAATGTTCTAGTCTGCATTGATCGACACGCTGTCCAGGTTGACGGCCAGAAGGATCTTCTCCCGCATGATAGCCTTGCTTGAGTAGTCAGGAAGGTCTATGTTGAAGAAGCAGGTGTCTGCTTTGGGAAGGGCTTGATCTTGATTGCGGGAGTTGGCCACCATCGGCTTGATCATAAATCTGATGTTTTGACGCTAGAATTACTCACTATTGATTGGTAGCCTTTCCTGTCCCCAGCAGAATCTTATAATTTTCAGACGTTCAGACTCTGGTAGCTCGTGCATGAATTACCAGAAGAACTTGATCCTCCTTGATTCTTCATTGAGTCCTCCAGAATATTTGGTGTGCTTCTTGAGAAGGTCCACGTCCACTCTAGGCCTTCCGCAAATGATCATTTTCAGCTCCTATCCTGTCAGGCAGTGTAGGTAAGGAAGGGGAATGAGCTGAGACAGTCCGTGGAGAATTCTCTTAACTTGCAGCTTTGTTTCGTTGATAATCTTGATCTTGAGCATATCGATGTAGCGTGGCAAATCCTCATATTCGACTTTCTGCTGCTTTCCGTTGAAGAACATTTCATAAGTGTCGTCATCGAACCCTTTGAAAGTCCAGGTTAGCTGTCCATCTGCAGTGTACTCCATCGCCTCTTCAAAATCCTCCTTTGAAGGGCATTCCTTCAGCATCTTGATGAAACTTATCAGCTGAGAGTCAACCTCTTCCAGATCAGCATCTGTGATTTATTCGTGAGTGAGAGATTTCCAGAACATGGTGGGCAGGTCAAGGCTGAGATGGGCTCCTGTTCTGAAGCAGCATCCCATTAAAGTGCCAATGAACTCAAATAAACTGAAGTGATAAGTGCTGTTGGCTTTGGGATTGATTATCCACTTCGATTTGTGCTCGCCTGACTGATGCCTATTGTTCGGGGAAGGGATGAACAGTCCAAGGGAGTAGCTTGGATCAAGTTATCGCCCGATATCTGTGAAGAACTGTCTGTAGGGACCAGCTTATCCCATAACGTTTTAGCCCTTGAATGTGACAGTGAAAGAAACATAAGGATCGGTGCCTTTGGGCTTGAAAGGACGGAGGTAAGCAGGGGATATTTTTTGGAACTGATCATGGGCTTTTGTGAAAAGGTGGTCCTCTTTTTCCTTGGGAATAACAATGCCAGTTCTTGCTCTTTCTTATCTAGATTTCAACCTTTCCAGAATGATTTTGGGGACATCATCGTTTTATCGACTGACACTTGTCTTCTGCATGATCTTCTGGTTCAGTTCGAGCTTGATGACTCCCATAATGAGATTGCGGTAGTATTTGATTTTGTAGCCTAGACAGTCGTTGTAAACTGGACATGTGTCGTTTCTATCCTTGTCAAAGCTGAAATCCATGTTGATCAGCTGCAGACATTTCGAGGCAGCTAAATTGAGCTCCTTCACAAACTTCCAGGAATACCTAATGTTGTAAGACTTGAAACCAGCCAAAGCTTTGTACTTTACTCGGACTCCCATATCATTCTCTGCGGTAAAGTTAAGAGGCTATTCTTATTCTTCTCTGTCCAGAAGAGGTATCTGGCTGAGAATTCTGATGGATTCTTCGGAGTAAGACAACACGCTTGATGAACCCTTGCATATTTACGTCTGAACATAGTCCATCAGCAGGTAGAGGAAGTTGAAAGGAATCAGAGTAGCATTCTCGTTGGTGATGTTGTCGCCCCAAAGGTCATATCCCATGTTCAGTAGTTTTTTGAATTTTCCTATGTAAGTATTCTAAGACTCAACTTGGCCCTTGAGCTCTTCTGGGAAATACTAAAGTCTAGCTTTCAAGAACTAGTCTATTTCTGGCTTTTGGAATACGCTTGAGCCTGTTTCTAGCTTTATCTATGGCTTTGCTGGCACTTCTTTTGCCTCGGGAACTTCCTCCTTCCCTCCTTTCTTGTTGTTCTTGTTCTTATCTTGCTTTTATTCGTTACCTTTTTTGTCCTTCTTCTCAGATAGTTTCTTGTACTCCTCATCGAAAAATTGCAAAATCTGAACCTTAACATCTTCGAAACGTTTAGCCTCCTTTTCTTTGACCTTTCTCTCAGCTTCCTTCAGGTCAGTAGCCTCAACCTCATCGTACTAGTCTTATTTTTTGGCAGCTACAGGAGCAGGGGATTCGCACATTTGGCACATGTTGACATCTGCAGGATTCTGGAAGGTACAGACCTAACAGTTCCACATGAGCATGTTTCCTCCATTCATTTAATCCTGTCTCTCTTCCTACACCTCCTGTTCCATTTTTTCCATGACCTCCTCCTCAATTAACTCATTTATATCCCACCCGTCCACAAGAATGTAGCAGTTTCCATTCTTCAGGAAAATATCCAGTTTGGGACAAAGAATTTTGCCCTTGCTACTCTGAATTATTTATTTTATCTTTTGATAAACTATATGTTCGGGTATGTAGTCGGGGATGTTGCTGACATGGAGGATGCGCTACCACTGATAGTTGGCGTTTTGGTTTGGAGGGAACAGGCTGATCTTTTTTGTCCTGGAAAAGCTATCGATTTCCTTGAATATTTTAAGGAGATCGATGGAAGACTTAACATGTTCTGGAATGGGAGATACTGAAGCTGTGCCTTTGACTAGGAGCGATGCAACCATTTATGATATGTTTTGAAGCAAAGTTGAGTAGAGAACGATCTTGTCCTTCGACTCCTCCTCGACAAGCTAGTTGATCCAGTCAATAAAGTATTTGATCTGTTCAGGAGTTGTTCCTAGTGTCTTCAAGTTAATTTCCTCATTATTCTTCTCACAAATCGAAACAATGGTAAGTGTAATCTTAGAAATGAGCTTTGAAATATGAGTACAGAGAATGCTGACGCTCTTCTTGCTGAGCCATTTGAGGAAAAGAGTATTCAGGCGTCTGAGAATGTCGACGTACTGAGGTGTTCCTTTACTAGTGGCGATCTCACAAGTGACCTACCCTATGTAGCAGCCAATTGTCCAAAGGTCATCAACTGCGAATATTGTGGCTTCAACAGGATGTATTTTATAGGAGT
>Ga0210025_1002695_pt1 | contig 16887 bp, 13 predicted proteins | sample CryGeyme20150102_FD_183989 | JGI IMG/M metagenome (GOLD analysis project Ga0210025, IMG submission 183989) | Groundwater microbial communities from Crystal Geyser aquifers in Utah, USA - Crystal Geyser metaG 2015-0102 (SPAdes) (version 2) | ecosystem: Environmental > Aquatic > Deep subsurface >...
ATTCTGCCTTGAATATTGCAATGGCTATTACAATCAATGTTGTAATATATGTCACTGCAGACCCCCATAAGCTTGATGAGCTCGTGAAAGAGGTATTTGGGCTTTAGTCTGCTGACAAAAAGTAAAATTCAATTATTGAAGGTCATTCCTTTCTGACTGTTAGCTTTTTATTAATTTCTTGATTTTCCTTTGTGAGACCCAACTTTTTGAAGTCTCATGATTTGGCTGAATTGGGTACATAAGTTTCCCAATTTAATAGGTTAATGGATTGAAGGTGGTCAACATTGTTGGCTGTCGGCTGAGTCTGCAGTTTGGTATCGGTGTGCAATCAAACATGTGCCTGGTAGTTCACAGCTCTATCGACTACTCGCCATCCCAACACACGCTTTACTCAGGAAGGAATATCTGCATTTACTGTTGCTGTTGTGGGAGTTGTCTAGTGTGGGTGAAGAGGTGGTCGACATTGTTGGCTGTCGGATGAGTCTGCAGTTTGCATCGGTGTACAATCAGACATGTGCCTGGTAGTTCACAGCTCTAGACATGCTAACAACACTTTTGGACATAAGACTTATCATTTTAGTATTATGTCTCCTTGTCATTGTCTCTCTACACATCTTTATTAGGTTCTGAGGGATGATAATTATGCTCTACGTGAGCAACTTCATGTCATGAAACAAAGTTTCATGAAAATATTATTCAGGCGAGTATTGCATTATGAATAGTCATCGAACAATCACTTCTTTGCATATGAGAGTTTGAGTGTTGCACTTCCCAGCTGCGTCTCGTTTAGTGCAGCCAATGCGTTTCCAGCCTTAAACTCATCCTAGTACTCTATAAAAGCATAGTTCTTGGGTGCCAATCGCACATCCCTGCATCAGTATATACCTTACACAAGCCCTGGAAATTTGATGAAGACCTCTGTGAGTGCCTCCGATGTGATACTTTGATCGAGCCCCTGGCAGAAGAGAATATGGTTGGGTGCGTTGTTGGCCTTCATAAGTAAACACTATACATTTTATGCCTTTTTCAGGTAATTTTTTTCCCTGTCCTTTTTGGCCTTGATTTGCTGAGGACGGGTGACAAACTTTTCTTCGTACTTGAGTTTGTAGTAATTTTAAGGCTTTTCGCGGAGCTGGAAGGTGCCATCTAGTTTAGCAATAATATCTGATTTTTATTTAGCAAAGTAGATTCTCTAGCTGACAGATTTCTTACCATCGTCTTATTGTATAGTTACTTGCCATTGAAGCGACGCTTCACCTCCATCGCAGAGTTAATGTCCTTAAACACCACAAACGCCTGCCCCCTCATCCGAATGTTCCTCTTTGCTATGATCTACCTCATACCACAACTACGTCTATTATCTCCCCATACTACTCGAATATGTTGAACAGACTGTCCTTCAACTAGTCGATCGGGACCTTCTCGTTGAGGTTGTTAATGAATATCGTGTTGTTGGGAGGGTGCTCGTATGATGGATTCATGCTCACTTCTGCTGCCGGCATCGTCAGGGGATGATTCAAGACAGGAAGCTACATTGTTTAAAAGAGAATATAATTATGCAGGAATATCCAACTCAACATGGGATGAATCATCAAAAAGGGAAGATATTCTCTTCCAAATAAGCACCGCTCTCAATTGTCAGATAGCCCTCTGCCTCTCGCATTTGACCCAACTCGGCCACTTTGCTGCAAGAGTTGTCTTAGTTGTGAAACAACTCAAAAGGCCTCAGAGTGATGCTAGAGTTCCTTTCCATGATCTATTCGTTTTCATACTCGAGTTAGGTCGATTGCAACCATGTTCTTGATTTCATACGGTTGAAAACTGAATTGTCCTCCTCACTCATGAAGAGGTCATGGGACTCAATTGAGAGGACCTCTCTGGTGTTTTGCATAATTTATTCTACTTCCCGCTCCTGCTGATCAGCATAATCTTTGAGCTACCCCATCTAGACTTTTTTTGCCAGATAGATGTTGGTGATATCTTGGAGCCCTTCTTCTTTGAACTGCTTTTTGATGGCAGTCAAGACACACAGAGGGATTCTGGAATCTCTGATGAATTTTTGGACGCTGCTTTGATTGTTGATGTGATGTGATGATGGCGATGAGGGAGTCTTGGCCTTGAGGTTCTTGTATATTTTCTTTCTAAGTTTTTTCATCTTGTTGCGGCACTAGCTAATACACTCCATGAAGGGAGAGACGATTTCCATGATAGTAATTATAGATAAAGATGAAGAAAATAAGATTTGAGTAGATTAATTTAAATTTTTATTAACAGCCTTTATCCACTTAATTTTATTCGACGGGAAATGGAAATACTTGAGCTCGATCCTTTTACATAAAAGGGCTGGAGGGTCATGATTGCAGGATCTGGAGGAGCTGGATATCTTGGAGGTTTAGGATGGTAGGAGGGATCAAACGGCCGATTCTGAGAGGGACCGCTGATAGTCATCGTGTAGTATATAAGTTTAAATAAGATGACTGTGGGCCTGACTGCAGGCTCCATTCACTCGCTCAGCAAAGTGATTGCCTGAGGCTGTCGTCTATCTTTTTCTACAGCATGTCTTTGATTTAATCGGCGCTGTAGTGCTCGAGACTTTCAAGGCCAAGCTGTTAGCAGGCCTGTTCACGAGTGACGAACTTTCCCTTAATGCGTAGCCTACCATCAGCTACTTTCTTTCTGCAGTCGTAGCTCACCTTTTTCTTCCATATCCTCTTGCGCCTACATCAAAATAGAATTACTTCTTCTAGAGGTATTTTAGCAACTTGACCCTCCTATTTTCAAATGAAACAGCTCCTATCTTTTTGCTGAACATCTCCTCAATTCCCCGCCTGAGCAAACCAAAGCTGGAGGCGTTTTCGATTTATTTCCAGGCCTCCTCAAAGCAGAAGGTTTCGTATTCGAGTAGGTAGCTTTCAAGGTATTGTTTGAGGAGATTTAGTTTTTCCTGAGCGTTTGTCTCGGAGCTTAGAGCCTCGATTTCCTTAATTTTAGTGAGAATTTCCAATTTAGGGTTTCTGCTGAAGATATCGATGTTTTAGGTGAAGTCGACCATGGAGGCATCGATTGTTGTTTGGTTCTACAATTAAATATCTTTGGCAGTTGTATCCTTGGAGTCTGTCTTTTTGGACCAGGAGGTGAAGAGAGTGTTGCTGTTGTAACAAATAGGCTCATCGTCTTGTTTGTAACACTCTTCGGGTGTGTACGAGTCGAACTCACTCTCAAGACTTGATTATTGATCATACTCAATAATTCTGTCCAAATCATTCTACAACCTGAACAGCTCAAGAGTGGAGTTCTTTTCCATCCTCATCTTTCCACCCTTTCTCCTCCTCCGATCACTCTCATCGCCAGCCCATGGGCAACTCTATGCTTCTAGCACAAAGTCATCCATAATGTCCTGAACTTCGGACCGGATCAAGCCGTGAGTGATGGGAGTCAGCACCACTTGCGATGGAGACCCTCTGACCGACTACAGTTCAAAGAAATCCTCAGGTGCCAAGACCTACATAAATCAAAAGAGTTGATGAAAGCCCTACCGTTGTTTCCAAAAGAGAGCGGGTCTCTTGTGGAAGCAAGGTTACCTTTTCTTTTTGAATTTAACGGTAGGGCGTGAAGGTACGAGTACGTCATGATGATGATGCGGTTCGGGGGAGGCCTTGAGCATGGGTGAATGCTCCTTGATGATGTACTCTGACACATCAAGATAGGATATACAGTTAATAGTGTTATGGTTCTGTCTGTTCATCATGGCCTTTCAAACCTGCGACTTTCGAATCAAAATTAGATTATATAATCTTATTTGTTGATAAGCCTCTTCAATGGCACAACTCTCATTCTCGCGCCTCATCCCTCTCCACATCTAAATGCTCCCCCCTCATCAGGCAACATTCTTTTTGTTATACCTTTGACACTTCCTTACCCCTTGATTCACCATGAAACGCAAATATACTGACTTAACTGCCAGTTATTTCCTATTCGATAGAGTCAGTGTCCTTTTGTGCATCCAGGACTGATTTAAATATTAATACCAGGCATAAAAATCTATCATATATGAATGAATTTCAATAATTCTATCAAAATCTGCCAAAAGATAAATTTTACTATTGGCATTAAGTTCAGTCCTGAAAAATAATGTTGACTAAATGTCACTAAGGACATTCTGGTCAAGAAATGGCAGGGTATGATTGAATACATAAGAGGAGAGGTGCAGCTAATAATTTTATTTTTAACAAAAGGATTATAATGATCAGGAACAGTCCCCTTAAAAATGACAGTCCCGGCAAACAAATATCGCCCCTCACACCTCTCTTCAGAAGAAATAATCTTAACACTTCATAAAACGGGCTTCCTTGCTAGCAACGAGTGTTCCATCTATCGAACGAAACCATAAAGAAGGAACTGGAAATCTACTGTTGGCGCTATAAGACTTATCTCCCGATCATTAAGCCTCTTGAGTACCTCATGAACCAGAACACCGGCTTTCCTAGCTGTTTGAAACAGATGGTCTCACCCACAAACGAAATAAATAAGACAAGTTACTCGACACCTCAGCAACTCCAGGGCATTTAGTACAGAAATTCAATCACTCCGATGCTCGGGAGTGGGAAAAGTGAGCTTAGGGTCAAGATGGAGCCAATCAGGTATCGACTCTCAGACATCGATATGCTCTCTTTCTCCCAAATCATCTATCTCCTCAAAGAAATGATGATAGGTTATGATGCTCTTGTTGACATTTTTGGAACCTTCGAACCCACAGAAGAAATGGTGGCCATCAGTAGCACTCACCAATGGAAGGTTTGGGTCAACCAGGATTTTTTCATAAACACCAAACCAGATACTCAATCCAGCATCGGGGCCCGAGAGTTCATTTACAAGCTACTTGGCATAGCTTAAAAGCACTGTCAATCCACAAGTCTTTCCAAGCTTTTCTTCGGTTAGATGAAATAATTTACCTACAGCAACTAATGTGGCTTTATCAGGATCTTTGAGAAGATAAAAGAGTATGCAAAGGTAAACAAAATATTCCAGGTCAACAAGGTCACCTTACCTGGGGAGAAGGTGGAGAAAAACTTCAACTTTGGGAGCATGAACATCAAAAGTACAGCAAATCTCAATGCTACAGCTCATTTCGGTAATACAAATATTGAACGAAAGATGCAGTTTGATAAGACCATTTCAGGTCCAATCCAGATGACAGCCAACAAAAAACCCCATCGATCTATCATGAACAAGTCAGGATTCAACATGTTCCTGCAATCGATAAATGCCTCTCAGTTTACCTCCAAAAATATTCAAAACCAACATTCAAACTCTAAGAAACAGATCAACTCCTCAGCCATGTTCTATTACCCCCAACATACACAAATGATGAACACATTTCAGTCCACCAAAGGAATCAGCTAGACCTCAGATCAGTGGAAAAACAACTAATCTTATCAGCTCAACTCTCCTAAATATCAAAAACCTGCTAAGAGTGGATTTTATCAACTCAAGGAAGATAACAGCATCATTCCCAACATCAAAAGCACAGAAGCTCTTCCATCTAATAAGGCTCCACTCAATCCGCCTCCTCAGCTGCAAGTGGAAAGAAGGACTAGTGCCTTTGCCAATATGACCAAAAGCAGACACTAGCTAAAACTCATCGTCAATCAGAGAGACTCAAACAAGTTAGCAGTCCCTGAGAGCAACCAAAGATCAAAGAAGAATCAAAGAAAATATTCTGAGCAAATCTTCAAGGCCAAGAGTGTGGATGCCTTGGCATCAGGAGTCAAAAAAATAAGAGGCTCACAATTCTGCAATCAAGATCCTGAGTCAAAGCACCTGGAGGTCAACGTCATCAAAAAAAATCTCAACAGGCTAGTTGTACCTGGATCACCCAGTCATCAAGCTAACAATTTTCATAGCAGCAACAACACCACTCTCAAAGATCCAGGAAGCAGCACACCCAATCACAGCAGCAATTCAACAAACGAAATGCAAAGATCAGCAGAAAACGCCAAGGGACAAAACTACCAGTATTTGAAAATGAATGACCTTAACTCAAACAAGGCCAGAAATAACCACAGCTCATACTATGGAATGGGAGGTTATGAGCCAAAGAGATAAAAGAACATGACCATCAGCTACGAGTTCAGAAATAGAAATTAAGCACAATCAAAATCATCGAACTCCACAGACAAAAAAGATGGAGGGCACAACTGGGGCAAAAAAATATCGGGACTGTTCAGTGATGATGCCTCCATCAAACATCTCAAAGAGTCAGTGAAGTTCAAAACAGCATAAGATTAGTACTTCGAGAAGGAATATTTGAAAGACGTCAAGTTAGACCTTCTTGAGAAATTTGGGAGGCCAGTCAGAAACAGCATGGTTGACTAAGAAGACTAGTTCAAATGTTCCAGAAATCCCTATAAGTCAATGCAACTGATTGAAGAAGTTCTTGACGAGGGCAAATCATATATGTAGAAATAGGAAGATCTAGTCGAGGAATAGGAGCCAGTTATGGTCCGAGGTCGCAACAAGACCATCCAAGTCATGCGCAACATCCCTCGTTAATCCCCCAAGAGGATAGTCGAGAGGGAGTGTGTTTCTGTGGAGGCTTCGGAGGAGGACTCCGAGGGCGACTGTTTCAACTTTGAACCTGAGGAGTACAACATGAACAGAAGATGAGAGTGATATATCTTTATATTATCATCGTTGCATTTAATATAGTCTGAGTTAATTATCATGGCCCTATTATAATTATGATTAGCAGCAAAGGCAATTCCAAGCGCGGAAGGCCCAAAAGAAAACTCTCGGACTAAGATGTCTCCAGCTAATAGTTTACCAAGAAAAAGGTACGCAGAGATATAACAGCAGTCCAAAAAGGCTCAAAAAGCCGCCCTCCAAAGCAAGAAGTCCCTCGACAGTGAAAAGGTCAAGACTAAAAGGACCCTAAAGAAGAACAAACCCTAACTATCGGATAGCCTGAACAGTGACTCATCAGATAGTGAAGAAATTAAGGACTAGCATGCTGGAAAGGTGGTCAACATTCCCATCTAGATGTTCATGCCCGACAAGGTAAATCTACAATAATCAAGAAATTCGCCTAGATTTTGAATAAGGCCAACAAGGAGCCTTAGTTTTTAATTATGCTGCGTAATTTGCTTAGTGGATGTTCACGAATCCTGAGAGACAAAAGGAGCTATCTCAACAAAAAATGGCAAACTTTGAGGAACAGCAACTGTACACAGGACGAGTATCTCAGCCGCTAGGCATAAGTAACTTTTTCATGAGCTCAGCTTAAAAGAATGGAGGTTGAGGAAATATACGAAATATAAAAAGATATAATGTCCAAATTGTCCTACGCTAACATTAAAGGCTTCGAGTCCAAATAAAATATGATCAACGACTATAAACATTCCATGATGACCAAAGAGGCTAAGGTAGAAATGGACCTTGAGTACATTATAGAGGAAGAGCTGTGGACCAAGTACCACGATTTGCAAAAAAAGCTCCTGAATCTTCTGATGAACTAAAAGGACCTGGTGTACTCTAATCAAGTGGACCCTATAAGAGCCAACCAAGGAGGTCCGCACAGGGACAAAATGGTCAATGAAGAGAACGAAATGGACCACAGAATTCACAACATCGAGACAGAGTAAAACCAGCAAGCCACTCAGTTCCTTTTTTGCAAGCATTTTTCTGAAATAAACTACGAAAGGATCTTTGATAACTCCTCAAATCCCTTCAAACTCAGCGAGAGCGATGTTTACTATATGGACCCAAAAGCATTGGGCTGGATCCTGGAAACAAAAAGTGACGAGGTCTACACAAATGAAAAATTTCAAAAGTAGACCTTCAAGAGGTACACATAAATGCTCAATCACATCTATAAGTTTTCTAGTGACATGACCGACCATTAGCTCATCTAAAAATTGCTCTAAATTGCAGCCTACATCCTCAACAGCGTGCACTACTATCAGAAGTTCAAATTAAAGTGTGACCTCCTCCATCCCTTGGATCTGCTGCTGGTGATATAGAAAATCAAAAAAGACAGGAAAAATAAAGAGCTAATTGCGGCCCAACTCTAATAGACCTTTATTCAGCAATTGGAGGGAGTCACAGAGTCAATGAAACAATTGGCTGAACCGATGCTCCAGGAATGATGATTTATGGCATAAAGTTTATATATCATGTTGAGTTTAGTCGGTAAAGAGCTCAAACAGCTCAAAGAAAAACACATAGCAAACGCCAATGAAATCCAACATCTTGACCTATCATCCAACCTACTCTCCTCAGGAATCTAACTCAGGCCCTTCACATGTCTAGTCACCCTCATCATCGACGAAAACAACTTCTCCTCGCTCAACGACTTTCCCCACCTTAAATCTCTTGAAACTTTCTCAGCAAACAAGAACAACTTCAGTGATCTGAGTCAGTTTCTCAACGATGCAACTGACAAATTCGGTATGCTCAAGAATCTGTCGCTATTGAAGAACCCTCTCAATCCTTTTTTCGAGGGTGAGGAAAAGTACAACATATATCGGGACCAGATATTGGTGAGACTATAAAATTTGAAAACTTTGGATGGATGTGCTGTAAAACTGATGAAGAAGAAGATAACTGAGGAGAAGAAACAATAGTAGTAAAAATACTAAATGCTGACAGGTGTGGCAGTTTACGACCAAAAATACGCGGTCGACCAGGTAAAATCAGTCAAGGGAAGGAGCGAGGGGAACAGGTTCCTGAAGAATAATCAGCTTTGATTTTAGATAGTTCTATCAACTGATTTATGTTGGCACGTATCTACATATTAATTTGATTTAAGTAGCAGATGGCGGAGAAGACAGAGAAGGTCGACAAACCCAAAGAGCAGGAAAAAGGATAGAACGATCCCAATAAGTAAGGTAGTGTGTTATGCAGGCCTGTCGTCAAGTACAGAGTGGAGATTGAAAAAAGATTGGAAATCAATAAGTCCTACAAAGAAAGAAGAAACAGAGCCATTGCGCTGAGAATCCTCAGCTTCGGACTTTTCGGCCAGAAAAGATTCGAAAATCTATATCTGAGCTGCTCCCTTAACTGCTTCTACTGGGCCCTTCAGATTGCTAGCATCATGCACAGAAGAGTTGCAGGCCTCGCTATGATCATCAAGTTCGATGAAGTCTCAGTCGTCGAGTACTATGAAGTGGGCTTTGCTGTCAAGAAATACTCTAAAATGTTGATCAAACTAACCAAAAATCCCACTGAAGAAGATAAGACCCACCCAGGATACAATGCTGGCTTTGCAAGTGCCGATATCAAGGATGAACTTAAAGAGTAAAAAATCGTCGATTCAGTGTCATAGGCAGAAGACAAGGAGGGCCAAGAAAAGGCGGTTACCGAAGAGCACCCAGAAGGGACAAAAGAGAAGGAGACCACAGAAGAGGTGAAGGCCGAGATCGCGGCGATAGAGGAGACAGAGTTGAACGAAGATAAAGAGACGACAGGAGAGACAGAGACGACAGGAGAGATAGAGAGGATAGGAGAGACAGAAAGGAGAGAGAGGACAGACCTGATCGAAAAGATAGGAGATAAGGTGACAGAGACAGGGACTACAGACCTAGAAGGGAAGACGACGACAGGGGCAGAAGAGGAAGAGGCGGAAGAAGAGAAAGAGATGAGGACAGAGACTATCGTCCCAGGAGATATGGCGATGACAGAGACGAGAGGAGAGTCTACAAAGAAGGTAGATTTCATTTTATTCAGATGACAGAAAAGAAAGATAAGAGCGAGGTGCTCCAAGGACCAGAGGAACTGGTCAGAATGACAGAGGAGGCGACAGAGACAGGCAGGGTCAAGCCAAGAAATACGAAGCCAAACCTGAAGTCCGAAATGAGCGCCGTGACAGAGAGGAGCGTGGCGAGAGGAGACCTCCCCGCAAGAACAGATACAGCGATAGTGAGGACTAATGATGAAACATGCTAGATGACGGCATAATATTAAGAAGGATTGGAGTGAGATAATATTTGATATACAATGAATTCGTATCACTACCTTTTCAAGTTCATCGTCATCGGTGACACAGGTATCCATCTGGGTTACTTTAGGCGTAGGAAAATCCTGCATCGTACTCCAGTTCATCGAAAACAAGACCAGAGTCACCCACGATGTTACCATCGGCGTCTAGTTCGGAGCAAAAACTATCCCCATCAATGATAAGAACATCAAACTCCAGATCTGGGACACCGCCGGTCAGGAGAACTTCAGGTCTATCACTCGCTCCTACTATCGTAGCGCCATCGGAGCCTTGCTAGTCTACGATATCACCAGGTAATGATGGAAAACATTTAGAAGAGACACCTTCAACCATGTTAGAAACTGGCTGGAATAGGTCAAAAACAACGGAAACCCCCATATGTAGATCCTCTTAGTGGGCAACAAGAACGACTTGGAGGAGGAAAGGGCCGTAACTTATGAGGAAGGGGAAAAGATGGCTCTCGAGAACAACATCACCTTTATCTAAATCAACTCCAAAGAGTATGTGAGAGTTTAGGCCGCCTTCAGGAAAATTTCATAAGCTATTTTGGCAAAGGTCGAGGGAGGAAAACTTCCACTCAATCAAGTATTTATTGATATACTCAGGGAATCGGAGTTAAGGCTGGAGATCAACCCAACACCCGCGTCCTAACCAAAAACGACAAAGAACGCAAGAAGGAAGGCTGTTGCTGAATAGATCTATCATTATCACCCAGTCATTATATTCATTATCGTCAGTTGACTAAACTATTTTGTTAAACTAGCTTCATAATTGGTTTGATGAAGATGACATATTTCAAATGTTTGTTTGGGTCGATCAGAAGAATTTCTCGTGGGCTGACTTCTTGGCAACTTTAGGAGCACCACTTTGCTGAACGTTGACTCCGAGATCGGTCAAGAGCTGCTTGCTATGGATTGATGAGTCGGGAACAAGACCTTCAGCGACGTGGAACATTCTCTGGAACTCTCTGTTATAGGCGTAGTGCTCTTCATCTCTGTAGGTCTTCAAATCCAGGTAACTTCCACCCTTATCTGCATAATTGAAGGCTTACTGTCTGAGCCGAAGAGCTCGCACCTGGCTTGCTTTTCTCCCCACCAGGCAGCAACAAGACAGAGGCCAAGAACACCTCCAATGTACTTGCTTGACCGGGTGATGGTTCTGCCAAGAGTGTTGAGTCTTTGCATTTCGATGGAGTTGTATTTTTCGAGCTGCTGAAGGGTGATTCTGTTGGGATCAGGAGCTGAGCTTGGGTTGCTGACAAGCTTGGCGAATGGATTTTCCTGCGACATCACAATATTATTATCATCAACTCACTCCTCGCGAAAATATCAATAAATCAAACCAAGCAAGATGAGAATTATTATCAACGCAAAGCACTTGTGCTCTTCTTTGTTGTTCGGCCCAGTCCCATCGTCGAAGCCTTCTTGGGTTGCATATCCTCATCTACTCTTCTCGAAAGAGCCCTTAGCTTCTCTTAAACCTTACCGAGCCTTTCTTCCAGAATGATGCTCTTTCCTAGTTTTTTGATGGTGCTCTTTTCATTGTTCCTTTTGATACTTTTCCTGCCGTTTTTGTGGCTTTTGTTCTGAGGCTTGACATCTGATCGATCCTCTTTTTCGTAAAGGAAAGAAGCCTGATTCCTGTCTTCCAAAAGTTTGACCAATTTTTTCTTGGTGATCAGGCTTTCTTTGCTGATGTCCCGTATTTCCTTCAAGGTTGAGACCATCTCGATGAAATAGCTGCCGTCCATGCTCACCATATTTTCCTTCATGTTCACACTATTCTTAGCCAAACTCACTTCGTTAGCCATGATCTGAGAAAAAGACTCCTCCTCTTCTTGATTATCAACTCTTTTCAGAAAAGATCTCTCATTTTTCGACGAGGCTGACATTCTGCTGCCTTCTTCACGAATCACAGAAGTTGACTGCATTTTATTCGAAAGATTCACTGATGATTTTTGCTTACTCTCCAGCATCGACTTGGACTGCTGCCTGCGGTGTTCATGATGCTTTCCTTTCTGGTTGAGATCAAAGGTACTTTAGTGGCCTCGAGTGCTGACCTTGATTGTACTTTTTTTTGATGATGGGCATTTTTGAGAGGTATTGATGGAGAAAGGTTCCTTGATGTTGGAGAAAGGACTGTCTTGATTTTTGGTCTGCTGTCTACCATGATTGATTCTGGGCTAAAAGAAGAGGGTGGTTTTATTTTCCTAGAGATTGATATCTTTGGTGGGGTAGTGATAGTCATCTGAGAATTCATAATTTCTGAAATTTTCCTCAGGTGAGCGTAGTTTATCCCAATGAGACATAGGAGTTACTATTCAAATTATAACTAAAAACTAACTCCTTATCAATATTGGACAATTAACTATCACAAAAACTCTGCAGACAATCAATCATCCTGTGCTCTTGACGATGATCAGAATAATGAAGCCGATCAGAGCCACAATAAATATAACTGCTAGGACTTTCAACTTGCAGTTTCTCCAGTAAAGCATCCTTTCTAACTTGTCAGAATTCTTCTCAAATTAGTGAGCGTAGGCTGGATAGAATAGAAGGTACTTTTCATTTTCTAGGCTTTTTCGCTCATTTGTTCGAGGCTCTCCTGGTTGCCCATCAGCTTCTTAATACCTGTGCCGATTTCGTCCTTAAGGTCATCCACCTCTGAAGATGCTACTGCCAACTTGTCTACCTTCTTCAAATCATTGTATTTGACACACAGCTCATTGGCAAGTTTCTTGGTCTGAGCCTTGATGTTCTATTCCGTCTAGTACTCAACATGATTGATCTGTCCTATCTTTTCCTTCAGCTGGTCGATCATTCCGTAGGCGTGTCTTTACGGGTATTCCTCATCTGTACAGACAGCATATGAAATATCGTTCTCATCGTGTGTGACGAACCACACGCCATACTGAGTCTTTAGCTTGTCTCGCTCATTGGTTCTTGCTCTGAGAGCTTTTATTTTGAGAGGTAACTAGGTTGGATCAAAGAGGTACTTTTTCGATGTCTGCTGTGATGGACCTATTAGAATCTTCCTTGACGACGCTATGTATCTTAACGGAGGTGGAGTATCGTGCGTAAACCAAAGCTTTGATATTCATTCAAATGTTATATCAAATTCCCAAGATTCATAATGTACTACCTGCTCACCAGCTCTTATCTCAAGTCGAGTCGAAGATAGTTTATTGGATAGGGAGCTTAGCATAGCATATAGGGAAGTGACATATATAAATTGAATGACTGTTCAGAATAATACTTGCGATCAGCTGGCACCGTGGACTCTGATGTTTTCCTTGTCAGAAATGCCCATGTACACCAAAAATTCTTTTATCTTCTAACGATGGTCTCCCTGAACAACTATCGTCTCGCTCTGCTCATCGTCGTCGGACTCTTCCAGCTTTTTTCCTCTCTCCCGTGTCTCCTTTCCCTCCTTGCAAATACGACCGTTGGTCTGGAAGTTCTAAGATAGGAGCCATCAATACATTTTTCCAAAATTTGAGAATTTTCTTGAAGTCGAAGCATTCGGGAATGCCAACCACGATAGTCTGACATTTTCTTCCTCGTGTATTTTTCTTGTGAATGTGTATCAGATCCTGGTTAGCCAGGTCCATATACTATTCGTCGTCGTAGTTCATTTCAACAATAATTAGATTATAAGAAGCTCCCTATGCCATTTGAATTCTCAGGTATTTACAATCATTTCAATCAACAGCTAAAAATGATAAGGGAAGAAAAACTACTTCTCTCGATGAGTTAAATATTTTGCAAAGAGTTAATAATTTTTAATATTAATGTAGAAGCTGTTAATTAGTCGGAGGGCAAAGTAATAGCCTCAAGAAGTTCTTTAAAACCTCTAGCCTGAAAAGTATGGAAAAGGAGCCTATTGTGACATGTCCTATACTCCCAGCAAACTAGCAGACCACATTCTGTTCAAAGATGCCAACTTTCTGAAGAAGCTTGAGGAATAAGCCAGTAAGAACAGAGCCTTGGAGGCAAAAAATAAGACCCTTGGTGACCAGGTGGACTACCTGAAGAGGTAGAGAGACGGAATTGAGGCTTCTCTCAAGAAGATGATCGAAATGTATAAGGGGATAATGAGTGAGATGGAGGCCAGAAGTGACGAAAGAGCCAAATACTATCAATAAAAATTCAAGAGCTAACTGGAAAAGGTCATAAAAGACAAAGCAGAGGAAGCCAGGTACGTCCAATCCGAGAAGTAAATCCTCGAAGGCTGCATCCTCGAGCTCGAATCTGTGATCGAGAAGCAAAAATAATAAATCAGGCTTTTGAGCAGAAACAAAAGCTAACTCCACAAAACGTTAGACGAGCTCACCATTGAGCATAAACATTTAAACGAAAAGCATGAAACCTTGAAGGAAAGATATGACGAGAAGTGTCAGCAAGCCAAGTAGTAGTATGACACTCTGAAGAAGGAATACATGAATGCTGAGGTTTAGTGGAAAAATACTCTCAATCAAGAGCTACATAAGAAAGATTTGTAAAACGAAAAGAATTAAAAAATACATGCAACTCAAATGTAAAAAGAGGTGGCTCAAAGAAAACATGAAATTAATCAGAAAAATCAGGAAATAATTGACCTCACCAATACTTTTGACTCTGAAACTGGCAGAATGCAATAAATCATTCTAATCAAGGACAAAATGATCGACACTCTCACTGCTGACAACCATAGAGAAAAATCAAGAGTTCTTGCGTTGACCAGATAATACTAATCCTAAATCAGTCAGCTTAACCATTAGAAGAATAGATTGCTTGACGAGATTGATCTCTACGCCCATGACAACGAAGGTCTGATAAGATAAAAAGCTCTGATCACTGAAGACCTCGAAAAGTAAAATCTGAACCTGAGAGATTTACTATTTGAGAGCTCAGTTGAATTGGAGAAGTGCAAAAGCGAGCTGGTAAGCCTGGCAAGGGACAATACTAAACTGCTGACTAGAGTCAAGAGCAGTTAGGAGGAGGCCAAGACCTGGAGAGACAGCTACTACATAAGTAAGAACCGGCCTTCTTGATTTTTGTTCTTCTCTGAGTGACGATAAGCTATGCCTGATTAAAGGTAATATTTAAGAGTATATAGAGCATATTCTGGTTGATCCATGTAATATTCTCTTAGAAATCGTTATACTAATGCTAACCCTCGAGCCCTTCTTCCACCCGACTAGCAATATCCAACTGCCTTCCAAAACTCAAGGAATGTCGATATCTGTCAAAGACATGGAGACTAGCAAAAGTACTGAGTGTTTGGTTTTCTTCCATGACCTCAACATCATCTTCTAATTCTCCTCTAAAAAATATTTGCTTGATGTTGGCACCAAAATTCAACTGTCATTCACTGAACCACCTTCTAAACAGTTCATTCCCTAAAAGATAACTCTTATTCTCAACTAACGACAAATAATAGTAAGCTCATCTCAGCCAGAAGTCATGACGGAGGTATACTTAGGGTTCAAGAAAAGAATCTCTCATAGTGGATTTTAGCAATATTTTAAACCTCTGAAGAGGCTGGGAAGAGGCAGTTTTGCAGCTGTTTATCTTTTGGAGAGCAAAATTACAGGTGAAAAGATGGCTGCTAAGGTGTTCACTCGTTAGGGACAAAAACTGGGCTACAAGGGAAAAGAGTCGTTGTAGAAAGAAATCAACTACCTCAAATTGCTCAGCCATCACAACATAATCCGCTTCGAAGGAATATATTAGACTGGAAATCTCATCTACGTAGTGACTGAGTATCTTTCTGGAGGCAACCTGACATAATACAGAAGAAAAAACAGCATGAATATCGGCAAGTAAATCCCTAAGATCCTGACTGATGTACTCAAGGCTCTATCCTACCTCAAGGAGCAAGGAATCATGCATCGTGACATCAAACCCGAAAACATCGTCTACAGGCCGTAAGATGACAGCTGGGTGCTTGTCGACTTCGGTATTGCTGCCCACAGCAAAGAGGAACTGCTTTACTATCAATGTGGTACCAGAGGATACATGGCTCCTGAAGTTATTGAAGAAACTTAGCCTGCTAAGCCTTACAATGAGGCATGTGACATTTATTCTTTTGGCGTCATGTGCTACTAGCTTATCCTGGGTCATTTGCCATTCAAGGTTGAGATGGAAAATATGTACGATGTCAAGATCACCTGGAAAGGTATCACCAAAGAGGGCTGTAACTAATTGGATCCTTAAATTGTCAAATTCCTGAAAGGCACTCTTGACTCAGATCCTTCAACTCGCTGGACTCCTCAGCAGTGCCTCAGCAGCCCACTTCTCAGCAACAGCCAGATCATTTCCAACTGGAATGACTACACCGAGAAGAAGAAGCAATAAAGCTACAGCAAGGTTCTGGTAGCTAAGCGTGGGAATTGAATCAACTTTGCACTTGATTTTCACTGATACTCAAATTAACAAAATCATGCCTTCCTGATAATCCATTTCTGGTTGTCCTCACCATGAAAGGGCCACTGATGAACCACCGTGTTGTTCTTTTTGCCACTTTCCTTTATGTCAAATACCATAGCGCAGTATGTGTATATTATGTACTAGTTGCTATTGGGAGATGTCTCGGCCAATCTGAACTTCTGAGTCGGTTTTCCATCGAAAGGAGTATCTATGAAACCAATCCCTTCTTTTTCGATTTACTATTTTAGAGCTATGCAAGTCTTGAGTTCCTGACATCTGAAGTATACTTGTCCATTCTCAGTACCGATGATCTCGAACAGCTGATTGGGCTGTCTTCGATTGTCGTTGATGGTGAGGATATCTTTTCCCCAGAGCGTCAGACACTTTCCTCCAGCTGATTTGGAGTCGATAGTAAACACCCCCTTGAACGATGCCTGCATTGTATAAGTAAATATCAATTATGTCAATATTCTCACAACAGTC
>Ga0210025_1002704_pt1 | contig 16849 bp, 13 predicted proteins | sample CryGeyme20150102_FD_183989 | JGI IMG/M metagenome (GOLD analysis project Ga0210025, IMG submission 183989) | Groundwater microbial communities from Crystal Geyser aquifers in Utah, USA - Crystal Geyser metaG 2015-0102 (SPAdes) (version 2) | ecosystem: Environmental > Aquatic > Deep subsurface >...
CCCTGTAGCGGGGGTGTCGACTTCACCGGAATCAGGTGCCGACTTCAATCGGAATGGGGTGCCGCGTTCCAGCGGAATCAGGTGTCACGTTCGACCGGAATACGCACACAACCGCACAAACCAGATGGACAAATATGGCACTCGTAAATAACTGCCATGTTGCGTGCACAAAAAAAGGGCGCCCTGAGGCGCCCTTTTCCATTTCGTTGTTACTGCTTATGCAGCTTCGTCAGACGCACTTTCAGGGCGGTCATCAATAATCTGACCCAACTCCTCCAGTATTTCCGGATCCGGGCCTGCATCTACTGCATCCTGAATCATTTTTGCTTGTGCTGCGGATATCGGCTTGGGTGCATTACGCGCCGCAAGACCAGTACCTGCCGGCAACAGGCGTCCGAGAATCACATTCTCTTTCAGACCCATCAGCCAGTCTACCTTGCCTGCCAGAGCAGCCTCGGTAATCACACGCGTTGTTTCCTGGAACGATGCCGCAGAAATAAACGACTCGGTATTCAGCGATGACTTGGTAATACCCAGCAGGATCGGTTCAAACGTTGCCGGTGGCTTGCCTTCTGCTTCCAGCTTGCGGTTGACCTTAAGCACCTGCTTACGCACAGGCTGTTCGCCTGCTACAAAGCTGGATGCACCCGGATCGATAATCTGAACCTTACGCATCATCTGACGAGCAATGACTTCAATATGCTTGTCATTGATCTTCACACCCTGCAGACGGTAAACCTCCTGAATTTCATCCGTCAGGTAGTTCGCCAGTGCCTCAACACCAAGCACCTTCAGGATATCCTGCGGCGCTGGTGAGCCTTCCATCAGACGCTCACCACGACGTACCCGATCACCTTCCTGCACCAGAATCTGGGAGCCCTTCGGAATCTGGTACTCAAACTGATCGGAACCATCAGAAGGATTCACATACACACGACGTTTACCGCGAATATCCTTACCGAAGGAGATCACACCATCAGAGTCGGCAATAAACGCCAGGCTCTTCGGTTTGCGTGCCTCGAACAACTCGACCACACGAGGCAGACCACCGGTAATATCCTTGGTTTTGCCTGCTTCACGTGGAATACGGGCCAGCACATCGCCAGCTTTCAGGGCAGCACCGTTATCCACATTCAGAATAGCACCGGCAGAGAGGAAGTAGCGAGCCGGCATATTGGTACGGGTCAGCACCAGTGGATCACCTTCAGGATCTGACGGGTTCACCAGATGAATCTGCGGACGCAGTGCATCCTTACGGGTATCTACCTGCTGCGTTACCACACGACTGGACAGGCCGGTTACTTCATCCGACTGCTCACGCATGGTGATGCCTTCTTCCATATCCACATAACGAATCTGACCGTCAGCTTCGGCAATCAGCGGCATGGTATACGGGTCCCATTCTGCAAGTTTCAGACCGCTCTTGACGCTGGCACCATCCTCAATAAGCAGATGGGCACCATATGGAATACGATGACGTTCCAGCTCCTTGTCCTTGATATCGACAATGACAACTTCGGTATGGCGGTTGATAACAATCAATTCACCAGTGGCATTGGCCACAGTGATGGCACTATCGAGCTTGGCAGTACCGCCGAACTTGGCTTCAACGTGCGCCTGCTCGGCTGCTCGGGATGCAGTACCACCCACATGGAAGGTACGCATGGTCAGCTGTGTACCCGGCTCACCAATCGACTGGGCAGCAATCACGCCAACTGCTTCACCGATTGATACAGGTGAACCATGAGCAAGGTCGCGACCGTAACAGTTCGCGCACACACCCTCTTCCGATTCACATGTCAACACGGAACGAATACGTACCGATTCAATGCCGGAATCGCCAATTTTATCAGCCAGCTCTTCACTGACCATAGCACCAGCCGGAGCAATTTCCTCACCGGTAATTGGATCACAAGCAGAATCAAGCAGAACACGACCGAGCACACGCTCAATCAACGGCTCAATCACTTCACCGCCCTCAATCAGGGCAGAAAGGGTAATACCATTGAGCGTGCCGCAATCCTGTTCACGGATCACAGCATCCTGCGCCACGTCAACCAGACGACGTGTCAGGTAACCGGAGTTAGCTGTTTTCAATGCCGTATCCGCCAGGCCCTTACGTGCACCATGGGTCGAGATAAAGTATTGCAGAATGGTCAAACCTTCGCGGAAGTTCGCTGTAATCGGCGTTTCAATAATGGAGCCGTCAGGCTTGGCCATCAGACCACGCATACCGGCCAGCTGGCGAATCTGCTGAGCAGAACCACGAGCACCGGAATCAGCCATCATATAGACCGGGTTAAAGCTCTTCGCCTCTTCAGTCTTCGTGCCATCAGTGCTGGTCAGTACGTCGGTGGAGAGGTTGTCCATCATGGCGCGGGCAACTGTTTCCGTCGTGTGAGTCCAGAGATCGACTACCTTGTTATAGCGCTCGCCGGCCGTAATCAGGCCGTCTGCATACTGCTTCTGTACCTTGGCAACCTCAGCATCTGCTGCTGCAACCAGAGAAACCTTGTTATCAGGAATCACCACGTCGCACAGGGCAAACGAAGCACCCGAACGTGTGGCATACTCATAGCCGAACACTTTCAGTCGGTCAGCCAGTAGTACGGTCGCCTTGTTGCCGGCAACACGGTAGCAGGTTTCGATCAAACCACCCACATCCTTCTTGGTCAGCAGGCGATTGACAGATTTGAACGCCATCTCGGCAGGTAAAACGGTTGACAGAATCGCACGACCAACAGTGGTCTTCTCACGAGTGCCACGGATACGGCAACTGATACGAGTATGCAGCTCAACAGCGCCGGCATCCAGAGCACGGATAACCTCTTCCGGAGAGGAGAAAGCCATATCCTCGCCCTTACAGAATGGACGTTCACGAGTCAGATAGTAGATACCGAGGACCATATCCTGTGTTGGTACAATCACCGGCTTACCGGTGGCTGGCGACAGGATATTATTGGTAGACATAATCAGCGCACGCGCTTCAGTCTGAGCTTCAATAGAGAGCGGTACATGCACAGCCATCTGATCGCCATCGAAGTCGGCATTGAAAGCGGTACAGACCAGCGGGTGCAACTGAATGGCCTTGCCTTCTACCAGCAGTGGTTCGAAAGCCTGAATGCCCAGCCTGTGCAGCGTTGGTGCGCGGTTGAGCATGACAGGATGCTGATCAATCACTTCTGCCAGAATGTCCCAGACTTCCGGAATACCCTGTTCTACCAGCTTTTTGGCCGCCTTGATGGTGTTGGCCAGGCCGCGCACTTCCAGTTTGTTATAAATAAACGGTTTAAACAGTTCCAGCGCCATTTTCTTGGGCAGGCCACACTGGTGCAGCTTCAACTCAGGACCAACCACAATCACGGAACGACCGGAGTAGTCGACGCGCTTGCCGAGCAGGTTCTGACGGAAACGACCCTGCTTACCCTTGATCACATCGGACAGGGACTTCAGCGGACGACGGTTGTTACCGGTAATAGGCTTGGAGCGACGATCATTATCGAACAGGGCGTCAACAGACTCCTGCAGCATGCGCTTCTCGTTGCGGGTGATGATTTCTGGCGCATTCAGCTCAAGCAGTCGCTTCAGGCGGTTATTACGGTTAATGACACGACGATAAAGATCGTTCAGATCGGAAGTGGCAAAACGACCGCCATCAAGCGGCACCAGCGGACGAATTTCCGGTGGCAGTACAGGAATCACTTCCATGACCATCCACTCAGGACGGTTGCCCGAACCGAGCATCGCTTCCACGGTAGCAAGGCGCTTGGTCAGCTTGGTCAGCTTGGTAACGGCCTTGGTGGCAGCAATCTGCGAACGCAGAGACTGACGCTCCTCATCCAGATTGATATTCTTGAGCATTTCACGCAGTGCAGCAGCACCCATGTCGGCACGGAACTCTTCACCGTACTCTTCAAATGCCTCAATGTACTCATCTTCGGTCAGGATCTGGAACAACTCCAGACTGGTAAGGCCCGGATCCAGCACAATATAGGACTCGAAATAGAGCACGCGCTCCAGCTCTTTCAGGGTTTTATCGAGCAACAGGCCAATACGTGATGGCAGGCTTTTCAAAAACCAGATATGAGCAACCGGTGCTGCCAGTTCAATATGGCCCATACGCTCACGGCGCACTTTCGACTGAATGACTTCAACCGAGCACTTTTCACAAACCACACCACGATGCTTGAGGCGCTTGTACTTGCCGCAAAGACATTCGTAATCCTTGATCGGGCCAAAGATTTTGGCGCAGAACAGGCCATCACGCTCAGGCTTGAAGGTGCGGTAGTTAATCGTCTCAGGCTTTTTGACTTCGCCGTATGACCATGAACGAATCTTTTCCGGGCTAGCCAGACCAACCCTCAGTCCATCAAAATCCTGGATACTGGAGGGTTTCTGGAACATCTTGAGAAGTTCTTGCATGGCTTATTCTCCTTCGTTCTCAGTCGGGCGTTTGACCATCGCGAGGTCAATGCCGAGAGCATTCAATTCTTTGGTCATCACATTAAACGATTCCGGAATACCGGCATCGAACGACATATCACCGCGTACAATTGACTCATACATCTTGGTACGGCCCTGTACGTCATCAGACTTCACAGTCAACATTTCCTGCAGGGTATGTGCTGCGCCATATGCTTCCAGCGCCCACACTTCCATTTCACCAAAGCGCTGGCCACCGAACTGTGCCTTACCACCCAGCGGCTGCTGAGTAACCAGGGAGTACGGACCGGTAGAACGGGCATGAATCTTCTCATCCACCAGATGATGCAGCTTGAGAATGTACATCTGACCGATGGTAACCGGACGATCAAATGCTTCGCCCGTACGACCGTCAAATAACGTGGTCTGGCCATTTTCAGGCAGACCGGCAAGCTTCAGCATACGCTGAATATCAGCCTCATTGGCACCGTCAAACACCGGTGTGGCAATCGGCACACCGCCCTTCAGGTTGGTGGTAAGCTCAACCAGCTCAGCGTCATTCATCTCGCTGATCTGGCGGCATGCGGTTTTATCCTCTGCATATACATCCAGCAGGAATGCACGCATTTCATCATTGCCAACCTTTGCACGCATCTTCTCATCAATACGTTTGCCCAGCTCACTACCGGCCCAACCCATATGAATTTCGAAAATCTGACCGATATTCATACGTGAAGGTACGCCCAGAGGGTTCAGACAAATTTCAACCGGCGTACCGTCAGCGGTATACGGCATATCTTCTTCCGGTACGATAATCGAAATCACACCCTTGTTACCATGACGGCCAGCCATCTTGTCGCCCGGCTGCAGCTTGCGCTTGACCGCCACAAAGACCTTGACCACCTTGATCACACCAGGTTTGAGCTCGGAACCTTCACGTACCTTGGCTACCTTCTGCTCGAAACGGGATTCCAGACGAGAGCGCTCTTTGTCCATCGACTCGAGAATTTCAGCGACCTTTTCATTCACGGCTGCATCATCAACAGAGACGCCGGACAGATCACGCAGTGTCATCGATTCGGTGTCCGCTGCGGTGATAGTCACGCCACGATTAAGACCCTTGAATGTGGCAGCAGTCTGACCGATAACCAGAGCACGCAGACGGCTTACAGCATTGCCTTCGAGAATACGGCGCTCTTCTTCCTTATCAGCATAGAGCTGTTCAATACCGGTCTCTTCAATGGCCTTGGCACGCTCGTCTTTCTCATCGCCACGACGGGTAAAGATCTGCACGTCAACAACCACGCCTTCTTCACCCGGCTTGACGCGCATCGAGGTATCACGCACATCCGATGCCTTCTCACCGAAGATCGCACGCAGCAGTTTCTCTTCAGGAGAGAGCTGGGATTCACCCTTTGGCGTAATCTTGCCCACCAGGATATCGCCCTGCTTCACTTCAGCGCCTACATAGGCAATACCACAATCATCCAGATGACGCAGTGCATCTTCACCGACATTCGGGATATCACGAGTGATCTCTTCAGAACCCAGCTTGGTATCACGCGATACGCACTCAAACTCCTCAATATGAATCGAGGTGTAAACATCATCACGCACAAGCTTCTCGGAGATGACAATAGCATCCTCGAAGTTGTATCCGCGCCAAGGCATCAGCGCGACCAGCACGTTACGACCCAGTGCCAGCTCACCCATGTCTGTGCTAGGTCCATCAGCAATAATATCGCCCTTAACGACCCGGTCACCCATCTTCACCAGCGGACGCTGGTTAAAGCAGGTGTTCTGGTTGGAGCGGCGATATTTGAACAGACGATAAATATCTACACCCGGTTCACCTTCAACCTGCTCGTCTTCACCAACACGCACAACGATACGCTCACCGTCAACGCGCTCAATATATCCGCCGCGTCGTGCTACCTGTGAAACACCGGAATCTCGTGCCAGCGGTGCTTCCATGCCGGTACCAACCAGAGGCTTCTCGGAGCGCAGCAGAGGCACAGCCTGACGCTGCATGTTTGAGCCCATAAGGGCGCGGTTCGCATCATCGTGCTCAAGGAACGGAATCAAACCGGCACAGACAGAAACTACCTGTGATGGCGATACGTCCATATAGTTAATCTGGTCGGAGGCGGCCATAATAAACTCGCCGCCCTGACGACACTGAACAAGATCGGCTACAAAACGACCCTGCTCGTCCAGAACCGCATTGGCCTGAGCAATAATCGGATCGCTTTCATCAATTGCAGAAAGGTAATCAACGATATCGGTTACCTTGCCATCCACGACCTTGCGGTATGGCGACTCGATAAAGCCAAAATCATTGACCTTGGCATAGGTTGCCAGCGAGTTGATCAGACCGATATTCGGTCCTTCAGGTGTCTCAATCGGGCACAGACGACCGTAATGGGTAGGATGTACGTCACGTACTTCGAAGCCGGCGCGTTCACGCGACAGACCACCAGGACCCAGGGCCGACAGACGACGCTTGTGCGTCACTTCCGAAAGCGGGTTGGTCTGATCCATAAACTGGGAGAGCTGGGAAGAGCCGAAAAACTCCTTAACAGAAGCAATCAACGGTTTCGCATTAACCACATCAGACGGCATCATCTCAGTCAGATCACCCGATGTCAGGCGCTCACGGATGGCGCGCTCCATACGGACCAGACCGATACGGATCTGGTTCTCCAGCAATTCGCCGACGGAGCGCAGGCGGCGGTTACCCAGATGATCAATATCGTCCACTTCGCCGATACCATCACGCAGGCTCAGCAATGTATCCAGTGCAATAAGAATATCCTCATTGCGCAGTGTACCCTGATCCAGCGGTACATCAGCATCGCTGATGCCCAGACGGGAGTTTAACTTCATACGACCGACACGGGAGAGGTCATAACGGGATGCATCATAAAACAGTGATTCAAACAGAGCCTTGGCAGTCTCAACTGTAGGAGGCTCACCGGGGCGCATCATGCGATAGATTTCAACGCGTGCTTCTTCTCGTGACTGTACCGTGTCCAGGCGCAGAGTATCAGCCAACCACGGTCCGCGAACGGATGCATCGATCAGCAAGCATTCCAGCTGTTTGATACCGGCGCCATGTAGTGCGGAAATTGAATCTTCGGTGAGTTCCTGATTGTGATCGATGAGGATTTCTCCACCATCAATAAGAATAGGTTCGGCAGCCACTTCACCAATCATGCTTTCAAGCGGCACATCGATCCACTTCACATCTGCTTCAGACAGGCGTCTGATAGCGAGTGCAGTGAACTTCTTGCCTTCAGCAACGATCGTTTTGTTATCCAGCTTTATCGCTGTAACTGCACGGGTTCCGAGCAACTTGTCCGCTTCAAACTTGACCTGCACACCGGTCTTAGTGAAACGATAGGTACGACGCTGATAAAAGCGATCCAGAATATCCTGCGTGGAAAGGCCAAGTGCCTTGAGCAACACACCGGTAGGCATCTTGCGACGCAAATCGATACGGAAATGTACCTTGTCTTTGGAATCAAATTCGAAATCCAGCCAGGAGCCGCGGTAAGGAATCACGCGAGCCTTGAACAGGAACTTACCCGACGAATGGGTTTTACCCTTGTCATGGTCAAAAAATACGCCAGGAGAGCGATGCATCTGGGATACAATTGCGCGCTCCGTACCGTTGATGATAAAAGAGCCGTACTCGGTCATGTATGGGATCTCGCCCATATAAACAGACTGGTCGCGAACCTCTTTCACCTTGCGCTTGGCGCGGCGCTCTACTTCAGCTTCATAAATCTTCAGACGCAGCTTGACCTTTACCGGCAAGGCAAAGGTGAGATCCCTTCGGCGACATTCGTCCTGGTCATAACGTGGAGGGCTATATTCAAGCCCTTCAAATGAGAGCTCTGCATTACCTGCATAATCGCGCACAGGGAATACCGTCTGGAATACAGTGGACAGGCGCGAATCGTTTACCGCCTCACCATAACCGACAAATTCGTGATAGGATTCTGTCTGCAACTGCAGCATGTTAGGCATACTGATTGGAGACTCGATGCTGCCAAAATTCTTGCGGATTCGTTTCAATGAAGCTTGCTTGGCCATGATAACCTCTGAAGAAGAACTAGTTTACTGAATAACAGCTAAAAAGGCCGAACCCCGGCAGCTTTCGCTACCGGGGATCAACCTCAATCATTACACGTATTTGTGGAACAAGTCGAACTTACTTCAGTTCTACAGTTGCGCCTGCTTCTTCCAGCTTGGCTTTCAGTGCTTCTGCATCATCCTTGGAAACGCCTTCTTTGACTGCGCCTGGTGCGCCGTCAACTACTGCCTTGGCTTCTTTCAGGCCCAGGCCAGTTGCTTCACGCACTGCCTTGATCACCTGAATTTTCTTGTCGCCAGCAGACATCAGCATAACGTTGAATTCGGTCTGCTCTTCAGCAGCCTCAGCAGCGCCGCCTGCAGCAGGACCGGCAGCAGCAGCTACAGGTGCAGCTGCGGATACGCCGAATTTCTCTTCCAGAGCGCTGACCAGTTCGGACAGCTCCAGTACAGTCATAGACTCAATTGCCTGAATCAGTTCATCTTTTGTGATTGCCATTTTTAGCTCCTCTTGCTTATTATGATTAAATTAGATTATGTAAATGTTTTGAGTTTATGCAGCTTCTTTCTGATCGCGAATCGCTGCCAGTGTGCGTACAAATGAAGCCGGAACTTCGGCCAGAGTACGAACGAAACCACTGATTGGCGACTGCATGCTGCCCAACATCTTGGCCAGCAAAACTTCACGAGAAGGCAGACTTGCCAGAGCTGTTATGCCCTGAACATCAATAAATTTGCCATCCAGTACACCACCTCTGATCTCCAGCGCTTTATGCGCCTTGGCGAAATCAGAAATTGCTTTAGCCATACCCACGGGTTCAGTGCCATATGCAATGGCTACCGGTCCGGTGAACAGCTCTTCAGCTACCTTAAAGCCTGTACCTTCTGCTGCGCGGCGTGCCAAGGTATTCTTGACAACCTGCAGTGAAACACCCGCTTCGCGCAATTGACGCCTAAGTGTTCCCATCTGGGAAACAGTCAGGCCGCGATACTGTGCCACTACACCAACAGTAGATTCAGACCAGGCAGTGTGAAGTTCATCGACAATAAGCTGCTTGTCATTCTTTTTCACATTTACCCCCTTGCTAATTCGATCCGCGCAAGTGAGCTTGCACTCCATCTATGCGGGACAGGTTTCCCCGATTAAGCCACGCCTTTCGTTGTGGCTCCAGCAGTCTTGGACGGATCGTTGTATTCGACTATCTCCCGCGGTTTCCTGCGATTAACAGTCGATCTGTTATGCCTTACGGCACACGACCGGCGTTGAGCCGGTCAAACTATTCCCTGTTACAGGGTGGTTTCGTCGACGCGTACAGCAGCACCCATAGTCGAAGCAATCGACATACGCTGCATGTAACGGCCCTTGGATGAAGAAGGCTTCATGCGGTTCAATTCAGCCAACAGTGCATCGAGGTTTTCTACCAGCTTAGCAGCATCGAATGAACGGCGTCCGAAAGGAGCATGGATAACACCAGCCTTGTCAACGCGCACTTCAATCTGGCCGGCCTTAATAGCGGTAACAGCCTTGGTGACATCCATCGTAACGGTGCCCAGCTTAGGGTTAGGCATCAAACCACGCGGCCCGAGTACACGGCCCAAACGACCAACCTGCGCCATCATGTCAGGCGTAGCGACAACACGGTCGAACTCCAGGAATCCGCCCTGAACTTTCTCAACCAGATCATCAGCACCCACAACATCAGCACCAGCTGCCAGAGCTTCTTCTGCCTTGGCGCCCTTGGCGAATACTGCAACACGGACGGTACGACCTGTACCATGAGGCAGCGAAATGGAGCCGCGAACCATCTGATCTGCGTGACGCGGGTCAACACCCAGTTTCACCGCAACATCCAGCGATTCATCAAACTTGGCAGCAGGCTGAGCCTGTACAGCTGCAATAGCTTCTACTTTTGTGACTGCCGTGGATGGAACCTGTTCACGACTAGCTTTCATACGTTTCGTTAACTTAGCCATCTTATCGCCCCTTAGCCTTCAACTACCAGGCCCATAGAACGGGCCGTGCCTGCAATAATGCGCATACCGGTATCGGCATCATAGCAATTCAAATCTGGCATCTTGGTTTCTGCAATTTCGCGAATCTGGGCGCTCGTCACTGTGCCAACCTTTTTCTTGTTAGGCTCAGGGCTACCCTTGGCAAGTTTTGCTGCCTTCAGCAGCAGTACAGCTGCCGGCGGAGTCTTGATAATGAAATCAAAAGAGCGATCTGCATAAACACTGATGACGACTGGCAGGGTAAGACCCTTCTCCATCTCCTGTGTCTTGGCATTAAAGCCTTTACAGAACTCCATGATGTTGACACCAGCCTGACCGAGGGCCGGGCCGACCGGCGGAGCCGGATTTGCAGAACCCGCGGGCACCTGCAACTTTACAATCTTAATGAGTTTTTTTGCCATTGTTATCTCCAACCGGCTGCAGGCATCGTGCCCTTCACCTTTATTCGCAGATCGATCTTTCGACCCTGCTTCCGCACTCTCTGCGGTAAAACCTTCACATCCTGTGAGGGTTGTTTGACTAACTTAACTACCTGACCATAACTCCGGTCCGGCAACAGCTGGAATCAGCCTTTTTCTACCTGGATGTACTCCAGCTCGACTGGTGTAGGACGACCGAAAATGGAGACACTCACCTTCAATTTGGCTTTATCTTCCATCACTTCTTCAACCACACCGTTAAATGATGCAAACGGACCATCAATGACGCGTACCGCTTCGCCAATATCAAACATCACCTTAGGCTTCGGACGCTCAATACCTTCTTCGATCTGACGGATCAAAGCATCCACTTCGCGCTGCGGCATCGGCTTGGGATTGTTATCCGCGCCCAAGAAGCCACTCACCTGACGTGTGTCCTTGACGACATGCCAGGTGTCATCATTCATGTCCATTTCGACAAGAATGTAACCGGGAAAGAATTTCCGCTGCGAAGTCACTTTCTGACCCTCTTTCAGCTCAATAACTTCCTCACGTGGAACCAGAATCTGGCCGAACTTATCGGACAAACCTGCACGTTCAGCATTCTCACGCAGCATATGCTCCACTTTATCTTCAAAGTTGGAGTAAACCTGTACGACATACCAACGCATAGCCATTAGATCACCTGCTGCACGAGCCAGCTGAGAGCGGAGTCAACCAGCCACAGAAACAGTGCTATAAAAATCACCATGACAAACACCATAAGTGTTGACTGCAATGTTTCTCTGCGCTCAGGCCACGTCACTTTTTTGGCTTCGACCTTAACTTCACTCATGAACTTACGCATTTCTGCGACACGACTCATATGCTAAGCTCCTATTTATCTTTCATACGCTAGATCTGGCAGGCCAGGAGGGCTTCGAACCCCCAACACCCGGTTTTGGAGACCGGTACTCTACCAATTGAGCTACTGGCCTAGTCCGGTTACTTACCGATCTTGGTCTCTTTATGCAGCGTATGCTTACGACAAAAGCGGCAATACTTGCTCAACTCTATCTTGTCGGTCGTTGTGCGTTTGTTCTTATCTGTTGTGTAGTTACGGCGCTTGCACTCTGGGCAAGCTAAAGCCAACAAATCACGCATATCCCATTCTCCAGTGACGGCAAAGCGGTAGCAGGTAAACCTGCCACCGCCGCACGTTCCAATATTTTCTTACTTGCTGATGTCGGTAACGACGCCAGCGCCGACCGTACGACCACCTTCACGAATGGCGAAACGAAGTTCCTTATCCATCGCGATTGGGGTAATCAATTCAACATCCATTGAGATGTTATCGCCAGGCATCACCATCTCGGTGCCTTCTGGCAGCGTTACTGATCCGGTTACGTCAGTTGTACGGAAGTAAAACTGTGGACGATAACCATTGAAGAACGGGGTATGACGACCGCCCTCTTCCTTGTTCAGGATGTAAGCTTCAGCCTTGAATGTGGTGTGCGGGGTGATGGAACCTGGCTTCGCCAGAACCTGACCACGCTCAACGTCTTCACGCTTGGTACCACGCAGCAGTACGCCTACGTTGTCGCCAGCTTCACCACGATCAAGCAGCTTGCGGAACATCTCAACGCCGGTGCAGGTCGTCTTCACTGTAGGCTTAACACCTACAATCTCGATCTCCTCGCCAACTTTGACAACACCCAGCTCAATACGACCGGTTACAACCGTACCACGACCGGAGATGGAGAACACGTCTTCGATAGGCATCAGGAATGGACGATCAACAGGACGTGCTGGCAGAGGAATATAGTCATCCACAGCCTTCATCAGCTCAAGAATTGCAGGAGCGCCGATCTCTGAATCATCGCCTTCCAGTGCTTTCAGCGCTGAACCACGGATGATTGGGGTGTCATCGCCTGGGAAGCCGTAGCTGTCCAGCAATTCGCGAACTTCCATCTCAACCAGTTCCATCAGCTCTTCATCATCAACCATGTCAGCCTTGTTCAGGAAAACAACAATGTATGGAACGTTTACCTGCTTAGCCAGCAGTACATGCTCGCGGGTCTGCGGCATCGGGCCATCAGCAGCCGATACTACCAGAATCGCGCCATCCATCTGCGCTGCGCCGGTGATCATGTTCTTTACATAGTCAGCATGGCCAGGGCAATCTACGTGAGCATAGTGACGCGCTTCTGTCTCATACTCTACGTGAGCGGTCGAAATGGTAATACCACGCTCGCGCTCTTCTGGTGCGCCATCAATGTCGCCGTAATCTTTGAATACTGCGCCACCGGTCAGAGACAGAACCTTGGTGATGGCCGCTGTCAATGTGGTCTTGCCATGATCGACGTGACCGATGGTACCAATATTGACGTGTGGCTTGTTGCGCTCAAATTTTGCTTTTGCCATGATCTACTCCTTAACCCTTAACTGCCGCAATGATTTCTTGCGCAATGTTATTTGGAACTTCTTCGTAATGTTTGAACTGCATGGTGTATGTAGCACGCCCCTGAGACATGGAACGTACAGTGGTCGAGTAACCGAACATTTCGGACAGTGGAACCTCGGCCTCGATCACCTTGCCGTTACCGCGCCCTTCCATACCCAGAATGCGACCACGACGACGATTCAGATCGCCAACGATATCACCCATGTAATCTTCAGGCGTCACCACTTCCACTTCCATCACCGGCTCAAGAATAACCGGCTTGGCCATCTTACAGCCTGCACGGAAGCCCATGGAACCTGCAACCTTGAATGCCATCTCATTGGAATCGACATCATGGTAAGAACCGTCAACAACGGTGACACGAATGTCGACCATCGGATAGCCGGCCAGCACACCATTTGCCATCGCTTCTTCTGCGCCCTTGCCGACAGCAGGAATGTACTCACGAGGAATAGCACCGCCGGTAACTTTGTCGATAAACTCGAAACCGCCGCCAACTTCCAGAGGCTCGATCTCCAGCCAGCAGTGACCATACTGACCACGGCCGCCGGACTGGCGTACAAACTTGCCTTCCGCCTTGGTCTTGGCACGGATGGTTTCACGGTATGCAACCTGCGGCTTACCAACGTTGGCTTCTACACTGAACTCGCGCTTCATACGATCAACGAGAATTTCCAGATGCAGCTCGCCCATGCCGGAGATAATGGTCTGACCGGTCTCTTCGTCGGTACGAACACGGAAAGATGGATCTTCGGCGGCCAGACGGCCGAGTGCGGTACCCATCTTTTCCTGATCTGCCTTGGTCTTCGGTTCAATTGCAACCGAGATTACTGGCTCAGGGAACTCCATGCGCTCAAGAATAATTGGCTTGTCAGCATCACACAGCGTGTCGCCGGTAGTGGTGGACTTCAGGCCAACTGCAGCTGCAATATCGCCAGCACGCACTTCCTTGATCTCGGAGCGCTCATTGGCATGCATCTGCAGAATACGACCCAGGCGCTCTTTCTTCTTGCCCTTGGTGGAGTTGATCACATAAGAGCCGGCTTCGGCGACACCGGAGTAAACACGGAAGAAGGTCAATGTACCCACAAACGGATCGGTCATCACCTTGAACGCCAGTGCAGAGAACGGCTGGTCATCAGATGACGGGCGTGTATCAGGCTCGTCTGTGTCCGGGTGAACACCCTTGATTGAAGGCACATCAGGTGGCGCAGGCATGTATTCAACAACAGCATCCAGCAATGTCTGAATACCCTTGTTCTTGAAAGCGGTACCAGCCAGCACAGGAATCACACTGATATCAAGCACAGCCTTGCGGATGCACTCTTTCAGGGATGCTTCGTCGATCTCCTCACCTTCAAGGTAAGCCATCATCAACTCTTCATCGTTAACCAGTACAGCATCCAGCAACATCTCACGACGCTCTTCTGCAATTTCCTGCAAATCGGCAGGAATATCCTGAACTTCGTACATCGCCCCCATGGCTTCATCTTTCCAGACAATTGCCTTCATCGAGACCAGATCAACAACACCCAGGAAATTCTCTTCAGCGCCGATCGGGATATTCAGTGCAACAGCATTGTGACCCAGACGCTCACGAATCTCTTCGATGACATTGAAATAATCAGCGCCGGTACGATCCATCTTGTTGACGAAAGCAACACGCGGGACGTGATATTTATCAGCCTGACGCCAGACGGTCTCGGACTGCGGCTGAACACCGCCAACAGCACAGAACACGCCAACAGCGCCATCAAGTACACGCAGAGAGCGCTCTACTTCAATGGTGAAGTCCACATGGCCGGGGGTGTCAATAATATTAATCTGATGGTCTTTCCACTGACAGGTTGTTGCAGCGGAGGTAATGGTGATGCCGCGCTCCTGCTCTTGCGCCATCCAATCCATGGTAGCAGCGCCGTCATGAACTTCGCCAATCTTATGGCTTACGCCAGTGTAGAAAAGAATACGTTCTGTCGCGGTAGTTTTACCAGCGTCAATATGCGCCATAATGCCGATGTTGCGTACACGTTCCAGCGGGGTCTTACGAGCCACGTCGCCACTCCTTTACCATCAAATTTAAAAGAACTATAAGAAAATCTTGCGACTTATCTTATGCGGCAGGATTAATCGATCCATCCCTGCCTATGTTATGAACAAGCAACCGCCGAGGCGGCTACAACCACTTACCAGCGGAAGTGAGAAAACGCCTTGTTGGCTTCTGCCATACGATGCGTCTCATCGCGCTTCTTGAATGCTCCACCGCGCTCGTTGACCGAGTCGGCAATTTCATTACCCAGGCGCTCAGCCATGGTGTGCTCTGAACGCTTGCGGGAGAACTCTACCAGCCAGCGTACTGCCAGCGACTGCTGACGACGATCAGAAACTTCGATCGGCACCTGATAGGTTGCACCACCCACACGGCGGGATTTCACTTCCACCTGCGGACGCACTGCTTCCAGCGCCTGATGCAGAACAGTCATAGCTTCTACACCCGTCTTCTGAGCAGCAATATCCATTGCCTCATAGACGATAGCTTCGGCAACATTCTTCTTGCCATCGAGCATCACTTTATTGATTACGATTGAAACCTTGTTATCACCAAACTTTGCATCCGGAGTAATCGGACGACGGGTGACGGGACCTTTACGTGGCATATCTCTATTCCTCTCTTACTTCGGACGCTTGGCGCCGTACTTCGAGCGAGCCTGCTTACGGCCATCAACACCCGTTGTATCCAAAACACCACGCAGAATATGGTAACGCACGCCAGGCAAATCCTTTACGCGGCCGCCACGAATCAGCACAACCGAGTGCTCCTGCAGCTTGTGACCCTCACCCGGAATATAGGCGGTGACTTCCTGACCATTGGTCAGGCGTACACGCGCCACTTTACGCAGAGCTGAGTTTGGCTTCTTTGGTGTCGTCGTATACACACGTGTGCAAACGCCGCGACGCTGCGGGCAAGCCTGCAAGGCCGGAACCTTGTTGATTTTGCGCTTGTCTTTGCGCGACTTGCGAATCAACTGATTGACTGTTGGCATGATTACCTCATTACAAAACTTTCACCTTACTGGCAACTCTCCAAAAGGAGGTGCCTGCGAAGGGTCGCGAACCATAGTGGCGCTCATTTCAACTGTCAACCCGATTTTATGCCCCGATCACTTTTTGCCACTCCTTTATGACCGAGCAGCATCTTATGAATACATACACAGACTGCCACATGGCGGTTTTTGGCTTATTTTTTGCTACATCTGCTGCAGTAGACTATTCCGTACGACCTAAAACAGGGGAATGAACACATGCTCAAACGATTCAGCTTATTGTTTTTCCCTGTCGCCGCCATCATTACCGGCGTCATCTGAGCCTCTTGCAAAACTATTCAAACCAATTGATTTAAGCCTCGCATAAGAGGCGAAAGGAATCTCCCTGTCTGGTAGGGTAAATCTACCAAGAC
>Ga0210025_1002707_pt1 | contig 16833 bp, 10 predicted proteins | sample CryGeyme20150102_FD_183989 | JGI IMG/M metagenome (GOLD analysis project Ga0210025, IMG submission 183989) | Groundwater microbial communities from Crystal Geyser aquifers in Utah, USA - Crystal Geyser metaG 2015-0102 (SPAdes) (version 2) | ecosystem: Environmental > Aquatic > Deep subsurface >...
GAAAGTGATGATGTGGCAGGTAATATGAGGATGACGGACAGACTGGCGATATTTTTGACAAATAATATTTTTCGGAATCAGGAAGCGCGATGATGCAGACAACAAGCTCCAAGTGATGTCTACTTCTATGGCTACAGGACTGAAAACTATTGGAAGACAAGTGATGCGTCTGTAAACACACGCACGAACGAATCGCAGTCCAAGGCATTCAGACTCGGAGTTTCTTTACCTTGATTCGTACTCATAATTGTATTCATTTATTTTTGAAAGGTGTCTGAATTAAGAGAAATCAGAGTATGCTTGGCATTAAATCGGACCGATTTATTGGGTTTTATCGTCATGTTATCAATTCTTATTTTATGTTTATCTGTCTTTATGTTTTGTGTGTTTTGTGTTACTTAATTCAGAGTTTAGTGGAGTCGAAGCAAGCATACGTTGTAGGCCGGTTAAAGCAGGGTATAACTTTCTCCTTTCCTGTACTCGATTTAATTTGTTGATTCACACTAATGTACAATGTTGAAAAGCTACGCGATAAAGAGTATGCAGTATGGAAGCAATAATATGGTTCTAAATGTTATTATGAGCCTACCAATTAATATTTCAGGCTTGTTTCTCAATCAATAGTTGGAAACGATTACACTTCACGCATGATCTTTAGTTATTGGCGCTTTGTTTGATGTTTTCTGGTGTTCGCACTCGAATGCAATTCTTTTATAGGGAAAGCTTTTTTCATGCGGTGTTCAGTCTTCATCGTTGTTTGTTTTTTGGGAAAGACGGTTTTGTTTGTTTGTGGTTACAATATTTGCGTATTCGTATTCGTTGCATCTTTGGATTTTGAAAGTCCTTATTACCTGTGGTGAGTCTGCCTGTGTATTTATATATATTAAGCAATGATGAGTAAATTTTCGACGATGAAGCAACATTAACGACAATGGAACCGTCATGATTGTTTCCACAAAGTAGTGAACTTACTTTTGTTCCTTTTAACTTTATTTTTGTTTCAGGTACGTATTTTGTTTGAAGTTTGAGTTGTATTTGTTGTTAGAAACAGAATTAATGTGTGTTTATCATAATGCTTGAATTACAAGTTACCTTTTTGCTTGTTTTTATTCTTTATTTTATAGATGTTTGGAAAGCAGTTAGCGAAGATCCTGGTAAGGCCGAAAGAAGGACGATTTTCTTGACAATTCTGAGAGCTTACTTTCTGTTAATTGTGTTGTATTTTTGAAGGAAATGAGGAAGTAATAGTTTCAGTTATCTACTATGTTTATATTGTTGTTTTCTTTGAGTTTCCTGTTTATTTCTGTCTGCACTAGTTCAGCTCGAGTATGTATTGTATTACAATTTTGTGAATGTTGAAAGTGTATTTCGATGTTGCTAGTAGTTTTTATTCTCTGCATTTACCGCCTCTTTTAGTATGATTTTCCGTTGAAATTCTTTCGTGTTCAAGAGTTACTAGTAGCTTGAATCATGTGTGAAGGATTTTGAAAATTGTGATTGGAATGTGATTTTAATTGGGCGCGCAAATCATTAAATAATAAGCAGGTATTTTACTAGCCAGACGTTTACGCGCCGAGACGTCGGATGAAGGAGTGAACCAATGCTCTTATGCCTATGTATTGCACATGCTTTATTCCGTCGTGACGGAATTAAGCATGTGTGTCTGTCTTTGAATAGTACTAAAAGCAATTTTAAGCGTGCTTTTTACCAGTACCTGCTGACAATCGATACAAGTAATTAATACTAGTAACTGTTATCTACTCCGTATTCTTTATTTTCCTGCCTATGTATAAAAATTGTTAACTCCGCCGCGGCGGAGTTAAGCATGTGTGAAGTGTCCTGGTTTGAAATGTACCGATGAATTTGTATGAATTTCCCCTCACTCGGTCTTCGCGTGCGTTCGTACGAATTTAGATTTGTAATCCTAACGGGTTTTTTTGTGTGCGTTTGGTTATGTTAGTACGTACTGGCATGATCATCACTTAACGTTCCATCTTGCATTATTGTTTTCTTGTTGATCGTTTCTTTCCTCTCATTTAACTTTTATTATTTGGCAATGTCTTTGCCTGAACCGGTTCCTGATCGCGAAAGTCGTCTCGATGTTCAAACGTTTGAACGTGAGTTCAAAGCTCAGTTTGATGATTTAGAGAAATGGATGTCGGACAATTCTCCTGAGTTGTCGTCGGAATCTGCCCGCTCTCTTTGGGATTTTAGTGTTGAACTTTCAAATGACGCTATGGAGGTGTATAGTTCTCACCCCAGTGACGATCCTTATGTGAATGGGCTTGCTTTGGAAGTTGAAACAAAATTTAAAACCCCTCTGAAAACTGCTGACAAGAATACTTTGAAACGGGAGTATGTCGCCTTGAAATTTGGACATCTTCAAGCCATGAAAAAGATCAAGTATCAGAAGGCTGCACATGTTCAATACACAAATATATTACAAAAGCAGACTAATATTTTGCTGAGGGAATTGAAACTTGTGAATGTTTATGTCCAAAAATTGAAGCAGGAGAATCAGAGTCTCTGTAGGAGTCATCATCATATGATCAATAAAAACAAAAGTACGGAAGATGATCTCAAGTTTCAAGCTTTGTTTGCTATGGCGCAGAAATATTGCGTGAAGCAGAAAGTTGGTGCATTTGTCTTCAATGAGTATGGCTTTGCAATTTCAAAGTCACTTCTGACGAAGGATGTTAAGTGCATTCGGAAGGCGAAAGATTTTGGTCCGAATTCTGTAAACGGTGGCCGTCAGTTCTTTATGGGTTTTTTCCGCGAGCTATCCAAGTCTCCGGCCGAGTCGAGGTGTGAAGAATTGACGCAGATAAAGAATAATGAGTTGGTGTATAATGATTTGGTGGATAAGTCAGTTGCGAACGATAAAAGCAGCCTCCTTACGGGACCTGCGAAGGAACACTCTGCCAATCCTGATGAACGATCTCCATAAAAGGTGCTTTCAACGCCGAATTCATATAGTGGTCCTTCCAGCGCTTCATGGCCGTGCGAAAACCCGGGGCATCAAAATCATAATTATTCTCACAGCATAGCTTCCCCCATTTCATTATGCGATCAAATACTCGAGGAGGAAGATGCTCTTCCTTTATGATGTGCAACAGCAATTCTTCCTCAACTCGTAGATTGGTGGGAGCATCCGAATTGACGCTCTCAGTAACATCAATAAAGTCGTCGTATTCAAAAAATCGCTTTTCAAAATTATCATTATCATCGTCCTGATTCACACCCACGGAACGACCATCCAGTAATGAAACTTTTGCAGATTCCTCAGAAGCATTCGAAATCGCACTGCAAGATGAACTAGTACTTGCAGAATCAACGTCAAAAACCTCAACATCAGTACGACTCGTCCGTTGATATTCGTTTCCTGTTGCAGAGTTCATATCTGGAACAGAATCTGCAACACTTGCATACGATTCGGAGTCAATGTCGGAATTCGGGAGACCGTCGTTTACACATAATGCTTCTTCAATATTCTCAGAAAGATCATCATCGTTGTCCACTAATACATCGTCATCATTGTCAGCATCACAATAATTCAATATTGTGTCATCACCTCCATTGTTGTTCAAGTTAGAATTGACATTGTCGGAATGAAATAAAATGGGTTCCGACAAGATCCTCTCACCGTCGCTTCCTTCCTCTGCAACATTTCCATCCATTGCACGCTTTGCAGGAGACTTCAAAGGGGAAAGGACACCAATATGGTAATTATGATCGAAAGTTACCGATTCAATATTAGCATCGACAGATGCATCCAGTAGATACTCAGGATTGCCTAAAGCAGACAATTGACTGGCCCCGGCTGGGGAACTGACTTCAATTTGCCAAATAGGCATCCTTTTTCCTCGCTTCTGTGCCTTGCAAGCTTCTTTCATGTGACGATTCAGACTAGACTTGGTCTTTACCTTTCTACCACACAGCGGACAAATACACATAGTTGCTTGCTTCCTTTAGATTGTAATATGGCTTTACAGTGTTCTTTGCTTAAAGAATAAGATCTATGTTACCAACTAAAATCAACTAAATCGCATCCAAAAGCATACGCCAATACATCATAATACACTATGCCTGAGTAGACCAGTAAAACGTAGCCTAATCTTATAGTACCGTAAGCAATGTAGGCATTAATTATAACAAAATTCCGTTCATCAAATTCGAAGTCAAACGGACTCTGTATCTAATTGTAATATTTGTTAAAATTAAAATTCTAATTAAACCGAATCGCACATTGTAATTCGTCAGATACACAGGTTGGAGAGTTACTCCGAAATAAAATTACTCTGATTCGGAGGGTCTTGTGTTTACAGACGTGATGCAGGCGATGAGACAAGGATGATGTAAGCAGGTTTATGTGTTGATTTCTACATGTTTTAGTATGGAAACGCAAAAGATACAAGGCGATGATGCAAGCAAAAAGGCTGATGCAAGCGCGAAATTCATGATCTTTTGGCAAGACCAAAGTTAGGAAAGTTTAGTTTAGAATAAGCTCACAATATTTTAGAGAAGAGAGTTAAGAAGAGCATTCAGTTTTAGTATTTAGTTGTATTTGGGTTCCCTTCTATATTTGAAGAGGAATCAGAGTTTGAAGAGTTTGAGTAAGTGAAACCGGAACAAGGTAAGTCCCAGGCTATAGAGCTATCGCGACACAATAATTATCGTTTGATCAAACAAGCCTATAGTGGGACAGTGTTAAGTTTGCACGTGCAAGTGAAGAAGAAAGAGAGAGACGGTAAGTTAATTAAAGAGTGAAGAGAAGATTAAGTGTGAAGAAAGGCACTTGAATTGTATTGAAAAGAAAGAACAAAAACGAGTTCGTCTGTAAACACAGGACTGTCTGATTCAGAGTATACACCTTTCGGAGTGACTAGCGCGCGCGCATTTCTGAGTCATTTCATTCTTTAATTATTTTTAATGGAGTTTTTGAAATCATTGGATTTAAATGCTTAAACGCAGAGTACATGAATAATCCAGCTGGAAAAATAGATGTCCTTTGTATTTTATTGGCTTAATACAGTTCGAAATAATTTTTAAAGTAGAGTCTTAGATGCAGAGTGTACTATTGATGGGTGTGAGACTCTGTGGTAATTATCAAGTAAGGGACGACGATTGTCCCAGTTGTTATTACTAGTCTACTAGACCCCACCTGTTTGCTGAAATTCAAAAGAAAACACGGATAAACAAAGCAGGACAATGTTGTAGCTTAATTCATGCTTGTTGTTTCATTGTTGTTATAAGGAAACAGAAGTATCGTTTTGCAGTATGTTTTGTTGTCCCCACTGCAAGAGCAAGCTGAAGACAAAGTCCAGTCTGAACCGTCATATGAAAGAAGCTTGCAAAGTTCTGAAGTATGCCAAGAAGAGGCCCACGTCCGAAATCCAATTGGGATCACCTTCGGGAGCTAGTCAACTGTCTGCTTTAGGTAATCCAGAGTACCTGCTGCCCCCACCAGCACATGTCTCTAAGTCCACCATTGAATCCGTCACTTGCGATTCGAATAATTTTGATGCCTTTTCCCCATTGAAGTTTACCCCTCAGAAGCGGAATGGCCCACACAGTATTTTTTCAGATCCAAATAAAGAACCTCGATCAACTCTTCTCGCACCAATAGCAGAGCCTGTTGCCCTGAATTTTGAAGATGCTTCTGTCAGGTCAGACTTAAACGCAGTCAATAATAATCAATCCGAGAATGCCTGTATTAATTTTGGAGATGAAGATTCAGAATCTTGTTTCGTCAACGATGGTGACAATGATCCTGGTGATTCCCCGTTATCTGCATCATTAGTGGATGACGGACTCGATGATTCCTCTGCATCAGCACAGCAGCTCAGAGTATAGCCGCTTCTGTAGCTGATTTGAACTCTGTATCTGGAAGGGACATTATAAGGACAAATGATAATAATTTTGACGACGATGCAGAGAGTGTCCTGTCCTCTGCATCTGAAACCAGCGTCCAGTCTGCATTGATTGACAGCATTGCATTGGAAGAGAACCAGCGTGTCCCAAATCCACATCATGTTCTTGATGAGAATGATTCTGGAGCACGATTCTTCTCTCCTGAAGATTTTATTGATGTTTCGAAGTGCGTCAATTCTGACGCTCCAAGTAACCTTCGTGTTGAAGAGGAGTTACTTTTGCACATCATAAAGGAAGAGCAGCTGCCTCCTAGAGTGTTTGATCGAATTATGAAATGGGGCAGACTCTGCCGTGAGAACAACTATGACTTCGAAGCTCCTGGATTTCGCACTGCTATGAAGCGTTGGAAGGAACACTATTTGAACTCTGCCCTGAAAGAGCCTTCTTTACAATATGTGCAGGAAGAGTGGCAGACTGTACCTTCCCATGTTCCAGTGATTGATCCTTTGCCTCAGATTATAGCTATTTTGAATGATTCGGAATTAATGATGGGTGCACTGTGGAGTTCTGACGTCCGAACTTCGGTGGATGGTTCCCGTCTTTATGGCGATATTAATACTGGCACGCAGTGGTGTACAGCTGAGAGAAAGATGAATTTGAGAATCAAAGAAGGCGATCCACATTCTGCTTGCCATCATCATTGCGGAGTGTTACTGTTTGATGACAATACTATGGGCGATGGGCTTGGACGTCTGCAGATACAGCCAGTACTGGGAACGATTTGTATTCTTCCAAAGCAAAGCAGACGCAATGTCAAGGGCTGGTTCATACTTGGGATAGTGCCTCCTTACCCGCGTACGTCCCAGGAAAGAACTGCAGACAGGAACAGGATCAAAACAAAACACCAGTATTTGAAGTGGTATCATGCGTGCCTTGCCAAGATTCTTGAACCTCTGAATCGTCTTTGTGCTAATCAAAATGGTATCCCGTTCATGATAAATGGACAGTGTCGCATTCTGCATTTGGAACTCGCCGGCATCATTGGAGATACTAAGGGTCATGCTGAAATGTGTGCAAACTACAATGCACACAGCAGTGTTATAGCAAAGTGCAATCGCGACTGCAACATTCCCCAGCGGAATGCAGACGATCCATTCTTTCGTTGCGTCCGAACCCAGGCTGACAAAGTGTACGACGTAGTCCATGAGTCTCTTAGGTTGATGCAGACTACGGACCATGCAAACAAGGCTGCAAGGGAGAATGTAAAACGTAAGTTAAAGAATTTATCTCAACACCCAGTGCTTCCGTACTATAGTAACTTCGAATTTTGCGGTGATCCGGAAGGAGTCTTTGGGTGTACACCGTGGGAACTTTTACACGTATGGTACCTTGGAATTATGAAGTTGATTTTGCTGGGGTGTTATAATTTTTCAAGGACAAACTCTGAATTGATCCAGTGGTACAGCCACCGTCTGCGTGGTCATTCCATGGGTGATCTTGCACTCCGTCCGAAGATACCAAAGTTAAAGAATTCAGTTTTGTTTCCAAAGCCAAAGCTGGAAGAACGACTTTGATTTATTCAGTTGTATTCCCGTCGACAGTCTGACAGGTACATGCCCCGAGGTCCTTTTCGCGAAGGCGTTACTGACCTAACTCGCTTGAGTGGCCAGGGATATCCTGGACTCATGCTATTCTCTATGGTAGCATTCAAGGGTATTTTCCACGGTACACGCCTGGAGAAGGAAGAAGGTATGGATTTCGCCGCAGACCTTGAGCGTCGTATGTGTCTACTCTGCTTTCTTGCGTTGTCGCTTGATGTGGAAATGACTTTGGAAGTAATATCAGAAAAACAAAGGTCTCACCTTGAAAAGAAGGTTGAGCTCTTCCTTGATTTCTTCCGGCAAACTCTGGGCGTTGTCATCGAGTATACTTCTCAAACAGGACTACGGCGTCCGAAATTTCATGCCCCTTTGCATATAGTGCGTGACATTATTCCAAAGTATGGTTCAACAACCAATACGTTTGGTGGATATTTGGAGTCGTTCCTCAAAATTATAGTGAAGGAACCTTTGAAACGCACAAGCAGAAAGCACGGTTCCTTCCAATGGGAATTGATGGCTAGATACTCCGAAGAGCAGGTTCGTCGGGCTTCGAAAGAACGTCTAGCTTCCAAGGGGTATGATGTTTCCGGAGGAACAGATGATGAAAGCGTCCGTCATAATCATTCTGTTTCAGAGTCAGGCTCTGCATCAAGTCGTATGACAAGTCGGACTCGGAAAGGAAGGTGGTTCACTCCTGGAGGTACAGTCTTCTACTGCAAACTAGATGAAGCAACGAATCAATGGAAAACTTACAATGCAGACGGTACTTTGTTTTCAAGAGACATCAAGCACCCAGGATACAGACAAGATGCAGAAGCAGGAGTGTGGGTAATTCAGATGGTGAATGCAGCGGTGGAAATGAATGAATCATATGACAGGATTGACTTCACTTATCATTTGAAGACTCCGAATTCAAATGATGATGCACACGATATATTCCGGTGTCATCCGAACTTTCATGGATCAGCACTTAAAAGTAACCCATGGCATGACTGGGCAATGATAAGGTATGAGGTGGAGTCTTCACAGGGAACGACAGAGACCTACAACGTTGCTTGCAAGGTCTGTCTTTGGGGTGTCTTTCGAAACTCCAAAGTGACCGACACAAATGATGCACAGAAAGATGTTTACGGTGCTTTTCATCCCATGAAAGAATACAAACCAAGGCGGGATGAGACTCTGCATTTCCTAATGAAAGACAGACTCGCAGACAATATTGAAGTTCTCTCTTTCGACACAGTTGTCTCCACCGCGTACGTATTACCTTTCAATTGGTCTAGAACTGACCCTTTCCCTTGGACTAAAAATGAAGCAACGACATACTGCATCATTCCACCACGAGCTTCGTGGCCTGAGCTTGGTTGGGATGACCCGTTGTTGAATCGGAATGCAATGCGAGATACTTGTAACTTACCATTTATATAAATACTAGGAAGTTCAGACTGTATTAATAGAACATACTCCTTACTTTAATATCCTATTATAATTTAGGCACTCTTTCCTCATGAACTTCAATCATGGGCACTTACGCTCCCACGTTGACGAGTACTAGAGTGCAATGATATAAGAGACAAGACTCTGATTTGACATTTAAAATTCAATGTCACTCTGGTCCCCAACCAAACTGTTGTCATCAATTTCAGCCTCTGCTGTTGGCACAGAAGACGCAGGGGTTCCAGTGGTTTCCTCATCATAAACCCCATTCGCAACGTCAGCAGCAACTTGGTCGTAATCGCCTTGGTAATCCCAGTGACAAAAACGCTCTGCCTTTGTCATAGATCCGTTCTGCAACGCGGTCAACTCTGCTTTACGATCAGCACGAATCATCTTGTAAACCGTACGAAAGTAATCAACATCCTTCTGACTGTAAGAGTTGGAAGTTCCTTGCTTCGGACTCAAGTCTTGCGGACTAACAGGACACACCTGCCCAGTAACAAGAAGGGAATTGAAATGATGATAGTAGCAACGAGCCAAAGTAAGAACTATCCATGCTTCCTGTGCAACCGTAAGGGTGTCAGCAATTGAGCACATGTGCAACTTTGCTTTTCCCCTTTGATTCAATCCGTAAATAGGATTCGAGCGCAGAGTCAAAGTCCCAAAAGCATCATCGCCTTTTTTGTCTTTGAAAAGCTTCACACGGTCACATTTCAAATTCGTATTCATCAAAAGGGACAAGACACCGTAAATGGGCTTCATGAAAGACTCTGCATCGGCTTTGTTTGCACGAGGATTCTGGACAAAAGAATTGATCTTTGCAAGCGTTTCGACCATCGCAGGAGTTTGCGTCGCAGCACAGTTGTTAATTCCAAGAAGCAACATCGATCCTGAAACAAAGAAGACACAAGTTTAGAAAGCAAGGAAATGAAGCTACCATATCACACTCAGAATTAAACATACCAATAATGGGGCAAATTTTCTTGGAAGCTTCGTCAGAGCGCTTGCCATTGAACGCCTTGATGATCAACGAGGCAACACCAACGGATCCAAACTTGGGACTACCATACCAAAGCAGAGTACGATTCATCTTTGTATCCAAAGCGTGGCCTGTAAGATGAGTCAAAGGATCCTCGGCTACAGTACGATCGATCGTATTATTGTACACCAATTCGTGATCCTTGATGTCAGTCAATTCTTCGCACTTCGAATCAGCAGCGCCCTTGGATAGCTCCTTGAAAAGACTCTTGAAAAACTGACGTCCACCAGTAGCACAGTTCGGTCCGAAATCATTGGCCTTCTTGATGCACTTCACTTCGGCGGATAGAAGAGACTTCGAAATAGCAAATCCGAAATTAACAAAGATTGCAGCCCCAATCTTCTGCTTCTTGCAGAACTGCGTCGCCATGCGAAACAACGCTTGAACCTGAAGATCCTCATCCTTACTCTGGATTGAGATGAGAGAATGGTGATGCGAGGTACAGAGACTCTGGTTCTCGTGCTTCAATTTCTTATTGTCGGAGGACAACAACTTGAGTTCCTTCAACAAACTCAAATGGCCATTCTCCATCATCTTGCCATATTGATCATAAAGACTCTCGCCGAACTTGAAGCGCTTCGTGGCATGGTAGTGTCCGAATTTCAGAGCTAAAAACTCACGCTTCAAGACCTTCTTCTCATTGGTCTTCAAGTTACCTTTGAAAGCCGTCTCGACCTCCTTCAGCATTTCACCAGCGACGGCGACATCGCTTTCCAATTTGCCGTATTCACCACAAAGACGAAGGGTATCAGCTTCATACCAAAGAGTTTCAGGGAAAGACTTGACCGGCAGGTACGGAGCGTGCTCCGCCTTCCAGGACTCCAAATTATTCTTCTCTTCGTCAAAGAGTTCTTGGAACTCATCAACATCAAGACGATCGGAACGATCAGCAACAGGAACGACGTCGTCGGCAATACGAGATGCATTGCTGCTTGCAGAGGGCGCCATTGTCAAAGTAAAAAAGTTAAAATAAATCAAATTCACACAAAGTCCAAACTGTAGGAAATTGTGACCGATTGCAGACAGGAACACGATGGGAAAGAGAACGATTCATACGTGCTGTTTCGGTGTGGACAACAGTACAATATCTACACAAGGTTCCTATTGAAACTATCTTACTTCACACGAAAGGAGGCAACTACTTGACACGCTAACGAAAGAAATAACTTGAGTTACCACGATTTGCGAGGCAGCTTACCAATAGTACCAGTACATAAGAAGCCGGGAAACGTACGAACTTAAATCTACACCGTTTGAATACAGACGTTTAGATGCAGGAGCGCCAGCATGCAACTTTACATTGGACTGCAACACGCTGGCAAACACGTCCAAAGGCTACAGAGTGTACTACGCATTGGAGTGCATCATAGTCAGAACTTTGAATGTTTCGAACAAAAGAGACAATAATAAACAACGCACTTAATGAAGACACACAAATGCACCAAAATCGCAGTAACTACTTGCAACATACTCAAGATAAAATACAGAGTAATCTAACCAATTATTCCAGACTCAAGGTAACACTCACAGCAAACTATAGACATCCCTTCCAACACACTGCGTCTCTAACTTAGATGTCAATTTATTATTATGATTTCATTACATACCCTGCAACGATGGTAAGTGATAGTGCAATGAATAATACTGAGTTTCACACTTTCACTCCTTCAAAAGACTCACAAGAACATTGCGTTGTTTCATCACAGAAAACAGAGTCAAGCAAATGAATTACATACTTAACCAAAAATAGCAATCCATTAAATTAAGTAGATACAGCGTATACTCTTCATCATTCATTTCATAGATCCTAAAGCAGACAAATTGAATCGCTGTGTATTCTTGTTGCAGGTCCAGTGTTGTCCTGCATTGATGAATTTCAACCATAATTTCCATAGACATCGTCTGTTGTTGTTGCATAGTCTTGTCTAATAATATCTTCTGAAATTAAAGTTTGATACAGTAGCATCCAGACGAAAAGTAGAAATAGTTACGTACTCCTTTTGACTAGTAATTTCGTACGCTTTGTTAATAAACTCGTACTCGGCATTGGTGCAATTACAGAGTATGTATTTATTTGAAAATAATAAAGCAAGAATGATAACAATGCGAGCAAAATGCAACTCATTACGACACTGAATTAATGCGAAGTAGACACTGATTTGCGTTATTTCGAAGGTTTGAAACAAAATAAATGAAGGAATCGTTGGCGTATTTCAGAGTCTGCAAACTCGAATTCGCAGTTGGCGGGACCCTGAATCGTGGGTGCGCGTGTTCACAGACGACAATCCATAAATATTTCCTCTTCAAGGTCTCCATTCAAAAATGCCACATCGATATCAAAGACCAACCGCTTCTTCCGATATATCATGCTCCATATAAGCCATAACCGGAAAGATGTATCATTGACCACCGGCGAAAATACCTCCGTAAAGTCAACACCTCCGACTTGGCTGTAACCGCAAGCCACAAGTCTTGCTCTAAATCGACCGTCTCTCTTGATCTCCAGTACCCACTTGTACTTAACACATCTCCGGTTTCGGGGCATCATGTCTCTCTTGATCTTCACCCATACCTTTAGCTGTAGCATCTTCTCAAGTTCCTTCAAAATAGCTGCTCTCCACATTTTCCGCTGAAATGGACACGGGTGATTCCACGCTTCCTCAAATGTCTTCGGACACTCAAAAATATCCTTGTACCTTGATGGATCTATCTTCTCATAATCAATCGGTTCTTCGCTCTTCTTCTCATCACTTAGAGGCACTGCACCTGCTTTCATAGCAAACTCTGAAATCGTCTCAAAGACCAAATTCGCTCCTTCTGTCGGTTGCCGGGTCTTAGTCCCACTTCGCAGTGTCCTCGTGTTCATAGCACCAATAATCGGACTGTCTGACATTCTGGTCTCCTTCAACTGTTTCACCATTCCTTGGACACGAGCTGGACTCTGAAACATCTGCTTTTGTCCTGACCTGATTGGTAGAGTCCTCGCAGGTGAACCCTTTGGTTCTTCCATACCCACTTGCTCGTTGTCTTCCACTTCATCAAAACTCTCATCATCGTACTCAACTGGGTCTGCAAGTACTTCATCTTCCAAATCATCAGAATCCTCATCAATCACAGGTGGAACTGCTTCATTCCCACTTGGAACATCATCATTCCCACTTGGAACATCCACCTCAATATATTCAACTCTCTGCTTCTTCTTGGCCTTAGACAAACCACCCTTCCAGTCTCCATAAACCTTCTTCAGCCACTGGACATCTCTGGACATAATGATCCGCTTAGTCCTCTCATTGAAAAATCTGTGCACATCTGCTCCATGGTTAACTGCTCTCCCACAGTAAATCATTGTTGTGCCTTTGTTTTCAAGCTTGTTCTGAATCTTCCTTGCTGTCTTAATGACTCCCATCTCTCCAAATTGGTGCAAGTACTCCACTCCAGCCCAATCACTCCCATAAAACTGTCTGTAAGATGGACCCAACTCCTTCTTATTCTCAGTCACAAGAAGGTTCTCAATGTCTGTAGCATGTCTGGCACATTCTGACCACAAACCGTGTCTCATCCGCTTAGGAAACTTTGCTGCATTCAAGTCACTTCTCACTCTGCTCCATAAGGTTGCAAACTTCCTTTCCACTTTGCCATTGTATTGAGGGGAATCTCGCGGGGTATACTCAAACTCAATGTTCCTCTTCTTTCTGGCACATAACTGCTCCAAAGCCTTATTCTCCCCAGCATTGTCCAACCTGATAAACTTCACCACCTTTCCTCTTGTCTCAATAGCGTCAATCAACTCATCCACTTTCCGGGCCAATTCACTCTTATACTTCACAAAAATAGACCAAATCATATCTGTCTTGTCATCCAGTACCAATATCCAAAACTTGTTCCCACCAAAGCTTATGTCCTGGACCGATGATATATCCAAGCACAACCGATCTCGGGGCTCTGCTGCTGTCCCTTCACTCACTTTGGTAACATTCTTCTGTCTTGCCTTGCTCAGCTTACAATCCTCACATGGATCCAACACTCCGGTCACTTTGATATTGTAGTACTTTGCTGTCAAAATACTCGTCCAGTCATGTGCATGTCCCATGATCTGATGGAATCGGTTCAAAGGCATAGGGGACCCACTCCATCCTGACGCATGAGCTCCATCGTCCTCACAAATTCTTCCGCGAACTCCGCCAAGATGTCCGCTCGGGGTCCGAATAATATGATTAAATCTCAAAATCCTCTCTCCCTTGGTCAAAGTCATCACCAAGCCTTCATTTCCAAGTTTCCAGCCTCTATTCAAAGTATTCAGGATGCTGAACAAAAACAGGTTCCCCATCTCCGGCACATAATGGTACCCTTCCATAACTGCAGACATATGCTTTCTATCTCCAAGTTCAAATTCCACGTTCAGCTTCCCTTGTAAAACTGCCTTCATCTTCTTTCCATCTCCGATCAAAATCTCCACATTACAAGGCCTCGCATCATACATTCCTTCACATGAACCTCCCATATGCATTGAGGCTCCACTGTCACCGATCCACAACACTGTCCGACTCTTGGCATCTTCTTTCTTCTCCGGACTGTTGGATAGGTGAGCTTGCTCGTTTGGTATCACTACCGATAGGGAATACTTTGCTTTCGCTTTCGGACGGGCCCTTTCCTGGATCTCCGAAGTTTCCGAAGTCTCCAAAATTTTCTTCTCGTGTTCCGATTCGGTGGCTTCTTCCGGCAAAACAGGCCCGATCTCATTCTCCTCAGTAATATTCAACTCTTCCCCATCTCTCTCTTCAGTTCTTAGCTCTTCAAATCGGTTGGCTGGTTTAACTTGTTGGTTATTGTTGCTCATCGTAGGGTTAAAGCTCGTTTTCTTCTTCTTCTCCTTCTTAATTCCGGGATCCACTTTGTCTTCATATTTCTGTAGGGTAACACTCTTCTTCCTCTTATCATCCGGTTTAACAGGCTTCTTGGGTTTCGGCTTCTTCTTAACAACCTCCCATCCACTATCATCATTCGCTTCCTCTTCATCCTTGATAGTCGATCCTCCGGCGAACTTCGCTTCCTCAATATCAGCAATCAGACACATAGTAGCATCAGCCGTTGCTAGGTAGGCTTCCCACCAGTCTTCATCATTACCAACTTCGAAGTTCTCTTTCATGACCAACGCCTGATCCACTTCGCAAACATTCAATTCCTCCGGACACTCTTTAATACTCTCAACCACTTCTTCATCTTCAACTTTGAACTCTTCTTCACTCAATACAACTTCATCAACTTCAATAACTTCCGGACGAACCACCGTGATATCCATCATACCTTTCTTCGCAAGCTCCATGATTGCTCCTGCATGTAGTACTATCTCATATTCCACTTTCGATTCTTGACCCACATTTCCGGCTTCTTCGGTTTCTCGCTCCCGCGTTGCCTCTTGTTGTCCAACATTCTCTGAATTGCGCATCTGCTGTTCCGATCTTCGTCCAGTATTGTTCGGACCTCCGGTATTCGGTCCACCATGTAGTTGCCAACAATACTCCTTGATATGTCCGAGCTTTCCACAGTGGTGGCACTTCCTCACTGGTCTCCATTGCTGATTCATCTGACCACTCGCTTGTCCTCCGAGACCTTGTCCGTATCTATTGCCTTGGTATTGACCACCTCCTCCGGAATATCCTTGTCCGGAATACTGATTTCTGGAATACTGACCATTTCCGGAATAATGATTTCCAGAATCTCCAACTTTTGGACAATTCCTTGCTAGGTGTCCCCACTCTCCACATCTAAAACATTTCTTCTTCACTTGTCCACTGTTGTAGGCTGCCAAAGCCCTATCACCTTCAACCTCTTCTTCTTCACCTTCATCATCTTCAACTTCTCCATCTTCACCAGCGCGCTTCGGATACATCTGAATATACAACTGCTGCAATTTGGTAGCCAAGTCCTTGACCGATAGGGGATCATTCGCTGCTCCGATTCTAGCCGTCCACTCTGGGCGCTTCAACTGGTAGGGGCTCAGCTGTCCCTCTTCCTTACTCTTTGGCAACTTCGAAATAATATCACCTAGGAACCTCTCATCCAAAATCTTCTCACCCAAACTCTCACGCTTCTCCCTCATAATATCCAAATCCGAAATAAACTTCTCAGGGCTTTCTCCTTCTTTCATTCTCTTTCGATAATACTTGTCAACTTCATCTTGGACATCCGGTTTCTTATTCGATTCGTACTTAGCCAACAACTTGTTCCATGCAGTCTCGAAATGTCCACATCTATAATTCACCTTGTCCATAGCACTCTTAACCCTGTAAAACGCCAATCTTCCTTGCTTGGTACTAGTATCCATGGCTTGGATCAACATGTTAAACGCGGCAGCATTGTCCAACTTCAACTTCTTACCTATCTTACCATCGGCATCATCAGCCCGAACATCATTTTCCGTTGGAATCGGGTCACCGCCTGGAATCGCCAAGTAACTGTACCCTTTTCCTCCCAAAGCAGTCATAAACTTAGTCGCCCATACATCCCAGTCCTTCTGGCGACCGGAAAACATAGGGATCTTCACCGTTCTGAATTCTTCTTCGTTCGACATGTTCACTTCTTACTTAATATCTCTTCTCTTACCTTATATATCAAAACTCGACTCGTCGTTATTCTTTCTCAATCAATTCAAGTGTCCTCTGTAACACTTATCTTTCTTCCTCACTTATCAACTATTCCTCAAACTTAACTTCAATCGCACGTGCACTTAACTCAACAGTCCCACTATAGGCTTGTTTGATCAAACGATAATTATCGTGTCGCGATAGCGCTATAGCCTGGGACTTACCTTGTTCCGGTTTCTCTCGCTCAAACTCTTTAAACTCTGATTCCTCTCCTGATATAGAAGGGAACCCAAATACAACTAAA
>Ga0210025_1002709_pt1 | contig 16822 bp, 14 predicted proteins | sample CryGeyme20150102_FD_183989 | JGI IMG/M metagenome (GOLD analysis project Ga0210025, IMG submission 183989) | Groundwater microbial communities from Crystal Geyser aquifers in Utah, USA - Crystal Geyser metaG 2015-0102 (SPAdes) (version 2) | ecosystem: Environmental > Aquatic > Deep subsurface >...
TAGAGTTGCCTTGGAACCTGCAATCGAGAAACATCATCAAGTAAATCAGAAAGCATTCAATGCTTTTTGCTACTGATGATTTTATAATGTCGTGCAGATCCAATAGGACCGCAACACTCATATTTTTTTTAAACACAAAATGAGGGTACCAGACTTTTATAAGAGGTTGAAGTGAAAGACTTTTTATTTGCTATCATTCCGAATTCGAATTATGTTTTACAATTATGCAAAATTAATGTGTCAATTTCTCGTGTCGTTTTCAATCCATGGCATTGAAGTACAACTTCTTGGTAAGATTCGAGACGAGACGCATGCTTGGTTCGGGAGAGCCTTCAACACACAAAAGAGACAGGCCAAACAAGCATTTGAGGCGTCGTGCGCCTTGGAAAAGTAAACCCTCGCGGGTTTCTCTTTTTCGTTCGCCTTGCTGTTTCTTTGTACAGGGATGGAACAAGATTGGGGTATTGATACAGTCCAAATAGTACGAGTACCCAAAAGTCCGATGCTATAGTACGCATCTTGAGTATATAATGTAAGCCAAAAGAACAACCACGAGAGCACTAAAGTTTCTCGAGTTACGTTGGCTCCTAAATTTTTCGAAAGGAGTCCGAGGCATGGCATGACAGTGTCAAACAACATCACGACGCACTCGTTCCTCTTGTAGTTTGTAGTAGGTATCGTCACGCAGCACCAGCCACTATGGGTCCGTTAATGTACAAAATGTTCATGTAGAACTTTTCAATCTCCGCATTGGCAAATGGAGGTGGACTGGTGTTCTTGTTGGTCAAATTGGCTAAAAGAGCCTGAAGAGTGGCCTTGGCTTCCGTGATTTCGCTCAACTCAAACAGGACGTGAGCCTTGTTGTTGGTCCCAGCAACAACAAGATTGGCACAGGCAGCTTGGCAGGGCAGCTTCGACACCATGGTCATGCTCATATCGTACAGGATCTGAGCACGTAAAAGGCCCCGAGAGTCGGCCAATCGTCCTCGTTGGTGAAAGGCCAGGGCCAGATTAAAGAGACAGACGGCAGCGCAATTGGTAGCATAAAACGGGACCTCAGCCGCAATGGGCTGGAAAATAAAAGGACTGCAGTAAACAAAATAGTACCCATTTTCCGAAGCATCGGACAACTTGTGAACTTGCCTATGACGCATCTGCGCAGGAAGCGAGCAAGGGGCCCGTCGTTCAAAGGGATACACCTGAGTCTTGTAGTCGGAAGCAATCGAGGGAGAGGCATCCAGACCTCCCGCTTCAACAATACAGTGCAGGGCTTGAGAGAGATGGTCAATCGCTCTTTGAAGGTTTCCAGTAACAAGCGCGGTGGCGCCTTCTCGATTGAGGTGAGCAGCGTTGCGGATGAGATTGCACTTGTAGGATAAGATCCGAGTCGGTGGCTCCTGTCGGTGGTGTTGCTGCTGCGGTTGGTACCGGTTGGGAAGCAAGTTATTCACTACTGGGTAGTTTACATTAGCAGAGGCTTTGCACATCTTAGTTGAGTTAAAAGAAATAAATACTCTGTACTAGTAATGAAAAACCACGATTGTAAATTACTGAAGGAGTTTACTCGTATTTTTATGAGTGTCTACTCGTATTATCATGAAAATAACCTCGGAGTAGACTAGTCTACTACTACCTGGTACTGTAGTGCTCTACTACTTTAGCTAGCTAAGTAGTCTACTAGTACCAGGTAATAGTAGACTGCTGTTCGAGTACCAGGTGTTGGCGAAAGAACTGGTTATGGGTCCTATGAATCCTACGTTTCAAGGCACTACTAGTAGTATCTAGTAGGACTGCTGATATCAAGTAGTGATATCAGAGTCCTCTCACTTTAACAGTATTATCTAATAATAAATACAGAGTATCATCAAGTGAAGACCATACCTAAGTATAGACATAGTGTTTGAATTGAAGTGTCTATTCAACACCAGGTAGGTCCACTAGTAGCTAGCTACTGTAGTACCATGGGCAATGGATGGGCGTTGTCGTGGTGGCCAACTACAGTACTATTATCATTATTAGTGCCATAGGTCTACGACGTCCGATCGAGGTTGAGAAATGAATAAGAAAATTAAAGCAGCTTCTTGAAATAATTATTAGGCCCTGTACTGTAGTTGGGAGGGGGTGGGGGGTCGACGAGACACTTAAAAAAGGAGAGAATGACGATTGATTATCCGTTGCTGACATCGCCGAAACCGCCGTGCGAACCATTTGATTGGAATTTTCCATGGTATCTAATCCTCTCAATTAGACATTGTACGTAAATTATTGGTTCTATACAGCGGTGAACAAGCTTCATTTTGTAAAAAATATACGGTTCAAACAAGAGACGAAAACGAGAATGTTTGTTAAATAGTTGTTTCTCCTCACGAAATGTGCGTATATTGGACGGTCAATTAAAGAGCCTATCCGGCATCTTACGGTAGTACCTGAAACTAGTACTAGGTAACTTATTCAATTAGCATCCGCGACTTGAAGCTTCACGATTTAGGTGACACGCCTTCTTGATTTTTACTCTACGGTATTATTTGAGTACCAGGTACTACCTGGTACCATACCAGGTAGTACCAGGTACGTATGAACCATACCTGGTACAGATAGAATAATTCGGATTACGTTTACCACACCGGTACTACCATACGGTAGTTCAGAGTGGTACCAGGGTACCAGGTACCTGGTAGCAGGTAGACATCATACCATTTTTTACAATTATTATTACTACCACTCCAGGTAGTGCTGGTACCAGGTTGTATTCTATTGTATTGTTAGTTGCCTGTGTTTTCGAACGGGGGGAAGTCGTTTTCGCCATCAAGCTGATTGGAAACAGAAGAGTTCTCGATTCCAATACAACAAGAACAACAGGGGAAATCAAGGCAGCTTGATGCTTCTTGAGTGGTACCGTAGAGTACTCCAGTACAAATAGTAGTACACCACCGGAGGAGGAGTACCAGTACTCTACTACTACCAGTAGTAGGAAATGTTGATCAGATACTGGTCATTGGCATCATGTACTAGTCTAGCTAGTACATACTTCTAGTACTACTAGTAGACCACTACAATGCGCCGAGGTCGCTTGGTGACATGGTGTATTCCAGAAATATGTATGTGTGTTCTTAGAAATGGGTGAAGGGCGAAGTGTGAGCGATAATACTTCTTGATTTATCCTTGTCAGTTGAAACTTCGATATTGCCGACCATCAATAGTGTGTGACTTTGTCACATCTTGCAAGAAGCACCATCATGCACATTTTATAGATTTTCTGAGATTAAAAGCGATGACGAGGATACAATTCCATCATTCTCAATGGCAAGATCCTATTATTTTCCGCCACCTCAGTTAGTTCGAACAAACGCTAGCCAGTTTGTAGGATTCCTCTTCTAAATCTACTGGTAGCTAGCAGTCGCTGGGCGCCAACATTTTCGACGACAATAATATTTGGGACTGTAGTACTGTAGTACAATACTCTGTAATGATTTTATATTTTTTATTATTGGATGGCGGTTCGTTGAATAGAGCAAATGAGCATATTATTAGATAGCAGTTCGTTGAATATAGAGCAAATGAGCATAATATTATCATTTCAGCCAGATGGTGGTGAATGAACCGATAGGATAGCGGATAGCATAACATCATGGTTCATGGTGAGCTACTCTTTCAGAATCAATACAGGCTTCTGCGTCACGTCCACAATTTTCCCGCCCATGGTTCGGGGAATTTCTATGTCAATTTTGCTGTCGGCTTTCAGCCGTTTCAATTCTCGGTCCGAAACCAGCATAAAACTCCCGTCTGGTTTCCTAACCATGCTTTTATTATCGACGGCAAATACATCAGGGTAGTTCTTCTGGTAGTAAGCATTGCGTGCATCCTGTTGTTGCGCGTAGAAATTAAGAATGATAGAAGGATGCATGAATCAGAAAAACAAGGTTTAAAGCTCCGCTACAAAAGATACAATAAGCTTTCAAAAGAAGCCAAGCTGGAACCAAAAAACACCACTGAGGACCGACGTACTCTTGCGTAGACTTCTGCATTCTCAGCGCTTTTCTGTTGTAGCGACTTGATGAATTCGTTTCCTTCAGCAAGATCGTTGCATCCTTCTCCTTGTCCACTGGCGCACAATTGCTTCGAAATTACAGCTTGTGCATCGCTTGGGGGAAACAGCGACGCACCCGAAACAATTCCAGCGGCAGCTTCCAAGAAAATTCTTCTACTGCTTGAACTTGGTTGATAGGCTAGCGTCGAAGCTATGAAGTAAAAGAGCAGAGATGCAAGCCAGGTCAATGCTTTCATCGTCTTATTCAAGTTGTTAAATATAGTGTTGAGAATTTTTTTCGGAGAGCACTCTATTAATGCTCAGGAGAATTTGAGATTTGAGGTATGGGTATCTTGTATCTTGTATCCTTCTCGTATTGGTTTTTTAGGTTATTTTTTTACTTGTTGCTGAACCAAGATAGATTATTTGTATCCGCCAAGCAACAAGACTAGTGACTGAAATTATTAGTGGACTGACTAAAATTGCAAACTTCTTTTACTCCGTACTACTCGTACTCTAATTATTATTTTCGGACAATACTCATCATCTACACTGCGTGTGTTTAATGTAGCAATGTGTTAGTTTTGATATTTTCCATTCAGACCCACCAAATGGCGATCGATAGTAACTAGAGTTTGAAAGTCGTGAGCTAAAGTATTCGCTTTTGCAGTAATCTCAGTTGTATGAACAAAGTCAAAGCTCCCACTCATCAAATTGACACATTTCGGTTTTAATTTGACGTCCGATGTAGCTCGGCGTGTATTGCTGGCAAGCATAGTCTTGCTCATGTCAGATATGGATTCGTTTGTAGATTGATCTGGATGGCTTCTGCCAGCTCCAAGCAATTCTGGTGGTGTTTTGTATTCTCCTTCCGCAGGAATCGTTCCTCCGTTCATCTTTACGTGCGCATAGCCACGGGCTAAGGGTCCATCTTTTCCAAGTGGATGAATGCAATGGGGAAGGACATCCCGATCGATGTACTGATCCAGAACCTCTTCTGAATTGGCTTCGCTGGTCCCAAAAATCATTAGATCTCGTAGCTCAGGATCAAAAAAATGCTTGACCAAGCCCCATATAGTTTTGAACAAGTACGGCGCACGTATAACAATGACACGTCTGACAATTTCAGGATAGTTGTCCTGCAAAATGCGTGCCACAGTTCCACATACCGGCAAAAGTCCCGGCCGCATGTGCTGTGAACTCAACCCTTGCAAATCAAAAATGACAGTGAATTTGGTAGGCTTCCGATTGTACATGGCTTCATAGTCATCGATCCAAGCACCACGAGTCTCCAATTCTTGATTGTACACGGAGTGATGAATCATGACATCTCGTCCGTGCCGTCGAAAAAGTCCCCAACAATCGGCAGCTCCTGTCCGTGTAATTTGAATGGGATTTCCTTCCTTGTCCGTGCCTTTGCACACCGCCATGGGAAAATAATCGTAATCATCTGGCATCACGTAGTCTTCCAAAATATTGTTCATATGATACGGTGAATTGATGCGATATTCGACGTGCTTGCGGAACCATTTTTCTGCCTCGTCAACGTTGCCCAGTTCATCCCTTAAGAAATAGACGAGTTGATGAGGGCAATTCATGTAGTGATCGACATCCTTGACTTTCTCTTTCAATATCATCAATTTTTCGCGTTGTTTGGGTGTCATATCCCACGACCTAACTACAAGGTCCACGTGATTTTGATTCCATCTTTCTTCGTATGAGTGATATTTCCGGGAGTGATATCCTCCGCCTCGAATATTTTTGTGCGGAACAGAAGAAAGTGTTGCAGATGAATCAGTTCTGGAGCTTGTAGCGTCTTTAACGGAGGAGGCGGAAATCTGAGGATTCGACTGTTCTTCACAAGGTACTCGTCGTTGATGCTGCTGCTGCTGCTCTGTGGAGGTGGACGTCTTAGCAGGTGTTGTTAATTCAGCCGTTGGCTTTAACTGCGGCTGTCTTTTATTGTTTGTCCCTTTGCCCTTGTTCTTCATAGCGGAAATGGACGGCCGCTTATTATGAATACGTGTCATGGTGTTTGCTTTTTATCGCCTACTTAATCTCTACAGCAACGCCACCAAGAACTGATGATGGTTCACTCTGACGATCAAGAGGATGACCGAGAGAGGAGAAAAAAGTGTGCAAAGGTGCAAACGGACAAAAAGAAATAAAACGGAGCACTACCGGTACTAGACTACTAGCTAGCTAGACTACTATCTACTGTAGCTAGTAGTAGCTAGAGAATAGGACACAAAATAAAATACAGTAATAATAATGTCTAATACCAGGTACTCCGAGTAAATGGGAGGGATTGTTACCACCTGGGCAGCCATTGTTTCCGTGAAGACATCCTCTCGCCATTTTTTCTGTGCCACAACTGTGAACATACTGGGCCCACTTGTACTAGTCTAGTACTGTGGTGAATAACTTCGTGAAACAAAAAATGCTGCTGCTATATTTACGCAAAGACAAGATAAACCGTATTTCCCTTTTTTTGGCAATCAACTTGAAATTAGCTAGAGGAACCCCTTTGCCTTCTTGTCAAGATATTCCGTCAAGCTGATACCCTTGCGCTTGCGCTCCTTCCTGGGACGTTTGGTCGATGACAGTCGACTGAAACCATTAGCCCCGTTCTGCGCCAACACCTCTTCGTCGATTGTAAATTGGTGGCTTTGACTGATAGCATCTGTGGGGGGCTCTTGCAGTAGATTGGGGGTGAACTCCACCGCCTTGCCGTCCTCGACCTCGCGACCATCCTTCTTTTCCTCCTCGACACCAATCCTGGTTTCTTCCTCGTTCGTAGCTTCGGCGTCATCATTTTGCCCGACTTTCCAAAGAATCTTGGGCTTGACCTTACGTCTGGCAAACGGATTGAAATTTTCCTTGGTAGTGGACAACGCTTTTTTGGTGGCTGCATCCTTTTCCTTTTGAGAAACTTCAAAGTCAGTTCGCTGATTCTTCACAATATTGCGTTGATTGACCTTCGCCCAGTTCTTATCCTTGGATCTCTGCGCAAGACGACGCTTACGATCTTCCACGGCATCCTTGATGGCTTGTTCGTCGGCCTTACGAGCCTTAAGTTCCTCCTCCGCTACTTTGAGGCGTTCTTGGCATTCCCGTAACGTATTGTTAAGCTCGGTCGTGTCGGCATCATCAGATCGATCAATAGCTTTTCTCGCTTCATTTAATGCCTTTTTGGCCTCCAAATGAGCGCTTTTGGCAGCTTGTACTGCAATAGCAGCCTTCGTTTGTTCGGCTCCTAAATTGGCCAAGGATTTTCCTTGCTTCTTGCGCTCTTCCAGGTTTTTCTCGATATCTTCGGTCGTATATGTGTAATTGTTTACCAAGTCGTCTTGTTTCCGACGCAATTTAGCGGCTTGCCTCTTTGTCAGAATAGGTTTACGATGATTCTTCTGCGTCGAAATATACAGTGCAATGTCTTGCTCAGTAGGCGCGGCGTCCGAAACCAAGTACATGGGAAACGTTTTCTTATTGCCGGCAGCTTCTAGCTCTAGCAAGATATCAGACGCGACCTGTCAATATAAAACAAGAGAGAAAGTGTGTGAGGCATGCATTCCAGAGAACGGCAACATGTATGCGGTCTAAAAAAAGAAAACCAGTCAAACTGCAACCGGTACTCACCGGTTTTTCGCGCCTATCGGCGACAGGGAAGTTATAAGTCTTTTCGCCCTTCACGAGATCATCAATTTGGCACACACGATATTTCTTTTCTCCGTTGTCGTCTTCGCCAAGAAAAAGACGCACAAAACTGCCTACCACGGCCTGCTTGAAAAAGGGCTCATTGCACCAACGTGCAAGTCGACGCCGAGGGATAGTGACCTTTTTGATGTCTTCCAACTCTGCTGGAGGGGCCTCTGCTTGCGTGAGATCGGTATCCTTGTCTGGTTCTTCGTCCATGGATTCGTCTGAGCTCATTTGGTCCAGCTGGGACACTCTCGTCCTGCCCTTTTTCTGCTGCCAGGGCTTCAATGTGCCCTCTTCGTAGTCATCGTCAGAGTCTTCCGAATCATCGCCGAAGTCAGATTCGTCCTCTTCCGATTCGTCACCTCTAGCTGCAATAGCACTCTTGCGTTCCTGGCGTAGCGCTGCAAGGGCGGCGGCTTTCTTACCCTTGGCGCCAGTAGCATCGCGATTTCTTCCGGTACCTCTATCAGTAAGACTGGCGGCAATTTCAGCATCATTGGCAGTATCAGATGCCTTGGCCTTCTTTTTCGGTGGAGCTTTGGCTTTTTCGGCGGCCTTCCGTTTCGATGTGCGAGTTCCTTTGGCGGGTCCCTTTTCTTCCCGCTGTTTGCGCTTTGATTCACGAAGTGCTTTTTTCATATCCTCCTTATTTTTCAATTCTTCAAAACGTTCGGCAAGAATACCTTCACGCTCGAGTTCTGGCAACGAGTCAAGGTACTTCCGATCTTCTTCGTCTTTTACCAAGGTCTGAGTATCGAACGTTTCCATGTCAAGTTCACGCTCTTCGTCGCTGCTTTCATCGTCAAAAGAATCTTCTTCCGATTCCTCATTGTCATCCTGCTCCTCAGAGGACTCTTCCATATCATCCGAGTCAGGTTCAGGCGTTTTCTTTTTCTTCGGAGCAGTTTTTTTCGCAGCAGGCTTCTTAGCGGCAGGTTTGGGCTTTTCTGCTATCTTCTTCTCCGGTTCCTTTTCTGCTACCTTCTCCGGCCTGCAAAACGAGCACCACAAGTGAAGGTGAGATCAGTCAAGATTGTGATAAACAGCTTAATCCGCGAGAGAAAAGAGGCGCAAAGACATTATCAAACACACAATCAATTGTTTCGTTAAAACAAAAGCAAAAACGCACTCTGGTTTACGAAGCATCTTGCCACCACCCGGCCGAGCAGCCACGGCGGACTTCTTTTTAGCTACCTCGTCTTCTTCGTCGCTGTTTCCCGAATCTTGAGCGTTAAAAGTCTCGTCCTCGACGCTGTCATCGTCGTCATCTTCATCGGAACTATCCTTTTTGGAGGGAGGTTTCAACTGCTTCCCGCCACCGGGAAAAGGTCGAATTGGGGCTGATTTAGTCTTTGGTTCTTTTTCTTGCTCTTCTTCGGCTGCTGCTGCTGCTGGAGGTTTCGCCGCGACAGGAGGTCGCAACTGCTTTCCTCCAACTGCGGCAGGTGGACGTAATTGCTTGCCACCTGTCGGTCGCAATCGCTTTCCTCCACCGGGCGACGCTTGAACGACTTGCTTGGCGGTAACTTCCTCTTCTTCGTCACCGCTACTGCTATCGTCGTCATCATCGTCATCTTCATCGTCCGCGGGTGTAGGCCTCAATTGCTTGCCACCGGAACGATTCAACATGCTCCCCAACGACTTGCCTCCACCGCGTGGCGCAGGACGAATCGGTTCTGGTTCGCCATCATCGTCATCATCATCGTCGTCATCATCATCATCGTCCCCTTCGGCTGGAGGTGCGCGCAATTGTTTCCCACCGGCAGGACGCAACTGCTTCCCACCTCCCATACTACCCAGGGACTTTCCACCACCACGTACAGTAGGACGAACAACCTCTTCTTCTTCACTGCTGTCATCACTTTCTTCTTCTTGCTGTTCTCGCATCCGCATTAACGATTTACCACCTCCACGGGATGCAGGTGCAACTCGCATGGGCTCTTGTTCTTTTTCTTCTTTGTTGTCATCCACATCATCGTCATCTTCCAATTCCTCCTCATCATCCTCATCCTCACTATCGGGTTGAGGTCGCAGCATTTTACCTCCTCCGCTACTGGGTCGAAATGCCTTGCCTCCTCCGGGACGAGACGAAATTTTTTGAGTAGACGTTGGTTCTTCATCACTATCATCCGAATCATCTGAATCGTCATCCGAGTCTGTTTGGAAAAGGGGTTGCATCATATTATTTTGGAAGTATGTTTGTTGTTTTTGTTGCATGTGAACATATATATATATACATTATTGATTTGTGGGTGTGTGAGGTTGTGTATGGTGATTGTCAGTCACGCATGTTTGTAGATTGCATAATTTCATGTGGTTGGTTTGTTGCGTGTTTTGGGGGATCGCAGCATTAATGAATGGTAGTAGGTTTGGTAGATAGAGAGGATAGAAGATAGATAGTCAGTTGTTATTTCCAATTATGAATGTCGGCACACAATTTTTTTATTTTGCATGGGTTTCTTCCTTTACATGGATATTTATTTTGTCAACCCAATTCCACAAATACACACACACACACAAAACCGACTATAAGAAACATACTACAACAGTATCAATGCTAAAGTAATACGTACCGTCGTCATCATCATCATCATCCTCTTGTGGGGGTCGTAGTTGCTTACCACCACCTCGAGCAGCACCCATTACACGTAATTGTTTTCCACCACGCACAGCATAGGTAGGTTCAGCAGTATCATCAAGTTCTTCTTCATCCTCTTCTTCTTCTTCGTCATCATCATCATCATCGGAAGATTCTTCTGATGGTGGCCGCATACTGGCCAAATTCTTTCCTCCACGACGAATGTTGGGCTATTTTTGTTTTTGGTTGGTTGGAGATTGGAGAAGAAAAAGAAAAAGGGAGTTAGAACAAAAAAATGAACGAGGGTTGTTGTCAGTTGTTGTTTGAATAAATCTGGTGAAATGAAATGAATTTGTTCGTGTTGGTTCACAACAAAAAAGTCACACACACACACACACACACATATGCTTCTTTTTGGATTTTTTGTCAGGCGAGATGACATGTTCCATACATATTTAACGACGTTTATAATCGTACCATGATGAATGAGTTGTATCGTGTTGCTTTCTTTTTGATTGATGGTAGCTAGAAACTGTAGGAGTGCAAACAGTTCAACAAAGTTGAATGATGTATGTGCCTCTTTGGGGGTTGGGGGAGAGGGGTCTTCTTACTGGAGTAAAAAGCAATGTAGTAGTAATTAAGTAATCCACCAACTGCTGCTGTTGTTTCCTTTCTTATATCTGCGCTCTTTGTTTGCTTTCTGACTATGGTTTGATCACAAATAGTAATAATTAGGATAGGCAACTGTATATGACGATGTGATTATGGAGTAGAGTTGCTTTTTGGTTGTACTGCACAGTACGTTTTTGGGTGTCCGCCATGGTTGACAAAACAGATCATTGCAAGTCTCTCTCTAGTTGAGTGTAGCCAGAGGCTACCAGCAGTCTACTAGAGTAGTCTAGTACAGTACTAGACTAGTAGACTACTAGTAGTAGACAACTTCTTGCGGACATCGCAACTCGTCCTGTATGGCAGGCAGATCAACATCAATCCACCTGAACAATGAATTGTCAATTGATCCACCTGCTGATGATAATATGTCGTACGGTAGAATAGTACTAGTAGTACTCTAGTAGAGTCTCGCTCTACTACTAGACCTACTACCATACTACTCAGGGAGTCTGGTAGCAACTAGAGTAGCTACTAGTAGCTACTCTAGTAGTAGAGAGTCTACGACTACCAGGTAGCTAGTTGTTGTACTCGAGTGCCGTAGCTAACTAACGTAGCTGTTGTTCCTATTAATAGTAGACTACTATTCGCTCAGCTTGTTGTTTTTAATCAAATAAATATTGACAGCAGTGACACAATTATTACATTCGAGCATTTTTCTTTTCTAAGACCAATTCAGCATTCAGCAGACATTCAGCATTCAGCATCATGGAATCCCCTGGTATGCCCTATTCCTACTCGCCTCAGAAACTCTTGGAATCCTACCAGTTACTAAGGGAAAAAGAAAAACAACAACAACAACAGCAAGCGTCGTCTACTACTGCTGCACCACCACCAACAACAACAACAATCGACCCAATCCATAAAACATCTACTGGTACATTTGCCGTTTCGGCGATTCAGATTACGGCTGCAGGTTTACCGAACCATAGTGTGGAAGGATTTTGGGAATTAGCACAACAGGCCGTTCAGGATGCAGCCAAGGCTGGTGCTAATTTAATTTTACTGCCCGAACTGTTCTTGGGGCCCTACTTTTGTCAATCTCAAAATGCGGATCTTATGGGATTGGCCGAACCTCTCATCGACGACGACGACGACGACAACGAGGAAAGCAATCACTTTGTATTGACACGCATGACACAATTAGCCAAACAATATCGAGTCGTACTACCCATTTCGCTTTACGAGCGTAAGAACAATGTACTGTACAATAGTGTTGTCATGATTGATGCCGATGGAACCAATTTGGGAGTGTACCGTAAATCACACATTCCCGATGGTACCGGTTATCAAGAAAAATTCTATTTTACACCTGGTGATACTGGATTTAAAGTATTTTCGACTCGGGTTGGCAAAGTTGGTGTAGCTATTTGTTGGGACCAATGGTTCCCCGAAGCAGCTCGTGCCATGGCATTACAAGGAGCTGACATTCTCTTGTACCCCACCGCTATTGGTAGTGAACCACAAGATCCCAGTATCAATTCTGCTGATCATTGGCAACGTGTTATGCAAGGACATGCGGCCGCAAATGTAAGCTAGCGCTTCTGTGTGTGATGACTTGATTTTTTTATGTATGGAAAAACGTTCTTTTTATGAGGTGATGTATTGCATGCATGATCCTCATCAACTTCGTTCTCCATTGTCTCGTTCTCGTCTTTGTAGATGGTCCCGGTGGTTGCCTCCAATCGGTTTGGAACAGAAATTTTGTTAAACGAAGATGGGTCGGAGAAACAACGGATTACTTTTTACGGCAGATCTTTCATTACGGACGAAACGGGTAAAATTTTACAAGAGGCAGGAGAAGAACAACACCAGCCTTACACGATACTGTCGACCATTGTCAATCCCGCTGCTAACCGTGCCACGCGAGCGGCATGGGGTCTCTTTCGAGATCGACGACCCGAGTTGTACGGAATCTTGCAAACCAAAGATGGTAGTGGCTGTTGAATGGCTTGGCTTAGGATGTTTAGAATATTGTCGATACATTCACTTTTTGATTTGGATTATAATGATGCATTCGTCGCTGATACTTAGGTATAGAGTAGTCCTAAAAAAGAACTTGCCATATTCCTGCGAGTGGACCAACATATGGTCGCATTCTAGGCCCCACAATTTTAATTCTTGTTTTTGCGATGGCAGATGTACGTGGGTTTGACAAACCTCGTTTTGTGTTGCTGCGTGGGCTACTAGTATGTAGGATTCTACAATACACATTATGTTCGGGCTAATCCAGCATCCAGTTGACTTGGTTGACTTGGGCAAGGGCGTTTCTGTATAATTCTGTCCTAATCTTATTTACTTCGTTGACGTGAAATATCGCCATCGCAATATTCCTCTTCCATTATTTCTCTATCCTCCTACTAGTCACTAACGAATTTTGTTTGACCGCAACGCCATGACCAATTTCGAAGCAAGGAACAAAAAGGATATGCACGCGCAGAATTAAGGCAGTTGGCAAAAAACTGGGATTCTTTTTGATCCGTGACTCGTGAAATCAAAGGCACGACTGAAATTGTTGAGAAACAACGAAGTTGTGATTTGTGATGAATGCGAAGACGCAATCTTGTCAGCTCGAATACTTTATGATCACAGCCATATACAATAAACAATGCTCTTTCAGCCGGTTGCTTTGCTGATTCTGATCCCCGATATTGTTGCGGCTTTTTCATGGGATCAGCTGCCCTTCTTTCGCTGTGCTTTGTCGGCTTCTGCCTACCGTCATGACAGAGGTGGTATCTTTGATCATGCAGACTGCCCTCGAGATGTCTCAGAGAAGATTGCCTTTATTTCTCCATCCCATGCAAGGCGGGATCTCATCGAGAAAATGTTAGCTCTATCCGGGACAACATCATTTATATTGCCTTTTCATACCGGTTCAGCCTACGCCACAGAATCGGATCCGCAGTCCATCGCCTCACAATCAGTATACAAAAAGGTCCTAGGTAAAGGAAGCTACAAGACAGTATACAAGGTTTCGGCTGGTGATGACTCTTTTGCCATGGCTGTCGAAAAGGTCAGCTCTGAAGCAGACGCGCGAGCAGCACTTCGAGGTATTCGAATTGCAGAGCAACTTGAAAAGAAAATAGCATCAAAAAACAAACACCGGCACTATCCGTTTGAGCGAATTGTGACTTGGTGGTTTCAATCAACGCCTCTGGTAGAATATGCCAGAGATCGTCCAATTGTAATGAATGACACCAGAATCAAAGACCAGATCAAATCAAAGCCGCCCACAAAATTTGAAGAGCGTTCGTATTGGCTAGTTGCTATCAAACCTCTCTATGGTACAGACCTTAGACGGTTTCAGCAACGCGTACCTAGAAGATATCGTGTGGGGGACAAACGAAATATAAAAAATAAGATCTCGACCACGGCTGCTTCTGATATGGGCTTGGATGACAGTGGCGCCGCAGCCATTCAGTTGGTTTACGAAATCTGCGAAACGGGACGGCAAATGCATGTTGCTGGTCTCGTTCATCGGGACATTAAACCGTCCAATATATTGCTTCAAGATGGAAAGCCTGTACTGATAGACTTTGGATTGTCGCGGTTCGTTTCGAAGGACAAGAATGGTGATCTGTGTATAGAGGGGCCGGGGAAGATTCGAGGCACCCCCCACTACTTGTTAGCATCGAATGCAGCAATGTACAAAGGTTGTACATCAGGGGATGCGTATGCCATGGGAAAGACGCTCTATGAAGTTATCTTTGCAGCAAGGTCACGGGGGCTACGACAGCATAGGACAATAGATTCTTCCTCCTCTTCATCGGCTTCCTCTAGCAGCAGCAGCAGCAGCAGCAGCACTGGGGAGTCCAAGGTGGAACAAATACAAAAATACAACGAACGTTTTCAAAGCATACTGGCGAATGATGAGGCATTTGGCAAAAGTAGATTTCGGTTGAGTGCTACAGAGAGAAACATCATTAGAGACACCATTCGTGGCCTTTGTCGTGCAGAGATGCCCTTTTCATTTGAAGAGGCTACCAGCTTTCTCCGGTCCATGCAGCTGGAGTCAGGTTAGGCATATGGCTATGTTCAAAGTTTACCAGTCAAGCGTCCCGTTGCTTGCAAAGATGTGGTAGTTGATTTTGTTTTTCAGTTCGTTGCGCTTCCACTGATAGTGCATTCTTTCTTCAGAAGTTTCCACTCGTTGCGCGCTGCGGGTATGAGGACTATCAATAGAATACAAATGTACGTGTTGGGCCTTTCCTAAAAGAGCTGCCCATCGCGTAAATGTAGATCTCATGGTCCCAATGAGCTCCCTCTGGGCTTGCAACAAAAAGCAAAAATCTTGGATGCTAGAGTAATTGGTAGGAGTCGTCCGTACTATTAGACCTTGCTCATGGAATGCGTGAAGATACTGATCAATATATGCCTCTCCCCTAGAGGCAATGGCCACTTTGCTATTCGCTGGCAAATGGCTCAGAAGCTCTCGCGCCATACGCTTTGGACTCAGCTCTTCGTAGCCGAGTCCCAGATAATTTCGTTTCCTCATTTCACCTCGAAAGTTGCGTAGGTGCTGCAATATAAAGCATCAAGTGGGTGTGGGTTTAATCGAGACACTTCAGGAGAATATGATGGGTTTAAGTGAAGAAAGAGACAGCGCATGTTTACACTTACAACGACAACTTCATCAGGACTTGGTATCGGCGCAAAGCCACAGCAAGCATCAAAGTCGAACGCGAGAAATTCTTGAATCTCTGGAAAATACTGATCCACTACGACATCAAACGTTGCCAAACGATTGGTAATTAGAAATGGCAACGAGTATCGATTCTCTTGGCTGTCCTCGTCCTCTTCTTGGACGGCTTCCTCCGACACGTTGTTTTTGTTAAGATAGGTAGTGTTGCCTTTTCCTTCCTGCTGCAACAAAAGGTTTCGGAAAAATTCTAATTGCTCGTTCAAGCAAAAGAGTTCGTCGTCGCCACAATTGGAATCCCCGCGGTCGATCAGTAGCTTGCCACGGTGATTCTCGTTGCCTACCCAGGCTCGCTGCTGTTCTTTCCGGGTAATAAAGTCCCCGGTCTTGTCCGAGCGACCACCCTCAAAATTAATGCCACGCAAATTTGGAAAACACTGCAAGTGTTCCACGGCGCGTTTCCATTTGGTGCCGCTCTGCCGTTCGCCGATCAGCTCCAGCGTGAGATGCGGATAGTTCTGCTCGGTCCACAATTGAATGCCTTTGGCAAAGACCAAATGAGACAAAAGATTCGCCATCTCGCCTCGCATGCGTACAATCAGCGATATCTTGCGCCGCGGTGTTTGGCTGTCATTCTTAACTTGGTCTTTCGCAGATCCGTGGATGTTGCTATTACGGCTGTCGTTTGATGGCATTGCAACAGATGTGCTTGATTTTGTCTCGCCACCGTCGGGTATGACCTTTGCAAAGCCAGTAATGCTCGATGTAAGATACAGAAATACAACTGCTATTGCTGTAAAAACGAGCAACAGCGTTGATTTTCTGGCTGTGAGATGCATCGTTTGTTACTCTACACTCTACAGTTGCCGGGGACAACAATAAGATACCTGTGACTTTCTGGCTACTAGTAGCTCTAGCTGCATGACACACACAATTGCATAAAGATTTGCCGACTCCTTTGCATCATTGACCCCCTCGCCCCGTTGTGTCCCTTTTGGTTTGATGCTTGGCCCACTGCATGCAGGAAAGATCTAAGAGGAATTAATGTTGATTATCATTGTTATCGTAAACATGGATTGCAAGTCAAAAAATACGGGGCCAGTGAAAAAGGTGTACTTGGGTGTACTTTTTTGGTGTACCAGTGAAAAAGGTGTACTAATTCTAACCCTAAACGGTGAAAAAGGTGTACTTTTTTTTCTTTAACCAA
>Ga0210025_1002714_pt1 | contig 16799 bp, 10 predicted proteins | sample CryGeyme20150102_FD_183989 | JGI IMG/M metagenome (GOLD analysis project Ga0210025, IMG submission 183989) | Groundwater microbial communities from Crystal Geyser aquifers in Utah, USA - Crystal Geyser metaG 2015-0102 (SPAdes) (version 2) | ecosystem: Environmental > Aquatic > Deep subsurface >...
AAAATATCAACTTGATAGCCCATTGTTCTAAGTTCGCAAGCACAGGCAATTCCTGCAGGTCCGGCGCCAATTATGGCTACTTTTCTGCCATTATTTTCACCAACTGAGTACAAATGTTTGTCTTCACGAATTACTTTTTCAGTTGCGTAATATTGGAGTCGTCCAATATCGATTGGTTTTGCATTGTCGTTGGTATAAACACAAGCTCCTTCGCACAAAACTCCTGTTGGACATACTTTTCCACAAGCTGAGCCGAGCCAATTGGAATCGAAAATGGTTTTTGCGGCACCATCAACATTGCCGGTATGAATTTGTTTTATAAATAATGGGATGTCGATATGAGTTGGGCAGGCTTGCATGCATGGAGCATCATAACAAAACAGACATCGGGAACTCTCCATATACGCTTCTGTTTTCGACATTAGCGGCTTTTTTTGCGCAAAATTCGCATCAAAATCAGCGCTTGTAACAGGTTTTTTGTACTCAGCCATTTTTTAATTTTTTGGAAATTCAATCCAATTAACAGTCTATGAAATTTTTAATTGGATTGAAGTTCAGTTTATGATTTTAGTTAATCAGTTTTCAGAATAAGATTTAAATCAGGAATTATACTGTTTTGTTTACAATAGTAGGAATCACGGAATAATCCGAGGTTTGGCAGAGATCTCAGGTCAAGCCTGGGACAACAAACTACTTTTTTTCAAATGATTTTTCTTTTCTAAACTCAGTTATTTTTTGGAATAAGAGAAAAACGAAGCAGAATTAAAAAAACGACTTCGTTTTATTGTAAAACTGTGAGGAAATCTTACAATTCTGTAAGTTTACCATAGGTTTCAGGACGTCTGTCTCTGAAGAATTGCCATGTTGAACGAACTTCTTCAATCATATCTAAATCGAATTCGGCAACTAATAATTCATCATTGTCTTCAGATGCTTGAGAAAAAATTTGTCCTCTTGGATCTACGAAATACGATGAGCCATAAAATTTGCCCAAATTCCAAGGTTTTTCAGTTCCAACACGATTAATACATCCCATAAAATATCCGTTTGCAGCTGCATGTGCAGGTTGTTCTAACTTCCATAAATATTGAGAAAGTCCTGCAACGGTTGCTGATGGATTGTACACAATTTCAGCTCCATTTAGTCCTAAAACACGAGCTCCATCAGGGAAATGTCGGTCATAACAAATATAAACACCGACTTTTGCATATTTAGTTTGAAAAACAGGATAACCTAAATTGCCTGGTTTAAAGAAGAATTTTTCCCAAAATCCAGAAGTGTGAGGAATATGATTTTTGCGATATTTTCCTAGATAAGTTCCGTCTGCATCAATAACAGCTGCTGTATTGTATAAAACACCGGCTTGTTCTTTTTCATAAATCGGAACAATAATCACCATATTATATTTTTTTGCCAAGACTTGCATTTTCTCGGTTGTTGGTCCTGGAACAGTTTCAGCGGAGGCATACCAATTTTTATCTTGCCCTGGGCAAAAATAGGGTGTGTTAAATATTTCTTGTAAGCATAAAATTTGAACACCTTGTCTACCCGCTTCTTCGATGTATGGAATATGTTTATCATACATTGCATTACAAATTTCCTGAATCGTTCCTTCGCCTTCAGTCATAGGAAGACTCATTTGAATAAGACCTGATTTTACTTTTCTTGGCATACTATTCTCAATTTTTATTAAAGTTTATATTTTTATTTTTTATATAGTTAAGGACGTTTTTCCTCTTGGGATAAATTGTCCGAAGCCGGCTTCTAACTTACAGGCTTCATCTTCAATTGCGATTTTTCCACGCAATAAAACAGTTTCGGTTTTCCCAGTTAATTTCCAACCTTCATAACCTGAATAATTGGTATTCATGTGATGCGTTTCTACTGAAATTTCATGTTCTTTATTCGGATCAAAAATCACTAAATCGGCATCAGAACCGATTGAAATTGTTCCTTTTCTAGGATACATACCAAATATTTTTGCCGCATTTGTTGATGAAATTTCAACGAACTTATTTAATGAAATTTTGCCTTTTCTTACTCCTTCAGAATACAATAACTCCATTCTGTGTTCAATAGCAGGGTGTCCATTTGGAATTTTCGAAAAATCATCTTTTCCCATTTGCTTTTGCTCCCAAGTGAATGGACAGTGATCTGTACCAACAACATTTACCAAACCTTGATTAATTCCTGACCAAAGCGCCGTTTGATCTTTTTTCTCGCGTAATGGTGGACTCATTACCCATTTTGCTCCTTCAAAATCATGTTCATATAATGACGCATCGAGAACTAAATATTGAGTGCACGTTTCAACGAATACTTTTTGATTTCTCATTGTAGCTTTTCGAACAGCGTTTAAAGCACCTTCACAAGTCATATGAACAATATAACCTGGACAGCCAGTGTAATGTAATAAATCTGTGAACCTTGCTGATGCTTCGGCTTCAGTAACTTCGGGTTGCGATAAATAATGATATAATGGAGCTAGATTTCCAGCCGCTTTGTTCTTTGCAATTAAGGAATCGATTACATCGCCATTTGTGGCATGAACGGTTACTAAACCTCCATGTTCTTTAACAACTTGCATCAAACGAGTCATTTGACCATCGTCAATCATTAATGCACCTTTGTAAGCCATAAATGTTTTAAACGAAGTAATCCCTTCATTTTGAATAAAATCAACGACTTCTTTGGCAACATCATCATTAAAATCTGTTACAGCCATGTGATAAGAATAATCGCCAATTGCTTTTCCTTTTGATTTCCCCTGCCACGTTTTTAGCGCATTATGTAAGGTATCGCCCTGAGTTTGTAAGATGAAATCAATCACCATAGTTGTACCGCCATGAAGAGCTGCACGCGTACCCGTTTCGTAATCATCACTTGAAAAAGTACCCATAAAAGGCATGTCTAAATGCACATGCGGATCAATTCCACCTGGAAAAACAAGTTTGCCAGTTGCGTCAATTATTTTTTCTGCTTTGTGATGTAAGTTTTTACCAATTGCTACGATTTGTTCATTTTCCACATAAACATCAGCGATAAAATCTTCGCTTGCAGTTACAATTCTGCCGTTTTTAATGAGTATAGACATAATAATTTATTTGAATGCGTATTTAGTTTTATGTTAATTGAGCGCTCTTTTTCATCAATACATAATAAATTGAAAAAGAAAGGAAAAAGCCAGTAAACCAAGACAATGAATACAAGAAATTCAATTCTGGAATCCAATATCCAATTAAGGCTGTGAAAACACCCACGGCCAAAGCAATCATTGCTTTAAAGTTAATTCCTGAACCACCATAAGCAAATTCACCATCTTCTTTGTATAACTCGCTTAATGGAATTTCCGTTTTGCGGATTAAAAAATAATCGGCAATCATGACACCTAAAACTGGGCCCAAAAGACCACTAATAAATATCAAAATGCCGCTAATTTCGTCTAAAAGCCACCAAGGACAAATAATAATTCCAATAATTCCCGTAATAATTCCACCCATTCTGAATGATATTTTCTTAGGGAAAAGATTTGAAAATACATTAGCAGGAGCAATTACATTTGCCGCAATATTTGTACTCAAGGTTGCAATCAGCATAAAAAATTGAGCCAAAACTACCACAACAGGACTTTGAAATTTGGCAAGTAAAGAAACGGGATCCCAAGGTGCGTCATTTGCTATAAGAATGTCATCAAAATTGATAATTGCAGCGCAGGTTACAAAAACACCAACAAATGAATACAACATCATTGTTCCTGGCAAACCTAAAAATTGACCTAATATTTGAGATTTCTGACTTTCTGCATAGCGAGTGATATCTGAAATACTAATTGACATTGTTGCCCAAAAACCAACCATTGCAGTGAGCCAAAGCACATATTGCCAGAGTTTTGAACTCAACGATGAATCTTCAACGCTTATTTCTGAAACACTAATTACTGATGAAAAAATGGGAGAACCTGCCAAATCTTTTTTAAACACAACTTGAACAGGAGTTTCACCTGCAATATAATTTCCATCAGCATAAACGGAATTGAGATCTAATGAAGTCGTTTCGTGTAAATCGTACCAAGTTTGATATTCCCATTCTGATTTCACAAAAGAACTACTTACACTTCCTAATTGAATAGAAAAAGCATCTGCTTTTGGATGTTCACCTGTTTTATCTGTCAAAGGATTTACAGATAACATCACTTTATTATCTAATTTTGAAAGCTGAACTGCAGGATTTTCTAATTGTCCGTTTTGCTTTAAAACAATACTAAATCCACCCGATTCAATTGCGCCCCAAGCGATTAATACAATCCCAATTCCAATAAGAATGGGTGCAGAATATTCTTCAAGCCATTTAATACTCTCCGAACCTTGCCAAACGACATACATATTAATCGCCCAGAAAACGCCAAAAGAAAGAAATTTTCCGATTGATAAACCGAATGATGCTTCAACTCCTGTTATGGCGCAAAAAATGGCATAAATTGCTAATCCGCCAATCCAAGTTTGAACTCCAAACCATCCGCAAGCGACAATTGCACGAACAACCGATGCAACGTGAATTCCATTAATCCCAAAAGAAGCTCTTCCTAAAACTGGAAATGGAATGCCGTATTTTACTCCGGCATGTCCATTTAAAACCATTGGAATGGTGATAATGAGATTAGCGACCACGATTATCACTAAAGCTTCGACCCAATCTAAGCCCGACCGAATCATGTAACTTGCCAGAATATATGTTGGAATACAAACGGCCATTCCAATCCACAAAGCGGCAAGCGCCCACGTATTCCATGTTCTATTCGCTGCTGAAACTGGAGCCAAATCTTCGCTATACAAACGTGATTGCGAAATATCTTCTGTTAATCCAACTATTTCTTCTTTCATTTTACTAGACTAGTTACAGTAAGAATCGGCAATCGAAATTGCTTTGCTTATAATTTCCAAACCTTCATCAATTTGATCTTTAGTGACACAAAGTGGTGGAGCAATGAAAATCCAGTTCCAGCGAACGAAGGTAAACATTCCGTTTTCTTTAACAGAAGCCATCATTTTAGTAGTTACTTCCATCTCAGCAGGTTTTGCGTTCCAAGGGGTTACGGGTTCTTTAGTTTTTCTGTTTTTAACCAACTCAATGCAGCCTAATAAACCAGTATTTCTAAAATCACCAATTGATGGATGTTTTTCTCTGAGTTCTTCAACTTTTTGTTCTAGATAAATACCCATTGAAGCTGCATTTTCAACCATTTTCTCGGACTCGAGAATTCTGATATTTTCAATAGCGGCGGCACAAGCAACAGCATGAGCAGAATAGGTTAAGCCAATCGCTAAGAAATTGTTATCAAAATGTTTAGCTATTGTGTCGGTAACCATAACCATTCCGAGTGGCAAATAACCGGATGTCAAACCTTTTGCGCCAACCATGATATCTGGAGTAACTTCATGATGTTCAATGGCAAACATTTTTCCTGTTCTTCCAAATCCACTCATGGTTTCATCGCAGATGAATAAAATGCCGTATTTCTCGCAGATTTCTTTAACGCGTTTTAAATAAAACGGAGGATATTTTAAACAACCTGAAGAACCAGACTCACCTTCCATTAAAATAGCGGCAATGCTATCAGGATTTTCATATTGTAAGACTTGTTCCAAATTTCTAAGAGCCAATTCTCCACATTCTTCAATCGTTCTAGAATTCCATGGGCAACGATAGAAATAAGGATTTTCAACTCTAATCACGTTTGGAATTTGCTGAGAATCCATTGGGAAACGTCTTGGATCGCCACTTACCGTCATTGCGCCATAAGTAGCGCCATGATAAGAACGATAATTTGCTACAATTTTATGTCTTCCTGTGTATAAACGAGCTAATTTTATTCCGTTTTCAACAGCTTCTGCTCCACCTAAGGTGAAAAAGGTTTTTGTTAAATTTCCAGGAGATATCTCGGCTAATTTTTTGCCTAATTCTGCGCGAGCATCTGTTACCATTCCAGGATAAACATAACTCACTTTTTGCATCTGAGACATTACAGCCTCAGTAATTCTTTGATCGCCATGGCCAATGTTTACGTTCATCAACTGAGATGAAAAATCTATATATCGTTTTCCATTGGTGTCATATAAATAAACGCCTTTAGCGTGATCGATATGAATAGGATTAAGTCCTGCCTGTTTTGACCAAGAAAACAGCGTGTAATCTAAACTATCTTTTACTGTGTTACTCATAAATTAGCTCATCCAATTGGTTCTAGCTTCTGGGTTCCATTTTACAGTTGTTTTCTTGTTTTGAGTCCAAAACTCGATGGAACTTCTACCTGTGATATCACAAACTCCAAATTTTGAATCATTCCATCCACCAAAAGCAAATGGTTCTCTAGGAACAGGAACTCCAATGTTTACACCAATCATTCCTGCACTAGCGCCATCCATTACTTTGCGAGCTAAACCACCACTTTGAGTAAATACAGCAGCGGCATTTCCATACATTGAACTATTTTCAATGGCTAATGCTTCATCTAAATCCTTAGCTCTTACAATGGCAATAACGGGTCCAAAAACTTCTTCTTTAGCGATTTTCATATCAGCTGTTACATAATCGATAATCGTTGGTCCGACATAAAATCCGCCTTCTTTGCCATCAACGGTTGCTCCTCTACCATCAACAAGAATTTTTGCTCCTGCTGCTTCTGCTTCAGTAATATAGCGCTCGATACGCTCTTTTGCTTCTTTACTGATAACAGAGCCTAAATTTTCGCCTGGTTTTATTAATTTTGCATCTTCGCACATTTTATCAATAATGGGCTGAACTGCATCCACGCCAACCATAACGGAAGCAGCCATACATCGTTGACCTGCACAACCTGACATAGAAGCGACTACATTTGATGCAGTCATATTAACATGAGCGTCAGGTAAAACGATTAAGTGATTTTTTGCGCCACCTAAAGCAACACAACGTTTGAGTGAAGACGTTGCACGAGCATAAACGATTTTTGCGACTTTGGTAGAACCAACAAAAGAAACGGCTTTAATATCAGGATGATCACAAATTGCTTCTACGATTTCTTTTCCACCGTTTACGATATTAAAAACTCCATCAGGCAAACCAGCTTCTTTTAGTAATTCGGCCATTCTAACTGCGCTTAGAGGAACTACTTCAGAAGGTTTTAAAATCATGCAGTTTCCTAGAACAATAGCGTTTGGAATTGTCCAATGCGGAACCATATTTGGGAAATTAAAAGGAGAAATGGAAGCGACAACACCAAGTGGTTTTTTCTCGATTCTACACTCAACGCCTGAGCTAACTTCTTGAACTTCATTGGTTACGATTTGAGGCATTGAAACCGCAAACTCGCATAATTCAATACTTTTTTCAACTTCTGCTCTAGCTTCTGAATGGATTTTTCCATTTTCGAGATGAACTAAATCCGTGAGTTCTTCCATGTGTTTTTGAAGCAAATTTCGGTAATTAAAAAAGACTTGGACTCTTTCCTTTAAGGTTTTAGAAGACCAAGCTGGAAATGCCTTTTCCGCTGCTTTTACAGCTTTGTCTAGATCTGAATAAGTGGAAAGAGGAACTGTCGAAATTTTTTCTCCCGTTAGTGGGCTAATTACATCTAAACTTGCTTGGCCATTTCGTTCAAATGATCCATTAATATAATTATTTACCGACTTTAGTTGATCGGAAAGCGCTTCCATAATATTTTTACTTCAAATTGTTAAGGATTTCAGATATATGTCAAAATTAATAATAACAACTATTTATAGCTAAGGATAAAGTACCACACGCAACCATGTTATTAATTTGTTACTATAATGTTAACAAAAGGTGATTAGGAATGTAATACAAAAAATTAAAAAAGCAAACTTTGAATTGATATTATGAACTTAATAAACATTGAATTCTGCACTTTTAGACTGATTTTCAATTCCTTATCTAATTAATTTCTAACGTGATATATTCAATATATAAAAATCTATTTTCGATTTTATTAATGAATTGAAGCTTTTATGTAGTCAAACTGTTAATTTCTTGTCCCTCTATTTGCTTATTTTTTTTGCCCTTAGTGCGCAAAGTTCGTAGTCATTTTTTTAATGTTATTTCTACTAAATATTCGATTTGCTTAGTTAATATGCATGTAATGATTGAAAATCTAACATTATTTCTCTAAAACACATCGAATTACTTTAAATAACAACGATTTGAGTTTAATTGATTTATTTAATTTCAGGTTACGATTGATGAATTTTCGAATTAAATCGATAAATCCAGACTAATTTATCTGGATTTATCGGAAAACTGAAAATTTAATTTGAATTCAGTTTAAAATTAACTGGAAGCACAAATCGCACTTTTACAGGTCTTCCTCTTTGAATTCCTGGTGAAAATGTAATTTTCTTTAGTGCTTCAATTGCTGCTTCATCACATCCGCCACCAATTCCTCGTAAGACTTTGATATCAATGGGTTTTCCTTTTTCATTTACAACAAAACCTAGAACAACTTTTCCGCTTATTCCTACTTCTCTTGCCAATTTTGGATAAACTAAATTTTTCGCAAATGCAGCATATCCACCATTGATTTCAGGTTGTCTTTCAATGCGAACAAAAGGCTCAAAGATTTCTTCTTCTGAACTTTGAACAAAAGGCTCGATGAGTTCAATCGTCATTTCTGGCAATTCAATAGGTATAGTAACTTCAATAACGGAAACTACTGGATTTAAAGCTGGAATTATTGGCTTTTGAGGTTTTACAATGGCTTTTTTATGTTTTGTTATTTCAGGTAAAATAATATCTGGTTCATGATCAAACACTTTTACTGGTTCAAAATGAACTTCTTTTCCTTTAATTGGAACACTTGCAATGGAAATCAGCAATAATAAAACGGCTATAAATCCAATTTCTAAACGAATTACATAAGTTGATTGAGAACGATGATTTTTGTGATTGGCATATTTTGCTTCCATAGAATTACCTCAATTTTGTTAATAGGGATAATAAAACAATGGAATTGTGTAAATTTTATTGTTCAATATATTTCAAAATGTTAAATATTTATAGATTATTTACTTTTATTTTACCGAACAACGATACCGCTTATAAACTAATTACTTGTTTTTATTTATTTTATATCTAAATGTTAGATTTACTTTTTAACACTTAAATATTACATTTATTTAGCACGATTGAAATTTCTTGATTTGTAATCCCTGAATTAAACTCAATTCTTCCCTTCAAATTATTGAGATTTTTTTGAAAATTGATTTATAAATATTGAACCCATTCTAAAAAATGTAAATTGTCAGCTTACACTATTTAAAATCGTATGTAATCGACGATTTTTACACTGAAATATACTTTTAAGCGTAAAATGAAAATTCATTTTATTCAAATTCTTGATACTATAAAAGAATCATAAATCTGGATAACTAGATAAAAAAGTCCATCATTCTAATCAAATTTCTCTTTTAAAATCGAGTAGAACTAGAATGACGGACTTAATTTTGAATCTGCGATAATGCTTAATTCGCCGAATAGGCTGAAACTAAATTCGGTAGAAAGTCCTCAAATGTCGTTAATTCATTTTGCCATTCTTTAGCACTTTGATTCGGTTGAATCAATCCTGAATTCATGCCTTCAGCCATTTCAACAAACATTTCTGCCATTGATTCTGAAAGTCCAGCGCCAACCAATCCTGCTTTAAAATCTGCTCCAGTAAATTCTATGTAAGGAAGTTCAGGCTTACCCAAAGCTTCACCTATTAGACTTGTAATTTCAGTAGAAGTATATAATTTTGGTGAATAAACCTCTTTAATTTCAAAACCATTTGTGTTGAAATTCAATAATGCTTCAGCAGCTACTTTACCAATATCTGAAGGCGCAATATGTGCAATTGGAATTGTTGACTTAATTGCGCCACCATTAATTCCGTTGTGTTTTATCATTCCTAAGGAACCAAAATAATTTGCCATAAAATAGCCGGCTCTTATGGCTAGAATATTTAAGTCAGGAATGGATTTCAATTTTTCTTCGGCTTGATGTAAACCAGCAATTGGTCCGGTTCCTGTTGCGTGCTCGGCTCCAAGACTACTTAATAAAACTACATTTTTTAAGCCTGATTGTTTTATTGCGGTGACAAAAGCATCTGAAAGTTGATTAGCATACTCTTTGTAATCAGTAATTTGCAATTTAGATGGAATCACTAAATAAGCAACATCTGCTCCTGTGAAAACTTTAGTTAAAAATAAGGCATCTGCTTGATCACCGATAAAAACCTCAGCGCCCTTATCTGCATAATGTGCTAATTTTTCTGCACTTCGCCCAGTTACTCTTAGGTTGATATCTTTATTTGCTAGTAATATTTCAGTTGCTGTAGATGCTGTGTTTCCGGTAGAACCGAGGATTGCAATTGTTTTTTTTATATATGTATCCATTATTGTTACAATTAAGGTTAAAAAAAATTAAGGGGTAAAATCAGAGATTTTTTTTTCGTTTAAAGAACTCAAAAGAGTTTCATCAATTTGATTATAAACGGTAGATAATTTGGATTCAATTGTTTTACCGACACTGCAAAGCGGATTTGGTTTTGCAACGTGAAGTCCAAAAACAGAGGTTTCTTTAAGTGCTAAAAAAACTTCTGCTAAGGTAATTGAATCTGCTGAGCGCTTTAATTGATATCCTCCATTTACACCTTTTTGTGTACTTACTAATCCTGCTTCAACTAAATCGGCAAGTAATCTGCGAATAACTACAGGATTTGTATTCACACTTCCTGCAATAAATGCAGAGCTAATTGCTTCAGGTCTTCTGACATGAAGTAAAGTTAAGATGTGAATGGCAATGGAGAGTTTTGAATTTGCGCTCATGAGTAAATGTAACTAGTTTTGTTACTGTTTGCAAGTTTTATTTTTTGAGGTGATTTTGTGAGCTTGATTAATGGATATTTATTCGTTTTGTTTACAACGGAAGGTCTCTCCGCTTTGATTCGTTTGGATTTGGTTCTTTGTGAATAGAGCTTCTCTCATCTTCGGTCGAGATGACCTTTTTTTTAATTCAAAATTAATACTCAAGAATTTAGAATTTATTTGGAAGGTCTCTCCGCTCGATTCGTTTGGATTTGGTTCTTTGTGATTAATGAGTCTCTCATCTCCGGTCGAGGAACCGCGGTTAAAAAAAAAAGAAAAGTCATTCTGAGCGTAGCCGAAGAATCTTCCGTTTTATTACAGGTTGAGTCAATTGCAATGAATGTTGCGCTGTGATTTTTTCTCATTTCTCATCCATTATTTTGTTTCGAAGATCTCTCCACTGCAATTCGTTCTAGTGGAGTTCTTTGTGATTGGTATGATGCTCATCATCGGTCGAGATGACTGTCATTTTCTCATTTATCCTTTCTCATTGCTCATTTTTTTGGAGAAGGGATTCTGATTTGGATAATTATCGCGCTTAAAACCGTTATCACTCCTACAAAAACTATTGCTCCGTTTATGCTGAATAAATCGGCAATTATGCCTGTAATTATTGCCCCAATTGCGTAGCCTAAATCTCGCCAAAGCCTAAATATTCCAATACTTTGCGCTCTGTCTGATGGATGCGTTTCTTCAGCTACAGTTGCTAAGAAAGTTGGGTAAACCATTGCCGTTCCAAATCCCAAAATAGAGGCTAGAATCAGGTAACACGTCATACTTTCAGCCCATGGAAATAGCAGAAGTGCGGCTCCTTGAATAAACATCCCAATAAATAGCATTATTTTTTTAGGAAAGTGATCTGACATTTTACCTGTGAACAACTGCCCAATTCCCCAAACAGCAGGATAAGAAGCCGTAATTATTCCAATTTCTTCAATAGAAAAAAACTTTGAAGCCAATAAAATCGGGAATAATCCCCATACCATTCCATCATTCAAATTATTCACTAAACCTGCTTGAGTTACCGAGCCCAAGGTTTTGTGTTTCCAGGTTGTTTCCCAAAAAATGGCTTTTAAATATGGAACCGAACTGGTATCCGATTCTTGATTTACATGATGACGTGTGTCTTTTATCAAGAAAATACTTCCCATTAAACCTAAAAACACCAAAACAACTCCCAAATAAAATGGATACGGACGCAATCCGTATTCTCCTGCAATCCAACCACTTAGAAAGGCAAACAAGGCCACAGAAGCATATCCTGCAAACTCATTTAAGCCCATTGCAAATCCACGTTGTTTTTCACCAACTAAATCGATTTTCATAACCACGGTACTACTCCAAGCCAAACCCTGATTGATTCCTAACAAAATATTTGCGGCAATAATCCAATTCCAATTCGGAGCAAACATCAACATAAAGGGAACGGGAATTCCGATAATCCAGCCCACAATTAAGAGTTTTCTTCTGCCAAATCGATTCGCTAAAACGCCTGTATAATAATTTGTGACGGCTTTTGTGATTCCAAAAACAACAATAAATGATAAAATGGCGGTCTTTGCAACCATTCCAAATTCAGTTTCAGCTAATTGAGGTAAGATTGATCGTTCCAGTCCGACCATTCCACCTACAAATGCATTAATAATTACCAATAAGGTGAATTGTTGCCAGTTTTCTTTTAATCCTAGCTCTACTTTTGCTACTTGCGCCATGCTCTTATTTTAATACTTAAGGTATTGATAAACAATACGTTATATTTTTCATTTTGTAATTCTATCCATACTTTGGGCATACAAATTTAAAAATATAGATTCTTGGCAAGATATGTCGAAATTAGATGCTTTTAATCAGTAACTTGTTTTACCCGATTGTTATCACTTTAAATTGAGTAAAAGCTTTTATTGAAATACTGAACAAATTCATGAAATTCACTATTTACTTTGGCTTTTTAGTACTTTTTAATAGAATTTAAACCGTTCTTGTTCTATTTCTTTCGGATATCAAATCACATTTCGTTTTGTTTCTAGTTTTATTTCATGGCAAAAAAGTCTTCATTTAACGTATCTGATATTCGTGGCGCTAGCAAATTAACGGTTCAAGCCATTGTTAGCATTATTGATCTTGTTGAAACAGTTCATTCTACCGTTTCTCTAACAAAATCGAAAAAAGAAGACCGTAAAGGCGGATTAAGTGGATTCATTTATTGGGTTATTCGTGGAATTACTCAATTAGTAGGTGGCGGTGTAGATCGAACGCTTTCTCTTTTAGAAAAAAATCTACTTACTGATTTATACTTATCAAAAACAGACAAACCAGAACATAAAATTGACGACACAAGACGTCAGATTATGCTTTCGATTGTTAATGGTGTTTTAGGAGATTATTTAGTTCAAAAAGAAAATCCACTTGCGATTTCAATGGTTTTGAATCAGCCGATTAAAACAAATTCTGATTCATCCCTTTTACTCATTCATGGCTTGTGCATGAACAGTCAGCAATGGGAAAAAAAGGGTTTAAATTATGGGAAACAACTTTCTGCAACATTGGGATTCAATTTGTTCTCATTAGATTACAACTCTGGAAAGCATATTTCTGAAAATGGACAAGAACTTAGCGAGAAATTAGAAGCACTTTATTTGACAAATGAGTTGGGTTCTGAGCTTCATGTTTTAGCGCATTCCATGGGTGGATTAGTGATTCGAAGCGCTGTTTATTATGCTGAAAATTCTGGGAAAAACTGGGTAAAATTAGTTAAGAAAATCATTTTCTTAGGAACTCCACATCACGGTGCGCCATTAGAAGTAGGCGGAAATTGGTTCGAATCTTTGTTGGAAATCAGTGATTATTCTAAACCATTTGCTCGCTTGGGCCAGATTAGAAGTTCGGGAATTACGGATTTGCGTTACGGAAATTTAACAGACGAAGACTGGAAATTTAATGATCGATTTAATCGTTCACACGACCCAAGACTGCCCATTCCATTATCAGAAAGCATACAATGGTATGCTATTGCAGGAACTGTATCTGCAGAATCCGAATTACTCAATTCATCTTTTGTTGGTGATGGCTTAGTGCCGATTAATAGTGCTTTAGGTATTTCTCGTTTTGAAAGACATCAATTACAATTCCCTGAATCGCATACCTTAGTGCTTAAAGGCGTTGCCCATTTAGCTTTATTGGGTAATGAGCAGGTTTATGTGCAGGTTTTGAGCTGGATGAAAGAAGCTTAAACTCAAATGCACCAACGGTTGTTGGGAGTTTTGAGCCGTTTCAAAAATTCGGCTATGTGACGTAATATCTGGTCTTTTAATTTGGTTGACAGCGGACGCTGTCTTTTTTCTTAGCACCAACGGACGTTGGCGCTAGATTGGGTTTTATTCATTCGGCTTTGTGAAATAGTATCTGATGTTTTAATTTGGTTGACAGCGGACGCTGTCTTAAGTATTAGCACCAACGGACGTTGGCGCTAGATTGGTTTTCATCAGGATAAATTTTATTCTTCTCTGCTTTGTCGTTTAGGGTTTTCCACTTGTTCAAGATCCTGTCTTTAAAGCATATTGAGCGATATAATAATACTTCAATTTAATTCATGTAGTCAAAGACCACATTTCAGACTTTGCATACTTACATTATATTATCTATTTAGAATCACTTTGAACACAATTAGAATTATGGGTTTTCTAAAAGTTCAGCATTTATTTTCAGTGATTAGGAGAAAGAACCCAAAAATACATCTCAAATTATAGCTTTTGTCTTTTTATGAATCAGTTTTGGATTAAATCGTGTCGCAACTACTCTGTCTTACTTTTCATAGTATTACTATTCACTCAAAATGGAATCGCATTTCAAATACCGATTTTAAAATTAAACTCAGAAATGCATATTTCAGGAATTTCTGGGATAAGTATTGATAAAAAAGGACTATTCGTTCTAACTGGCTCCAATGATAAAACTGCAAAATTATGGAATGCACAAACGGGAGAATTAATACGAACGTTCAGAATTCCTATTAATACAGGTCAAGAGGGTTTAATTTATGCTAGCGCAATTTCTCCTGACGGTAAAAAAGTCTTATTAGCTGGAGTAACCGGTTATAGTTGGTATGGAGAAATGTCGGTTTATGTGTACAATGCAGAAAACGGCGAAATGCTAAAGCGTATTGGCGGACTTAAAGATATTGTTCTTGATTTAGAATTTAATGAAGATGGCAGTTTATTCGCAGCTGCAACATCTAGAAGCGCTGGAGTTCATATTTATAACGCAGATTCTTATGAACTTGTAAAATCCTTAATCGACAATACTGATAGTTGCTACAATGTCGAGTTTGACAAAAATAACAGACTGGCAACGGTATCTTATGATGGCTTTGTACGAATTTATGACAATCAATTTGCTCTAATAACTCAAAAACAAACTATTTCAGGCAATCACTCCTATTCCCTTTCTTTTTCACCTGATGGTTCTTTATTAGCCGTTGGTTATGATGATTCTTCCCAAATTGATGTTCTTGATGGCCAAACCTTACAATTGCTTTACAAACCTGATGTAACAAATGCGAATACAGATCAAGATCGGTTGTTTATTGTTTCATTTTCAGAGGATGGAAAGTATTTATACGCTGGTGGATTATATCAAAAACTAGTCGATAATTCTTGGCAGCAAGTTATACGAAAATGGGGAAATTCGGGTAATGGTGAGTACATCGATATTCCTGTTGGATCAAATACGATTCTAGATATCAAGAAAATATCGACTGGTGGTATTTTATTTGGAGGAACGGAGCCGGAATTTGGAAAAATTGGGGTAAACGATAGTCTAGAGTTATACAAAAGTGGCGAAATTAATAATTTCAGATCAGCGGATAACACGCATTTTCGAGTTAATTTTCTTGGTGATGTTGTTGGTTTTACCCCCATTAAAGGATTGCCTGTTACTTTTTCTATAGCTGAAAAAAGACTCGAAATTGCAGAACTTGAAGTCCCCTTTTTCCTTGAAGAATTCGGTGGAGTAAGTGTAAAAAACTGGGATAGTTCAAGAGATGTAATCATAAATAATACACCTGTTTTCTTTCTAGAGGAATACGAACGCACTTTTAGTGTCGACATTTTTAACGAAAACAATATAGTTTTTGGAGCTGATTGGAATGTGTATGCAGTAAATAAAAACGGTGCTATAAAATGGAAAACTCCCATTCAAAGTCCGGCTTTTGCAATTAAAATTTCAGGAAATGGGAAAGTTGCGGTTGCGGCTCATGGTGATGGAACTATACGTTGGTATCGAATGGACGACGGATTAAATTTTTTATCGGTATTTACGCATCCTGATAATCAACGGTGGATTTCATGGTCGCCTGCAGGGTATTACGATTCTTCACCAAATGCATCGGAGCTTATTGGTTGGAGTATGAATAATGGACTAAATAGCGCAGCTAGTTTTTACCCGATAGATCGCTTTTTCGAGCGCTTTTTCAGGCCAGATCTTTTTGCACGATTAGTGGTTGACCCGTATGCAGAGCAAAAAATAATAGCAGAACAATCTATAACCGAGTTTAAAAAACCACCATTGGTAGAAATTGATAAATCAAGAAACTATGATAAAATCGAAACAGAAGAAGTAATTATATCAACAAAAATAACCGATATGGGTGGTGGAATTAGTGAAATACGCCTTTTTCATAATGGGAAACTAGTTTCTGCCGATACTAGAGCATTAAAAAATGTAAGTAAAGGAAATCAGTCTAAGGTGATCACTAAAGATTACAGTGTTCGCTTATTACCAGGTGATAACGATTTTAGACTTACTGCTTTCAACTCAGACCGAATTGAGTCTAATCCATCTAACCTGAAAATAAAATACTCCGGAATTGTAGCGTCTTCAGTTCTTTACGTAATTTCAGTTGGCATA
>Ga0210025_1002718_pt1 | contig 16775 bp, 13 predicted proteins | sample CryGeyme20150102_FD_183989 | JGI IMG/M metagenome (GOLD analysis project Ga0210025, IMG submission 183989) | Groundwater microbial communities from Crystal Geyser aquifers in Utah, USA - Crystal Geyser metaG 2015-0102 (SPAdes) (version 2) | ecosystem: Environmental > Aquatic > Deep subsurface >...
TGTTGTTGTTGATGTTGATGATTAATCTGAATGGTGTTGGTCAATCAATGCTTCACGGGAAAGCTGAAAACGAGTTATACAATGAATAATACTGAAAGACTGATGGTGAAAAATGCGTTCAGAGATGGACACGTCTACCGTACCGGCACAAATTAGTGCGAAAAAAAAACGAGCGTGTGACGGATTGTGACATACTGGTAAATACCAGGGTACATGAATTTACAGAAATGACTTCATACAGATCTTATTTATTGCCGAAACTGAAAAAAATGACCACAGGTATTTAACATCGAGACGCCATTGATTCAAATTGTACTACTTGTAGGACCTCCGACCCTGACAGCTACGGATTGCGCAGCAGTAGACCCTACAATACACAAACACTTAGCGCACTCTTCGGACGGCATCTTGGGCAGCCAAGATCTACGACTATCTTGTCTGGTTTCTTACCACCAGTAGTATTCACCCAAAACCCAGCTGACATCTGACATCTCTCTCATCAAGCAGAGCTATTCGGAGTAGACTAGTCTACTGGTACCAGGTAGTCAGTTAGGTGGTACGGTCCTCTTCGAAAAACGCGAACTACTAAGGGTCTAGAAGTGCATACTAGTAGCTATAAAGTTCTAAGAGCATGCATGGTAGGAGAAACTGCATTCGTGGAGCTTCTCGAGCTGGCAGGGACAAGATCTGGAAATAATAATAACGAGTGCCACGTAAATGGACTAAGTTCTACCTGCTTGGGAGGATTACCTATGCATTCGTACCATAGAGCTTCTCTCGAGCTGGGTACTAGTACCAAGCAGCCAGCTGCTCGCTATTGTTATATGTACAGTATATATAATATTCAAGCATTTGCAGCAAAACGGCCAGCCAGCCTGTTGAGACCGTCAAGCAAAGGAGGAAGAAACAGTGGAACATTGAGAAGCGCGTCACGGTCGTCCAAGTCTACCCCTGGGAAGGAGTACTGGCAATTTACTAGTAGTCTCTCTTGTTTGTTACAGTAAGTGTTCGCGCACAAAGCACACGAAAACAAGATACAGCGTACCAGTACATAATAAGTGTGACACTTAAAAACGAAGAATTTGAAACAATGTTGTTGCAGCACAGCGCGTTGATTCTAAGCGGCAGATTCTAGATCAAAGATACGACAAGGGCTTGGATATATTTGCTTTTACATCCATGCTAGAAAACTTGAAGAGGTACTTGCCCAATGCGTCAGCTGACTGGAACTAGCAATCTTCGAGAGGGTTCCTATTCATCAGAGGGCAGCGGCAGAAAACAAATAATAGAGTCAATGTCCAAGATCGCATGGGAGGTTTTTTAGGCGAATTGCACCTTTCACCACAATAAAAGAAGCACATTTTCTCCTACTCTACTACGTCATTCTACTCGAGTAGTAGAGGATTGGATAACGCTAGTAGCAACTACTGAGTACTCGTCTCTAGTAGTAGTACTAGTAGTAGTAGTAGCTAGACTACTACTACTACTACTACTAGTAGCTACTACTACTAGCTAGTCTACTACTACTAGCTAGTCTACTAGTAGTAGTATTAGAGTAGTAGAGAGTCGTTTTCAATCGAACGAAATCGAATCTTCCTCAGCACTCTATTTTTATTATTTCTTCCGCATCGTTTCATTATCCACAGGTAAGAAGATGTCATTCGCTCATCAGACAGAGCGCTTATTCTTTGATTGATTACTCGAGGATACAGCATTGCTATAGTTTGCCTTTGAATTGCATCACTCATCGCTCCCTTCCTTCATTCATACTTCATACCGTTGGCAATTCTTAAAATTATAATAATTGAAACATATTTATACAAAACAACAAAAAATGGTTTGGGGTTTCACAGCTACCGTCTCCACCTTTCTGTTATCTTCATCTGCAAGATATACAGGTCGCAATATGGATTTCGACAAACTTATGTCGTCCTTATCTTCGCCCATGAAAGATCTGGTATCTACCTCCAAGACATTCTATCACGACAAATTAGCTTCCACTGCAAATAATGACAATTATGACAAGGCTTGGATCGCAACGGCTCCGGGACGGGTAAATTTAATCGGTGAACACACGGATTATACCGAAGGATTTGTTTTTCCCCTGGCCATTGATTATTCTACCGTGGTGTATGGAACAGGAAATCTTCAACTAGAACAAGGTGCTACTAAACCTACCACGGCTCACTTGAAATTTATGAGTGCCTTGAATCCTGACAAGGTAGAGGACGTAACAGTTGATGTTCATACTCAACCACCCGAAAAAGGCACTACGTCCTATTGGACTTGGTACGTGGTTGGAGTAGTAGCTGAATATTTGAAGGATCTACCTACCACCGGTGCCATTTTGGATCTAAATTTTGCGGTCGCCAGTAACGTACCATTGGGATCCGGTTTGTCATCGTCCGCGAGTTTGGAAGTAGCCGTGGCCCGATGGCTGGAATGCGTCTTGGGCGATCATGCCTTTTCGGGAGAAACCGAATCGAATCCTGCCGCCAAAATCCGAGCCATTCGCTGTCAGCGAGCCGAAAACAGGTGGTGCCATTCTCCCTGTGGTATCATGGACCAGTACATTAGTTCTGCAGCAAGCTCGGACGAGTCGGGAACCTTGTTGTGCATTGACTGTCGCAGCAATGATTTTGAAGTGGTCAAAATGAAGCAAGATCCGGAAAAGCCTGTTACCATGGTGGTTGCCAACTCGCACGTAACCCATAATATTACTGGAAAAGAGTATTCCAACCGCGTTGAAGAATGCAAAGAGGCAACGAAAATCTTACAGAAAGTTATCGATAAGGACCGCATCAAGACTCTTCGGGATGCTACCACGGAGGATGTTTTGGATTGTGAGGGGAAAATGGATGATGTCATTTATCGTCGTGCTCGTCATGTGGTGACGGAAAATGCTCGAGTATTGGCTGCCAAGAAGGCACTAGAAAAGGGAGATTGGAAGATTGTTGGACAACAAATGAGGCTCAGTCACCTGAGCATGCGTGATGATTACGAAGTCAGCTGCGAAGAAGTCGACATGTTGGTAGAATTGGCCCAAAAATATGAGGGTGTTCATGGTAGTCGATTGACGGGTGGTGGATTTGGTGGCTGTATGGTGACTCTTGTAGACAAGGAGCATGCGCAAGGGTTGATGGAACACTTGCAGAAAGAATACAAAGCAAAGTATGGTAAGGATTGTGAGCCATTCGAGACGATGCCAGCACCCGGAGCTCGTCTTTTGGCGGTGGACTCTCTGTAAATTAAGCGAAGAGTGTCAGAGAAGTTAAAACCATTAAGAAAAAATGAGTAGAAAACCTTTTGGTTTGTGCAAACATGAATGAGCCTAACCCTAATGAGAAATTATGCAGCTCATTACCTCCACCCAACAACACTATAAACACAAAATCTCTTTTGGTAATTCCAACATGACAACCGAGACGGCTGATCTTCCCTCGTTTCACCAGCCAAATAAGCCCGAGCAACTGACTTCTAACGATGACAGTTCATGTGATACGCAAGATGCGCTATTGGATATGCTGGGATTGTCAGTAGATGACGATAACAACAATAAAAACAACGATAGTGATGCTCCCAGTGCCCGCACGCCTCCTTTGTCGTTCGTCTTGCGAATGGATGAGGATGAGGAAGTGGAAGTGGAAGTGGAAGTGGATGTCAACGTTAATCCAGCGGTGGATCATCGAGATTGTCACGGTCACAGACGCAACTTTACGACAGTTCCTTTGTGCTTACCACCCATGTGCAGTCGTTACGGTCTGCCTTCTCATCGGTGCATGGCTGTTGCCCTCGATCATTTCTGGACGCCAACCGAGTGCGATGATGTGCTGACCAAAGCCCGTAGGAACGGTTTTGAATACATAACGGAAGCATCCCACACAGCCCCTGATGGATCAACGTATCGTGTACAGCTCCAGAACCCTAATCCGCACAAACTATCCGTCTTTTGTGACGATGCTGTCTTACAAAAGTTGTGGCATCGACTGCAGCATTTTGTAATCCCTGGTTGGAAGGACGATGAATGCTGGCAACAATTTCAACAACGCTACGGACCACCCTTGGGATTAAATCCACGATTGCGAGTTCTTCAGTACGATGCCAACGATGATGATAAATTCGATCCACATTTTGACGCAACAACACGAGTTGGAGAGAACAACAACATTTCACGAATTACCGTTCTCTTGTACTTGAACGATGGAGGAGGAAATGACTTTGAGGGAGGTGAAACACTCTACTTGAATTCGCATATTTCCATTTGCAACACTGCCAGTAAAAATAATGCCAACGCAGAAACTGGCTTACGGATCACGCCTAGGACTGGGAAGCTCGTTATGTTTGAACACGATTTGTTCCATGCCGGTGCACCCTTAAAATGGGGAAGAAAACACGTCCTGAGAACGGACATACTATTTCGAGGAGACAAAGATGAATCAAAGAAAGGATCGGAAAAAGTTCCTCCGATCGATGCAGATTTAGTAGTATCCGCACAGACGAAGCCTCCGTTGATCAAGGATTTCGTTCCAGTGACTTGGTCAACAGACCAACATCAAATCCTTCAGGACATGGGTCTGTGGTCCATGACGTTAGAAGCCTTCTTGGTACCTGGAGAGAGCATGCTTATGGAGTTGTTGATCGATGGTGGCCTTGAGGAAGGACACGTCCTAGAATTGTTGAAAGTTGTGCACGGCCATCTTGCAACGCAACAAAAACAGCTGTACGAGTACGGTACATAGCTAACAATAAAACGTCAACTTGCAGATAATGTGCCCTGAAAATATACGTGGTACTGTAAAGGTTAGCCAATGCTCCAGGATTTTAGTTCACCTCATTCGCTCATCTCGTTCCGATTAGAAGTTTTCTGGACCTACTACACTACCTCTTGAAATGTGGAGGTTGCATGGACCTATCTGGTACCCAACTATAGGTCAAAATATAACTTCCGTCGTCCGTGTTGTGGCTGTAAACTTCGCCTAGCTTCAAATCGTCCAAAAGGGCAGATAGTAGGTTTAGCATGACAGCTTATGGTATTACTTGAGAAACGATAAGGATGTGAAAATCTATGTATGACACCGGTTGTTTCGGCTTCTTTCTCTATTAGTATAGTGTGGCTGGCCTAGTCATGGGAGTCATTGTTTTGATCACTCTTCTGCTGGCATGCTGCATCCCTTTTTAACAAGGATGTTTGGCTTTCTGTCGCCATCTCGTCGGCCGTTCCTGCTTCAAGTGAATTCTTGGTGACCATTTGAGTCGACGACAAATCTCTTATAGCGGGAAGAGCTCATTGGTGCCACTGTTTGTGCAGGAGATACAGTGGTCAGGAACATTATAAATTTAAAACTTCTCAAATTATTCCTCCGTATCAATTTTTTGGTTCCTTGACGTAACCCGGCGCAGAGACTTGTCGTTCCAGAAGCCAAATGTCAGTGACAATAAGACCAATTAATATGGCAACGAACCCGAACAGCACGAACGGAGCTTTCCTATCATGCCTCAAAAGGTACGTGATTGGCTTCTTGGCTTGCTCGGATCGGTGTGATACATGTATCAAACCAGCCCCCAGCCACCGCACTGTTAAACCGACGCAAAAAGCGGGTAGGACTCCCCAGTACCACCCGCGTACTGATTGTTGCGTTATGTTACCAAAATCATGCAATCCTAGGCCCAACATTTGAAAGCTTGCTGTCCTTAAGGCTTCTCCTTGAAAGCTCTTGCCCAAATTCGTAAACCCGCTCTGAATAGGCAAGACGCGAGACTCTGCAACTGAAATGCCTTCGATAAAGAACCGGGTTGGCGACAAGAGGCCCGCGAAGATGCTCCACCCCCTTTGTGCGTAAATATCTGCGGACGGAGGAAGATTAATGAAACGTGAGACACCATTTGGACACCCAGCACGCGACACACAATCACTAGCTTCACCTTGATCAACTTACTCGAATACAAAACGGGGGCAACACCACCAGAGAATAGCAGGGAAAAGAGCACGTAGTAAAAGCCAGCCACAGTAAAGACATTCTCTGCTGGAATGATCAAGGGAAACAGCAGGGCCCAAGACGTCGCAATCCAGGATAGTCCGAGAAAATGAACAAAAAAGTTTGTCCAGGAAGCGTAGGAACTTCGAAGCCAAAGGGAAAATAATGCTGCAATTACAGTTTGTGCCGAATGCTCCAAAGTAACCATAATATTGATTGCGAGTGTAAACGAATTCACGTTGTAGCCACTGCCAGCTTCACGAAAGAATTCTTTTCGATGTCCGGTGATCGCCTTCAACGCTGAGAGACCAATTAGAATGGCAAGAATGACACCCATCTTGATACAGTAGCTGGAGTTGGTAGGGTTAGTCAGGAATGTTGTGCCGCATACGTCATCTTCTAGGATTCAAAAACTTACCCTTGAATGCCCGCAAAGTTGGCCTCAGTGGCGTAAGCGAAGAGCTTTGGGAATTCTCCCACCATCTGTGCCGCATTCGTCGGCTCGGCAACAAACTCATATTTGATATCCCTGAGCTCACTACCGCCTGCAATGAAGTAACGAAAAGACAGGGATGAGATGGGTTGGAAGAGACCTGTCACGACTACAACAGCAAAGTTAATTCTTACTCCATGTGTTGTCCACTGTCCCATCCAAGAAGGAAATCAGCAAAGCACCCAATACAATTATGAGCAGGTCGATCAACTTGGTAAGCCAGTTGCGCCTTCCAACAACAACGAGCCTGTGAAGTTGGAAACCAAGTTGCTTGAAGGCTGAAGGCCTGTCAATTTTCTTGGGCAATTCGTAAGGCTCCGGAGCCAAATAGACCTGCTTGGCTTCCTCAGAGAGATTCTCGAAATAGCGATTCCACTTCTTGTATAAGACCTCTCGTCGAAGTTTCTCCTGTGTAGGAGCATCTTCCAAGGCCTGCACTGTAGCGTCAAATCTGCTCGATCTTGTTGATGAGGGTTTTTGGTTTACATTGTTCGTAGACGTGGCGGCGATAAATCCAGCGATAAATCCAGTAGAGCTGCTTGTAGATGATTCGCCATCGTCTTGTTGGGATAAACGTGTCGGAGGGGAGCCTATGCTAGACTCCTCTTTCTTCGTATCTCTGCTTTGTTCCCGAAGCTTCTGAGATTTTTGTTGAATCTCATCTTTTGAGGTGGAGTTGGTGCCATTAGAATTGACCTCCACCTGTGGCATGGGAGTATGGTGAACAGATTCACGAACAGCTGTCTCCAAACGACCAGTGGAGATATCGATGAGCCAATCAGCAATACTCTCACCTGGCGGTAGTACGTAGCCTTGCCTTTTAAAATAATTTTCTGTTCCTTCAACAGGTCCATGGTATACCATTTTCCCGCCAATTCCCAAAAGAATAAGGGAATCAAAAAGCTCGTAAATGAATTTCCGCGGCTGATGGATAACACTACAAACTGTCGTCCCCGTATTTTCCACTAGCGTTTTCAAAGATTCCATAACTAGCAGAGCTGAATTTGCATCAAGACCCGATGTTGGCTCATCAAGGCACAGAAAGGATGGTTTGGCCATGAGCTGGAAAGAGTAGAGGCCAACACATATGAGATCATGCTTGAAAACTAGATATTCGTGATTCTGTAGGAGGCAGACAAACTCACCTCAAGTCCAATGTTAACGCGTTTTCTTTCACCGCCAGAGACTCCACGACGAGTCACATCCCCGACAATAGAATGCATAACTCGTGAAAGACCAAGATTTGCAAGTGTTTCATCTGCCAACTCCTCAATCTTCCGCATCGGTGTCCCTGACGGCAGCTGGAATTTGCCACTAAAGATAAAGTTTTCTCTCACTGTCAGTTCTGCATAAACAATATCATCCTTTAGAGCAATTTAAAAAGGCGTGTGAGATCTAGAAATTCAATTTACTGTTAGAAAGACGCAGATTGCAGAAGAACTTACTTGTGGAACGAATCCAACGGCATGCGCGTGCTCTTCGATAGATGTCTCGTGCCCATTTACTTTCACTGTTCCGGTAACTTCTCCGTAGAAAGCTCGACCACAAAGCGCGTTCAGGAGAGAAGTCTTTCCTGCACCACTTGCCCCCATCAATGCCGTCATGGTACCAGCTTGGAGTCTTCCACTCACCTTGTCAACAATAGTAACTTGATCGTTTTTCACTCTTACAGACAAAGAAAGATCAGAAAAGGTAACATCGACGCTCATGCTCTTATCGGCATTTTTCTTGGGGCCTTCTGCCGCCTCGTTGATGATCTCCGTCAAGAGCCTAGGATACCACATGACAAACCCGTCACGCGAAATGGTCTCGATTTTTCTCGGTCGCTTGAATTTAAAGGGCACTAATCCTTTTTGTTGAAGGTCACGCTGTGCCTTGCTGTTTCTTTTCGCGAACACGTTGGTCAAACTCGAATGCTTCCCAAGCCGCGGATAAGAATGAATTTCTTCGCTGGAACTTTCCCCCAGACGAATGCCCGGGCTGGATTGACTCATCTTCACAATCTCATTGTCGGATACATCCAATCCCCCCGCTTCCATGTCTGACAACTCTGGCTTCGAATCTACAGAGATTAAAGACTGCTCTGGATCTTCATTCATGCATGTAGAGTGATTCTCCTCCTGGCGCTGTCGCAATCTCTTGATCAAATAGTTGATTTTGGTTTCGTCCAAGAACTCGGCAATCGGAGATGCAAAGAGCGATTCATGGGTAATCTCGTCAATTTCCTTGCTGTTTTCCGGTTGCTGTAAGATCTCATCAAACAGTTGTTCGGCTTCTAAATAAGTTGGTTCGAAATGACTGATCTGTTCCAGCACATGTAAAAAGGACTTGACAAAGACGGCTCGAGTGATTGTCTCCGTGTCAGCAGGTTGCTTTGCATATTGGTTCATGCGGCGCGTGAATTCCCGTAATTGTCCCGGACACAGTTCCAAGGCATGATTAATTGCATCGTACGAGAGTTCGCCATTACCTTCAAAATCCATCAGGTCAAACAATCGACGAGCATCAAATCGAATTTTACCCGTCTCGCTACGCGTCGATAAAGCCTTGCTCGACGCCCTAGGGTCAAAGGTACGCTGGTTCAGGGATGGTGTACCAGCAGTGCTAGATGATGGAGTTACAGCTGATGTTGGCGATTTTATGCCATTGGCCCGGACAAATGAGGTACTGGTTTTGCTCTTGATTCGACTTTCAATTATCTGCAGTTTCGGCTCCAACCGCTGAAGTCTTTCTTGCCGTTTCTTTGCATTCAATCGGCTGCCGACGTAATCAAGATTTCGATTTTTCAATTCACTCAGTTGACGCAGCACGCCTGAATTGTACCGCTTAAAACCTTCGTAGACAACCAAGCACACTACCAACGTCAAACAAAATGCACCCACAATAATCCCAAAAGCTCCTCGGGGAAGATCCTCTTGTCCTTCCTCACAATCACTGCAAACGAGTTCCGGGAAGGCTGTCTTTAGTGGTGTGAAAATAGCAGTTTTGGGTAGTGGTGAGGAGCTGTAGCATTGCACACAAGATAATATATCCTGATCGTTAATCGTTCATGCTAATTCTAACTTACCTTCGTCGGACAGAAGTACCCAGCAGGACATTTGATCATTGTAGTCTGTGCAAAGGCGTGAGGTTGTCAGTCATGTTCAAAATTATAATATCATACTCCATGCCATCTGATGAACAATTCTAGAAACCTACCGAGTTAGGGCAATAATGCCCACGCTTGCAGTTTTGTAAATTGTTCCACTCTCGGTTATGTCGTCCACTAGTAGTTGTGCAACATATAAATTCAAAACAGCAGGAGGAGAAAAAAGAATGAGGTGTTTTCTCAGCACACACACACGAACGACAAGCAATCCTCTCTTGTTTGAAACTCACGGACACCGTATTCCGGCCCACACATCTCCAAACCCCAAGTCAATGGTCGATTGTCGGATTTCATCGCATGATTTCATTTTCTCCCTCGTGCACATCATCCCGGCTGGACACTTTTGAGCCTCATCGTCCTCTGCAGTGGGAAGTGGTACCGGTGTCCCGCCCGAGAAGTGACAGCCGGCGACAACATTGCGGATATCACACGTAAAAAAGTCCGGTATGCCTCCCGCAGGAAAACAACCCGCAAGTTCGCCGTTACAAAAATTAAAGCACCCACATCGTTCCATGGCTGCGTCACTCAAGGTTAACCGACCGATGTATTCGTTACAATTCGCTGGAGTCGCATTGAAGTTGAACAAACACAAGTCGTCCAATTGTCCGCCCAAGGCAAATACCTCCTCAACAGTCGTTCCAAAGTTAGCGGCAAGGGCATCGTAATCAATTTGAGCATGACCCAGGTTGCAGAATTGTAGAAAGAGTAAGAGGGACGAAGACCAGAGAAGAACAGCGTTGTTCCTCCTCTTGTTTCGGTTTCTGCTGCCACCGTTGTCGGTGGCGTCTCTAATGTTATGCCTCCTCCTTTGCGATATGATGAGTCTCGTCTTCATGGCAATTTGTGTAGAATAATCGGCCTGTATTGAAGAGGGACTTTTTTTATAAATGCAAGAAAAATTATCTTCGATTCATACTAGTAGACTTACCGTACGGTACTGGTAGTAGTACTAGTAGTCTATTCGTACTACTCTGTTACTGAGAGGTGCAGAAGTAGTCTACTAGTGTTTCCCCGGTTCGCGATTTTTCGACAAGTACCTGGTACAGTACCTGGTAGTAGCGAAGCCGCCATTTTAGGCCTGAGAGTAGTTGTTCGCCCCTTATTTCACGCGAGCCGTACTTGTTTTGGCTGCTGGTGCACATTGCTATCTCATTTTGTGTATAAAATCAATGCCGCATTGATTATGTGACTTGGTGACGACAGAGGTTCGCGACTAAATAATCTGTTGGTCGGCTAATTACTTAATAATAAGTACCGTACTCTTAAGAAAAGATACACTAGACTACTATTTATTTTTTATTCTTTTACTAGACCCTAGCTACTAGTAGTCTAGTTGTTTAGTCTATTTATTTTAACGACGCAACACACTGCAACAATCAATAGCTGCAACGCTGCTACTACTAGCTAGAGTAGCTAGTCGGAGGTCGGAGGTGCTAGCTCGAGCTCGAACTGCTACTAGACAAGCAGTAGTATTCACAGTCCCTTTGTTGTATTCGGAGCATGTAGTAGGTACCACGAACCAATACTAAGCATCTGCCCATGGACTTAACTGTAGGAGTAATAAGAACGAGCATCGTAGCCAACAATATTTTCCTCGGCGTCATCGTAGCCGCCATCGAAGGGTCGCCCTGCCAGTACGTCTCGCTAGCGTCCATAGGCACAGTGTGCTAGACCAGACCCGGCGCTCCTCCTTCTCCCTGTGTATCTACTCACGAGCAGGATTACCATATGTCAATAGGCATGGCCCAGTTGTCTTCTTTTCATGGCAAGGAGATACATTTCCAACACATTTCGTGTTCTCTCGTCATGGCCTTCGTCGAGTATTCTAAAATGCTTCAAAAACTGCTTTGTTGAAGGTCTAGGTACCTCTGCAACGATGTCAAACAGTTTTTTCTTCTTCGTCGGGCCAGTCTAGACCATTATGACTAATCTCGCACAAAAAAACACAAATCAGATTATAGGTTCGTCACTGAAAAACCCATCAGGTCTCCAGAACACGCTTCGATGCACAGGCAGGCAACCAATTTCGATTATGTTTTCTTTTTCTTAGGCATCGGGCGATGTAAAACAGGCGAAATGCGTTGGCACCGTACCTTTTAGAAAAATCGAACAAATAAGTCAGGCCTGCAAGGACCTCCTGCAGCGAGCCAGGTTTCAAAGAAAGAAACTTGTAGAAAGTACGTGCATGAAAGAAGTCACCGTGCAAAGTCTCAAAAGTCTCAAGGAATACGACAAATATTTCGTCAGTAAGGACGACAACTGCCGATAGACAGCCATCGAGATAAACAATTGTGCGGCTAATTTCTCTGCAAAAATGTTTTCTCGTTGCCACAAGTTGCTCGTGCAGCTGACCATGCATATGTTTGTTGAATTTTCGATGACTTGCTTATGCATTTTTAATGAAGAGCTATAAATTTTGAGCGGGTGAGAACCGATTGGAGGCACATTGACGACAGTGCGTCGGTTGCGCTTGCATGAAAAGCTCAATCCTCGCTCCTCGAGCATACGCGTGAAACCACCAACAACCTGTACGATGTATCCATCAATCCAAATAGTCTACCCTATGCAGGACTTAGTTGATGATGATTATGACCATGACCGGGTCGCGTGTTTTTGCTAAGCAAAATCCTTAACGAGTTCGTCACTAAAGTCCCAGATCTTTGTTTGGAGGACAGGATCATTGGCCAGAGGATTTTCTAATCGGACGGACTGAGGATGATAGTACTGTCCCCGAATGTTGTTGACTCTGAGCTCCTCGGTGGCAGTCCCCAAATACAGCATTGTCAGGGCAGCCTCTGCCGCTGTCCACATGACATTTTGACGCAAATACAAAATAATTGTTTCCTGCAAAAAGTTTGGAATGAGTGGATTCTTATTCCAGATTTCCGTATGCACAGCTCCAGGATGAACAGCGTTGACATAAACGTTTGAATGATTATTTGCTTTCAGTCGTTGCGTTAGCTCTTGAGCCCAAAAAATTTGGGCCAATTTGGATTGCCCGTACACTTCCGTTCCCATTCCGATGCGAACATTGTTCAGGGTTTCTCGATCTGTGGCAACCTTGTAACTAAAGGTATGAAAACTGGCAGCCGAGGAAGTGACAACTACTCGGGCCATTTCTGATTTTAGCAGCAAAGGTTCCAGCATTTTGTACAAGAGATGATGACCAACGAAGTTGGTAGCAAAAACCAACTCAATGTTATCCTCAGAAAGAGGAGCCGATCCATCGGGCAAAGAACCAGCACTGCTTATTCCAGCATTGAGAAACAACATGTCGAGAACACTGTTGGATTCTGCAAAGTTTGCAGCAGCCTGTTTGACCGATGCTAGGGAGGACGTGTCAATCAGTAGGGTGGAAATGCTACCACTCTTGACATCTTTGTTGGCACGAATTCGTTCGGCAGCATTTTCGCATTTCTTGGCATTGCGACAGCCGATGGTCACCGATACGCCGAGTCGAGCTAATTCTTTGGCAGTTTCGTAACCGACACCGGAATTTCCTCCCGTGACGAGCGCATGCTGGCCTTGGAGATTCGTCAGGGAAGCAAGTTGTTCACGAGTAAATCCGTACTCGTCTGCAAAGGCAGGGAACAAGCCAGTCAGCTCTGGGATATGTTTGCTCAATGCTCTGTAGAAACCCACCTTTCGTGGGATAGGAGTGAGAAATATCCCGACAATGGCGGCAAAAACGGCAACAAAGGCAGAAAACTTCATTGCTTTATTAGTAATGCTTTCCGCTTTCTTCTGTTGGAAAGTATCCAAGACTAAATCAGTCACGACAGACTACTCTTCGAACAAGAAGTAGTGCCGTTTGTCCCCCCAGCATAATAGCTATGATTTGAGAACTGCGAGTATTATGGGCGCATGCTGTTTTGCCACTCGGTTCATTAATACTACTTCTTTTTTTCATCTTGTACGCTCAATATCTAAGTTGGTGGCGAGCTCATCAATTTATGATGGATAAATCTTTTCTTATTATTTGAACTCATTGACTATTCCGCCTCGGCCCAAACAAAGGCTTGAAAAACTCTCGGATCAAAATCAGTGGTCTTGTCGTCCCAGGCGTAGGTATCGATGTAATTTAAATTCTCCGCGCTGAATTTGGAACATGCATACCACTTGAGGGCTACAGTCAACGCCTCCTCATCCAAACACCTTATTCTTGCACATTTCAAGGGTGATTCCAAATCCTCTACTGGGAAACCAAACAAATCTTTTTGGCCGCTTTTTGAAGTTGCCTCCTCTTTGGCAAAAGTGGCGCCAATTTCGCGAGATAGCATAGACCTGGAAGGTAAACTGTCCAAAATATCATACCAAGCTTTTCCGTGCGCTCTGTTTAATTTCAATATTGAGACTACGTGCTCATGGAAAAAGAGCGTAGCAGCAAGCTTTGCGCCTGGTCGGAGTTTCCTCAGCGGTTTCGGTTGACTATTTTCAGATTCTCTCTTGTTTCCATTCTCGTTCTTTTGCTCGGTCCCATTTTTCTCCCCGCTGAGCAATGTCTCGCAATTGTTTTCGTCTTCTTTTAATTCTTCGTTTTCCGGTTTCACAATCTCAGGTGGTGGGCAGCCATCTACCAATGTCCTGACCAATCCTGTTAAGTGACCCTCATCCAAGATATTTCCCCCAACAACGGTTAGAAACTGATCCGACGATAAAAGCTGGCTTTTCAAGAGGTAGTCGTGCGAGTCTGAAGGTATTAAAAAAGCATCTTTAGCAACTCCTAAATCCGCTCGGACCTCTTTCAAAATACTCGGCACTTCGTCGTCAATCACCGTCTTGACAGTCTGATCCGGTAATCCCGGATCATCCCTCCCAGCTTCACTAATATTGATAAAATGGTGTATGCACAACAGCGGCGCAATGACTGTACATCCATTGATACTGCCCGGCTTCTTCCCCTGGTAGGTATCGACGTGCGTCACACGCACTCGACCTGCGTTCCATAAGTGTACGAAATCCTCGTGGAATATCATGTGCAAGGTTTCAATTTCTAATCGCGTTTTGGTCAACCTTCGCTGCAGCTGCGGCTGAACTGGCGAGTTGAATTCTTCGAACTGTTGCAAGAATTGGTCCTGCAACTGTTTTTTGCTTTGTTGACAGGCTTCCAGTATTTGTTGGGCCTCCAGCATCTGCTGCCGTTCCATTTCTCGTTCGCTCTCCTTGAGAGCACGTTCCAGCATCCACGCATCATCGTGTCGGTGCTGTTCGGGTAAATTCTCTTGAATGACACCGACACCGACACCAGCTACATGAAAGCCAGTGTTATTGCCTTCCAAAACAACATCTGGTTGCACTTCCAGTCCCGACAGGTACAAAGCCCGCTCCAGTGCAACATGATCGGCATACGTCCGACTGCTCATTTGCCGACCAAAGTCCGGTTGTTCGTACGACGCTCCTGGATTTACAGACCATCCCAGGCCGCTTCCACTGTCCATAAGCAAAGGCGGCGGTGGTGGCGGAGACGGTAATGGTGGAGGAACATTATTTCTTAGAGACGGTGGATCGGGCTTTCTGTCCCCCGAACCTTCTGTTGCGCTAGACTGTGGTCCATGCTTCATTATTTCTCGCATAACATTGCTAATACTCCGTTGATGTTCTGGTGGTCTTGGAACATTGTCAAAAGAACCGTCGTCGAAAAGGGATCGATTGGGCTGCTTTGGTTGTTGACTGCCGCGAGAAGCAGTCGCTACCAACGATGTCGTTGGTATTCTAGCAGTGGTCACACTTTCGACCAAACCATCCATGCCGTCGTCCATAAGAGTGGTAGTAGTCACTCCTTCCTGCTTGTCCATTTGGTTGAGTTCGGTCTCCAAACGCGACCGTAGGTCCTCGTAATCTTCCGGTCCGCTGGCCTCCGATTGAGCCACCGCCAATCTAGTCAGTTTTTGGACCTTCATATATTCCACTTCTAAATTGTGCAGTCCAAAATCGTCAGTGGGTTGTTTCTGTTGTTCGTCCAGTATACTTTTTAGCATGTTGGAAACTCGAATGGCATTGAGAGTGTTGCTCATCCGATCATCGCAGTGACGGTTCGAAAAAAAGTATCCGTGTTTGGGAATCTCCAGCAAGGCCGTTTCTACAAACTGCAACCCGATAGCGTAGGCCAACGTGTAAGACTTGTTCTCGTAATGATGTTCAAACGCTTGCAAGATTTGATTGTTGAGAGAATAATGTTTGGTAATGGGAGTTGTCCGATAGGAAGAAATGGACGCTGGCTTTTTTTGCAGGGTAGATCGTCTCCTTAATGGAGGAGCACCTGGTATTGCGGATGTCCCCTCCGCCTCCGCCGCACCGAAGCTTCCACTACCAGAGGTAGACCGGGTGGTGAGATCGAGCGGTATCGGAACAGCAGGTTGATCGGCTCCGGCATTGTTGGGATCGGCTTCCTGACTGCGCGAGGGTATCATTTTTCGTCGATCTTTTGGTCGGAATATATTTTTTATTGGCATGTTGGATGTGTGTCTGTTGGATTTTCCCCTTCCTGATCTGATGAACCAATTTACGCTGTTGCCATACAAGTAGTCAATATTTAGTGGGGTGAGGAAATCTTAGCAGTTCCAGGGAAAGGGAACCTTGGTGGAATTACCAAAGGAAATAAATCCACTGAATTCCTGGCACTGTTTCTATTTTCTATTGTCTCTTGGAATGCAATCAGCCGCAGTTTTTGTTTGGAAAGCTACAAGCAATGACTTTTATGTATCCCAAGTAGACCAGACTTGTTACTTCAAATCGCTCCTCTAGTAGTCTAGAGGCAAGTCTTTATTTCGATCGCTGTGGATGCTTTGAATCGGATCAAATCGTGTGGCTCTCACGGAACTCAGTCTCACTCACACACGCTTCTACCGGATCGTGCCTCCACAGATCTTTGAAAGGCAGCAGTGTGCAATGTGCAGTGTGCGATGTGATTTAGAATGAACCTCGCGCCTTGATATCACTACCAGGGTACCAGCTATATTTACTATTGTACTACACTCTCAGGTACTAGTAGTAGGGTTGTGAGTAGAGAGATGATGTCAGTTGAAAATATGTAGAGAATGCTAACAAAGACATCCACTTTATTCGTTGTTCACACGCCATGCATCTTGTCTTGACTACAGTAGTACCGGTATTGATCTTATTGTTCTTGCTCGGATTTAGGGGCAGGAATCCCCCCCCC
>Ga0210025_1002719_pt1 | contig 16772 bp, 9 predicted proteins | sample CryGeyme20150102_FD_183989 | JGI IMG/M metagenome (GOLD analysis project Ga0210025, IMG submission 183989) | Groundwater microbial communities from Crystal Geyser aquifers in Utah, USA - Crystal Geyser metaG 2015-0102 (SPAdes) (version 2) | ecosystem: Environmental > Aquatic > Deep subsurface >...
CCGGCAGCAGTTCTATTGAAGCAAGTTACTAAGCTGCAAAAAGGATCTGGCGAGCCTAACCGAAATAAAGTCGGTCAGGTAACCTGGGCACAATGCTTGGAAATTGCTAAGGTAAAATTGCCGGATTTAAATACAACAGATGTTGAAGCTGCAGCCAGTATGATTGCCGGTACAGCTCGCAGTATGGGACTCACAGTAATAAGAAACTAACCTGGAAAAGAAATATATGTCTAAAAAAGGTAAAAAGTACTCTGCTGTAGTCGATCAGATCGAGCAAAATAAAGCCTATACCCTGGCAGAGGCTGCTGAATTAGTAGTTAAAACATCCACAACGAAATTTGACGCCTCAGTTGATATTGATGTGCGTTTAGGTGTTGACCCTCGTCATGCTGATCAAATGGTTCGCGGAACAGTTTCCCTTCCTCATGGAACAGGAAAATCAGTACGTGTTCTAGCTTTGGTAAATCCAGCTAAACAAGAAGATGCCGTAAATGCAGGTGCTGATTTTGTCGGATTAGATGACAAAATCGCTGAAATTGAAGGTGGATGGCTCGATTTTGATGTAATCGTTGCAACCCCAGATGTGATGGGTAAGCTTGGTAAATTAGGTCGCGTATTAGGCCCTCGTGGTTTAATGCCTAATCCAAAGAGTGGAACAGTCACAATGGAAGTAGGTAATGCTATACGTGAAGTAAAAGCAGGTAAGATTGATTTCCGTGTTGATAAATATGGAATTCTTCATGCAGCTATTGCTAAAGCTAGTTTTGATGCTCAAAACGTCAAAGAAAATGCTGAAGCATTTCTTCAAACTGTAGTAAAACTAAAACCATCGTCAGCTAAAGGTATTTATATAAAAAGTATTTACCTGTCCACTACAATGGGGCCTAGCATTCAGGTAGATCGTTCTGCTGCTCAATAATGACTCACTAAACAAGAGATTATACCAATGGCTACCAAAGAATCTAAACAAGAAGTCGTAAACGAAATTGTCGGAATCCTAAAAAATTCTGGAGGCGTTTATGTTGCTGATTACAAAGGAATCAGTGTTAAGCAAGTGAGTGCAATGCGTGAAGCTTTCAGAAAAGAAGGTCTTACATACAAAGTATATAAAAACACACTTGTAAAACGCGCAATGAGCGAAGTAGGCGGTTATGATGATATATTTCCAATTTTGGAAAATCAAAACGGCTACATTTTCGCTGGCGAAGAGCTCGGAAAACCCGCAAGCATTTTATCAGAGTTCCTGAAAACTAATAAATTCCCACAATTTAAAGGCGCACTTATAGATGGCGCACTTTATGATTCAAGTACACTTGAAGCGCTTTCTAAAATGAAAACGAAGAATGAAGTACTTGGTGAAATCGTGGGCTTATTATTGTCTCCAATTACAAATGTAATTGGTGCTCTTCAGGCTCAAGGCTCGAACATTGTTGGAGCTCTTAAGACAATTGCAGAAAAAGAAAATTAACATCAATTATCAAACTCAAACTGGAGTAGTTTAAAATGGCTGAATTAAATGTATTAGCTGAACAACTCGTAAATCTTACTATAAAAGAAGCTAACGAGTTAGCAAAAATCCTAGAAGAAACATACGGTATTAAACCTGCTGCTGCTGCTGTTGCAGTTGCTGCTGGCCCTGCTGCTGTTGAAGTAGTAGAAGAACAAACTGAATTTACTGTAGTTCTTAAAAGTGCCGGTGCTAATAAAATCGGTGTAATCAAAGAAGTTCGTTCTTTAACTGGTCTTGGCTTAAAAGAAGCTAAAGAATTAGTTGACAACGCTCCTGGTAACCTAAAAGAAGGCATCGGTAAAGACGAAGCTGAGGCTATCAAAGCAAAATTAACTGAAGCTGGTGCTGAAGTCGAACTTAAATAATTTATAACACATCGTTATGATTATAAGCCAATGCTGATTTTTCGGCATTGGCTTGTTCTGTCTGTATGTCAGACAGATTTTTTTATTTTACCAATATCCCTCTAACGTGGCCTTCCACATAAATACGCGAGGTTTTCTTGAGTACAACAGCCGATCTTAAGCCCTCTAATTCACGCATCAGTTTTGCTAAAACTAAACATGTTGCCGATTATCCGGATTTCTTAGACGTACAGCTCGATTCATATAAACGTTTTACACAATGGGACACTTCTCCCGAAGACAGAGATTATTACGGTCTACAGCAGATCTTTGAAGAACATTTTCCTATTCAGGATGCTCGTGAACAATATATTCTCGAATTCATTGGTTACGATTTTGATACTCCTAAATATTCTATTAAAGAATGTCAAGAACGTGGTTTAACCTTTAGTACACCTCTAAAAGCTCGTTTACGCTTATCGTCTGTTGATCAGTCCGATGAAGCTACTGAAACGATTGAACAAGAAGTGTTCTTGGGTGACTTGCCATGGATGACAGAACGAGGAACTTTTATTATAAATGGTGCAGAACGAGTAATCGTAAGCCAATTACACCGTTCCCCGGGTGTATTTTTTGGTCAATCTGTTCACCCTAATGGTACACAATTATATTCTGCACGTGTTATACCATTTAAAGGTTCTTGGATAGAATTAACTACAGATATTCGTGATGTTCTTTGGGCTTATATCGATAGAAAGAAAAAACTACCTGTAACAACATTGTTACGTGCACTTGGTTATTCTACCGATGCAGATATTCTTTCTCTGTTTGATATTTCAGAAGAAATGTCATTTAAATCCAAAGCGAAATTTATGGAAGAGCTAGTTGGTAAAAGACTTGCTGCCGAAATTTCTCAAGAGTCTATTGAAGAAGTAATAGATGAAGAAACAGGTGAAGTAGTTTCTGCCAAGAAAAGAACTGTTTTATTTGAACGTGAGCACGAATTAACAGAAGATGATTTCGGTTTGCTTGATGAAGCAGGTATTAAGTCTGTTCTAGTTTTAAAAATTTCAAATGAAGATGCTGACCGTTCTGTTATCTTAAACACCATGAAAAAAGACGTTTCTTTTAACGAAGAAACAGCTTTAGGTGAAGTGTATCGTCAATTAAGATCAGGTGAAATGCCTGATATGGAAACAGCAAGACAAGTTTTAGAACGCTTATTCTTTAGTGATAAGAAATATGATCTTGGCGAAGTTGGTCGCTATCGTTTAAATAAACGATTGAGACAAGAAGTTGACATGGATTTGACTGTTCTGAGTAAAGACGATATTGTCAATATTACTCGTGAAGTAATTCGTTTGAAAAACTTAAAGTCTCAAGTAGACGATATTGATCACTTGTCTAATAGACGTGTTCGTACAGTTGGTGAACAATTAGGTCAGCAATTTGCAATTGGTTTAGCAAGAATGGCTAGAACAATACGTGAAAGAATGAATTCACGCGATGCTGAACAATTTACACCACAAGACTTGGTGAATGCACGAACTATTTCAAGTGTAATTAATACATTTTTTGGTACAAATCAGTTATCACAGTTTATGGATCAAACAAATCCATTGGCTGAATTAACACATAAACGTCGTATGTCTGCACTTGGACCTGGTGGTTTAACAAGAGAGCGCGCAGGATTTGAGGTTCGTGACGTTCACTATACTCACTACGGTCGTTTATGTCCAATTGAAACACCTGAGGGACCCAACATTGGTCTTATTTCATCTTTGTGTGTTCATGCAAAAGTGAATGATTTTGGTTTTATTGAAACTCCTTACAGAAAAGTTAATGAAGGAACTGTAACAGATAACGTACAGTATTTAACGGCTGAAGATGAAGATGAAACTATTATAGCACAGGCTAATGCTCCTTTAAATGTTGATCAAAAATTTGAAAACGATTTAGTTTTCTCAAGAATGAGAGATGGAAACGTTGCGTTGGCTAGAACTGACGAAGTTCAGTTTATGGATTTGGCTCCAAATCAAATTACATCTGTTGCTGCAGCAATGATTCCTTTTATTGAACATGATGATGCTAACCGTGCATTGATGGGATCGAACATGCAACGGCAAGCTGTTCCTTTAGTTCGACCTGAAGCTCCTGTTGTTGGAACAGGTTTAGAATCTAGAGCAGCTAAAGATTCACGTGCAATGGTTCTTTCAGAAGGAAATGGCGAAATCGTATATGTTTCTGGAACAGAAATAAGAATTCGTTACGACCGTACTGAAAATGAGCAAAAAGCTTATTTTGATGATGGTGTTGTTTCTTACACTTTGCGCAAATTTGAACGCACTAATCAAGATACTACTGCTAATCAAAAACCGATTGTAAAAGTTGGTGATAGAGTGGTAAAAGGGCAAGCAATTGCAGATGGCTGTTCAACTGACCAAGGTGAATTAGCCTTAGGACGTAATATATTAGTAGCATTTATGCCTTGGAGAGGTTATAACTTCGAAGATGCTATTGTAATTAGTGAGCGAGTTGTAAGTGAAGACATTTATACTTCAATTCACATTAGTGAATTTGAAATGCAAGTTCGTGATACTAAACGTGGTGAAGAAGAACTTACTCGTGAGATTCCTAACGTAAGTGAAGAAGCAACTCGTAATTTGGACGAAAGAGGCATAATTCGTGTAGGTGCAAAAGTAGCACCAGGCGATATTTTAGTTGGTAAAATTACTCCAAAAGGAGAAACTGATCCAACACCTGAAGAAAAATTATTGAGAGCTATTTTTGGTGATAAAGCAGGTGATGTAAAAGATGCATCACTTAAAGCCTCTCCTGGTGTAAATGGTACTGTAATTGGTACAAGTTTATACAGTAGAAAACGTGAAGAAAGCTTTACGCGTAAACAAGAAAAAGAACTTGTTGAAAAAGAGACAGAATCACACAGAAAATTAGTTGAGGATTTAACCTTTGATTGGGCAACAAGAATGAGTGAATATCTAAATGGTATTACATCTCCTGGTGTTGTCTCTTCTCAAGGTGTTGAAATTGTTCCTGAGGGACTTAAATACACTAAAGATTATTTCCTTGAATTAGATCCACTACAATTGAGTTTAAGACTAAAATGGTCTATAGATGATGAAATCAATGGATTAGTACAATTATTATGTCGTAATTACAGATTAAAACGTAAAGAGTTTGATACTGCATTTAAACGTAAGAAATATGCTATTCAAGTAGGCGATGAGTTACCACCTGGTATTGTCCAAAAAGCGAAAGTATTTATTGCCAAAAAACGCAAATTGCGTGTAGGTGATAAAATGGCTGGTCGTCACGGAAATAAAGGTGTTGTAGCTAAAGTTGTTCCAATGGAAGATATGCCTTTCATGGAAGACGGAACTCCAGTTGATATTGTTCTAAATCCACTTGGTGTACCATCTCGTATGAACCTTGGTCAGATTTATGAAACTATTCTTGCTTGGGCTGGAAAACGTTTAGGTATCAAATTCGCTACTCCAATTTTTGATGGAGCAAGTGAACAAGATGTTAAAGATTACATGTTGAAATCTGGATTACCTGAAGATGGTCGTATCTATCTTTATGATGGTCGTTCAGGTGAACGTTTTGCTCAGCAAACAACAGTAGGCTATATCTATATGCTTAAACTAAATCACTTAGTTGAAGATAAAATGCATGCTCGTTCAATCGGACCATATTCACTTATTACACAACAACCATTGGGCGGTAAAGCTCAATTTGGTGGTCAGCGTCTTGGTGAGATGGAAGTTTGGGCTCTATATGCTTATGGTGCTGCAAATATTCTTCAAGAGATGTTAACAGTTAAGAGTGATGATGTTAAAGGTCGCTCTAAAGTATATGAAGCTATTGTTAAAGGTGAGAACCTACCTGAAGGTGGAACACCTGAATCCTTTAACGTGTTGTTACGCGAACTTCAAGGTCTCGGCTTAGAAGTTGATATTGATTAAGAAGAGATCCTCTTCTCATCAAATAAAGCATTAAGAAATTAATAGAAATCACTTATGACTAAAGATATCAACAGAATACGGATCTCATTGGCCTCAGCCGAGCAAATTTTGCAACGCTCTAGAGGTGAGGTTTTAAATCCTGAAACGATTAATTATCGTACATTCAAACCAGAAAAAGACGGACTTTTTTGCGAGAAAATTTTCGGACCTGTTAAAGACTGGGAATGTCACTGCGGTAAATACAAACGCATTAGATACAAAGGTATCATTTGCGATCGTTGTGGAGTTGAAGTAACACGTAAAGCAGTTCGTCGTGAACGTATGGGACACATTACATTGTCAGTTCCTGTAGTTCACATCTGGTACTTCAAATCTATGCCAAGTAAAATTGCGTACTTACTTGGTCTTTCCACAAAGAACCTTGAAAAAGTAATTTATTACGAAAATTTCGTAGTGATTCAACCCGGTTTAGCTCGTGACTTAGGTTACAAAATGGGCGATATGATGACCGAAGATGAGTATTACGATATTCTAAGTAAACTTCCTGAAGATCATTATGAATTAGATAATGACGATCCTGATAAATTTGTAGTTAAAATGGGTGCAGAAGCTGTAGAATCGTTATTACAGCGTATTGACCTAGATAAAGATGCTTACAAATATCGTGAAGCCGTTAAAAACGAGACTTCAATGATGCGTAAGAAAAAACATCTAAAACGTTTACAAGTTATCGAATCATTCAGAGCTGCAAATGGCCATGCGGAAAATCGTCCTGATTGGATGGTTATGCGTGTTGTTCCTGTTATACCTCCAGAGCTAAGACCTTTAGTTCCATTAGAAGGTGGTCGTTTTGCTACATCTGATTTAAATGATTTATATCGTCGTGTAATCATTAGAAATAATCGTCTTAAACGACTTATAGATATTAAAGCTCCTGATGTAATTCTTAGAAACGAAAAAAGAATGCTTCAGGAAGCCGTAGATTCCTTATTTGATAACTCACGTAAATCAAATGCAGTTCGTAACAATAACAGACCTTTAAAATCACTTAGTGATATGTTAAAGGGTAAATCAGGACGTTTCCGCCAAAACTTATTGGGTAAACGTGTTGACTATTCTGGTCGTTCTGTAATTGTTGTAGGACCTGAGTTAAAAATGCATCAGTGTGGTCTACCTAAAGAAATGGCAGTTGAATTATATAAGCCATTTATTATTAGAAGACTTATTGAGCGTGGATATGTAAAAACGGTTAAAAGTGCTAAAAAAGTAGTAGATCGCAGAGACAATGTTGTTTGGGATGTTCTTGAAAATGTAATTCAAGGTCACCCAATTATGTTGAACCGTGCTCCAACACTTCACCGATTAGGTATTCAAGCATATCAACCAATTTTAATTGAAGAAAAAGCAATTCGTTTGCACCCATTATCTTGTACAGCTTTCAACGCTGACTTTGATGGTGACCAAATGGCAGTTCACTTACCATTAAGTGATGATGCTATCTTGGAAGCAAAAACCTTAATGCTTGGTTCTCACAATATTTTATCTCCTGCAAGTGGTGGCCCTATTGCGGTTCCATCTCAGGATATGGTTTTGGGAATTTACTATTTAACAAAAGTTGATGACGGAAAAGCTGGAGAAGGTAAAACGTTCTCTTGTCCTGACGAAGTTATTATTGCTTATGATCAGAATGTGATTGATTTGCATGCAAAAATCAATGTTCGTATTACGCACACTGTTAATGGTGAGCAAAAAACGGAGATGATTAAAACTTCAACGGGTCGTGTTTTATTTAATCAGGTAATTCCAGAGCCTTTAGCTTATAAAAATACGACTTTCGGTAAAAAAGAATTACGTAACCTAATTTCAGAAGTATTTAAAACAGTTGGTACCCAAGGTGCAGCTCACTTCCTTGATGAGATGAAAACCTTAGGTTATGAAACAGCTACTCGTGGTGGTTTATCGTTTAACTTGAGTGATATTATTATTCCTCAGGAAAAAATTGACCTCATTGATAGAGCTCAACGTGAAGTTGAAGAAATCCAAGAGCGTTATGAAATGGGTTTCATCACAGATAACGAACGTTATAACCAAGTAGTTGATAAATGGACCTCTGTAACAAACCGTGTTGCTGAGACTTTATTTAGAGCTCTACAAGAAGATAGAAACGGATTTAATCCTGTATACATGATGGCCGATTCTGGTGCTCGTGGATCGAAAGAGCAAATTCGTCAGCTTGGTGGTATGCGTGGTCTTATGGCTAAGCCTCAAAAAAGTACTGGTAATGCAGGTAATGAGGTAATTGAGCAACCAATTTTATCTTCATTCAAAGAAGGTTTAACTGTACTTGAGTACTTTATTTCTACTCACGGAGCTAGAAAAGGTCTTGCGGATACAGCTCTTAAAACCGCTGATGCTGGATACTTAACACGTCGTTTAGTAGATGTAGCTCAAGATATTATTATAAACGAAGATGATTGTGGAACCTTGCGTGGTATCAAAATGCAAGCTCTTAAAAACAATGATGATGTAGTTGAAAGTCTTGACGAACGCATTATGGGACGTGTATCAGTTCATGATATTTATGATCCATTAACAGACGAATTACTTTGTGAATCAAATCAACTCATTGATGAGGAAGTTGCTAAAAAAATTGCGGAAACTTCCATTGAAGAAGTTGAAATTCGTTCAGTATTAACTTGTGAAACTCCTCGTGGGGTTTGTGCTAATTGTTATGGTCGTGATTTAGCTCGTGGCAAAATGGTTCAAACTGGTGAGGCTGTAGGTGTAATTGCTGCTCAGTCAATTGGTGAGCCAGGTACACAGTTAACACTTCGTACATTCCACGTTGGTGGTACTGCTTCTCGTATGGAACAAGAGTCACAACACATTTCAAAATTCGAAGGTAAAATCGAATTCGAAAATGTTCGTGTTGTTGATTATGATGATGGCGAAGAAGTAAGAAGTGTTGTACTTAGCCGTGCTGGTGAAGTAAAAATCGTTGACGATTCTGGTAAAGTCTTAATAAGCTATCATGCTCCTTACGGATCTGAAATGCTTGCTGCAGAAGGTGATACTGTTCCTAAAGGTGTTCCAATCTGTAAGTGGGATCCATTTAACGCATTAATTATCTCTGAAGTTAATGGTACCGTTCAATTTAAAGATATTATTGAAGGTGCTACTTGTACAGATGAGACTGATTCTCAAACTGGTCACCGTGAAAAAGTGATTACTGAGCCTAAAGACAAAAGTATGGTTCCAAGTATTCTCATCAAGAGTATTGATGATCGTATGAAAGAAACTACACTTCCTGTAAGTGCTCACGTAATTGTCGATGATGGTGATGTTGTTCAATCAGGTCAGATTCTTGCTAAAATTCCTAGACGTTCTGGTAAATCAAAAGATATTACAGCTGGTCTTCCAAGGGTAACGGAGCTTTTCGAAGCACGTCCACCTTCAGATCCTGCTATTGTTTCTGAAATTGATGGTATTGTTAAAATGGGCTCACGTAAACGTGGTTCACAGGAAGTTGTAATTACTACAAAAGACGGTACAGATACAAAAACTTATTTAGTTCCTTTAGCTAAAATGATTATGGTTCAGGAAAATGACTTAGTTAAAGCTGGTCAACAACTTTCTGATGGATCAATCATGGCTCAGGATATTCTAAATATTCTAGGACCATATGCAGTACAAGCGTACTTAGTGAATGAAATTCAAGAGGTTTACCGTCTACAAGGTGTAAAAATCAACGATAAGCATATTGAAGTAGTTGTAAGAACTATGATGCAAAAAGTTGAAATTACAGATCCCGGTGATACTACTTTCCTTGAAGGTGATAAAATTGACCGTTTTGAAGTAACACGTATGAATGATAAACTCATTGGAAAATATGTCGTTACCGATCCAGGTGATAGTGATATTCCTCACGGTTATATTTTAGATCGTCGCGAAGTTCGTGAAATTAACGCAGACTTAATTGCAAAAGACAAGTCAGAATTAAAAACAAGAGAAGCTAAACAAGCTATTTCAAGACCAATCTTACTTGGAATTACTCGTGCTGCTCTTTCAACTGAAAGCTGGATTTCAGCTGCTTCCTTCCAAGAGACAACGAAAGTTCTTTCTCAAGCTGCTATAGAGGCTAAAGAAGATTACTTGCTTGGTCTTAAAGAAAATGTGGTTGTGGGACAAAAAGTACCTGCAGGTACAGGTCTTAAAAAGTATCGCAGACTCATTGTTGGAGCAAAATCTGACATGCAAGATGTGGATGCTGCAAGCCGTGTTTTCCACGCACTTGGTGCTGAAGAAGAAGAGTAGTATTAAAGCATTATTCTTAGCAATCAAATTAAAAGCCTTGTTCAATTTATTGAGCAAGGCTTTTTTTTTAATACGATTTGATTTTGTTTTCAGCCCAACTATATCATTTGATTATTTTTTAGTTACTAACCTAAGTTTGGAATATTAATTAAATTTGAATCCGATAATAGAGAAATTTACAAAGTAAAATCAATAACTTAGAGGGATTTTAGAAAAAGTTAAACCTAGCCTTTATCTTATTGAAAATATATAACTTAGTAGTATATATTTTTTTGAAAGATGGATTTGGGTTAAAATAATGCAAAAAGAATCAAAAAGACTGAAAACATAATTTAATTGAATTTATATCTATATATTATTCTTTAATTTTTTTAATACATGTGTGTTATGTTTGAACTAATTGAAGAACTCAAAGCGAAAAAATGTTTACTCCAACACCTCTTTCATTGATTTTTCTATTTACAGCAGTTGCAAATGGGTTTCTTGCTTTTATTATGTATCGGAGAAAAAAAATACCCGGTATTAACTACTTTTCCTTATTCGCTATCTCATTTGGTATTTGGTCGTTCAGTGTATTTCTTGAATTGGCCGTTATTGATGTTTCTTGGAAGATATTTTTTTCAAAATGCAGTTATTTTGGTGTTACTACCGCAGTTCTATTTCAATTCTTGTTTGGTTTACGATTTGCAGGCATTGAAACAAGAGAATCTGTTAGGAAATGGCACGCCCTATTTTTAGTTTCTGCTTTTTTTATCATTTTAGGATTTACCAATGAGCAGCATTATTTACAATGGACAGCTTATGAGAAACGTATAACTGATTTTGGAACTTTTGTAAGCTATAAACCGGGAATTGGGGTATGGTTGTTAGCTTTTTTCATGTGGGGATTATTTCTTGCAGGAATGCGCTTAATTTCAAAACGATTAATGATTGGTCATGCTTTATACAGAAAGAGATATTTTAGTTTATTGGTTGTATTCATAATTCCGCTTTTAGGGAATGTTTTTTACATGTTTAAGTTGTTGCCCTTTCCTGAAATAGATTGGACACCTCAGTTATTTTTTATTTCTTTTTCATCTCTTTATTTAATTATGAGGAAGAATCAAATGATGGAAACATTACCGGAATCGCGTGAATCCACATTCCAAGCCATGCAGAATCCTGTTTTAGTTACCAATTCTGACAATGTACTAGTTGATTTTAATCCTGCAGCAGCAAAAATATGGCCTCAAATTGAACATGAACTAAGTCATTCTATTTTAAAAATTATGCCAGAAACTGAGGCGATCGTTTCTGAAAAGGAGAGTCAGATTGAGGCTGAAATTTCAAGAAATGGAAATTCAAGGTGGTATGAAATTTCTACGGCTAGTATTGAGTCTGATTTAAATGAAAAAAAAGGTTTGCTTTACCTATTTAATGATATTACAGAAGCTCGAAAAACAAGAGTTCAATTAGAGGAGTCTGAACGAGAACTAAGAGCGTTAAATGTTGCGAAAGATCGCTTTTTTTCCATTATTGGTCATGATTTACGCTCGCCGTTTGCAGTTATTTCTGGTCTTTCAGCACATTTAAGAATGGATTTACAATCGCAAACCAATGAATCGTTAGCGGATAAATTATTGTTAATTGAACAATCGACACAAAAGACATTGGATTTATTGGAAAATCTACTTACATGGGCAAGGCTTCAAGCTGATGGAATGAAGGCAGAAAAACGCATAGTTGATTTAGCTAAATTAATTAAAAATGTGATTAGTGTACTAGAAGGAGCCGCTACTAGAAAAAACATTCGTCTAATTTATTCTGTTAACGTTTCCACAATTTCCTTTGTTGATGAAAACATGATTCTGACGGTGTTGAGAAATTTAGTTTCAAATGCTATAAAATATTCAGAATTAGGAAGCTCTATTTTAATAACTGCAACAAGTAACGATGAGCATTGCATGATTGAAGTTCAAGATAATGGCAGGGGAATTCCATCCGAAATGATGGATAATTTATTCAAACTAGCTGAAGAAACTGTGAGTGTTGGAACTGCTGGTGAAAGTGGAACTGGCTTAGGCTTATTATTGTGTAAAGAATTTGTGGATTTACATAATGGAACCATAGAAGTGGAAAGTGAAGTGGGGAAAACCGTTTTTCGAGTTATTCTTCCAAATAAATGGTAGGTTCTGATAGGCTAAAAAATGCTTGGAACAAAAGTGCAGATTTTTGGGACGTTTTTACAGTTGTTAAATGTGTAAGCTGATTAGTGGTAAAATTGTACCAAAAAAAGAAGATTTTATACCATCGCAAAATTGGGATTTTATAAAAAAAATAAAAATTAGATTAAATTTTTTTTATAAAAAGAAATAAAAATGGTGTTCTTATTCGAATTTCGCCTATTAGGTTTTTGTAATAGTGAAATGGTAAAATCGTCTCAAAAATAGAGATGATTTTCTTATTGGTTTTACAATAGATTCTCACATTGATTACATCAGTAATAAACCGTAAAACTATATCTATTTCTATGGAATCTATATTACACTTCACTGCTGGGAAACGGCCATTTATTAGAACGATAAGGGAACATCAGCCATTACAAAGTAAACGCAGCTTACTTTTGGGGATTATGTTTCTTTTTTTTATGACAAGTTCTGTATTTGCACTTGCTGAGGAAATGCGGCCAAACCTAAATGGGGAAAAGGCTACCATTAATTTTGCAGAAACAACCCTAACATCATCTACACCGGCAGCGAATGCAACGAACATAGAAGCAACTACAAACATATCGCTAATGTTTAGTGAGAACATAGATGCGAGCACGATTAACTCCACGAATATTATAGTTCGAGGCCAACAAACAGGAACGATAGCTGGAACCTGGAGTGCGAGTGATGCAGAGGTGACTTTTGATCCAACGGCAATTTTAACAGCTGGGGAAGTTATTCACGTAGAAATAAGCAATTCGGTAAAAAGTACTGGTGGGGGCGCGGTTACAGAAAAGGCATTTTCGTTTACGGTAATGCCATCGTCTGAGAAAGCAGGAAGCGATTGGACGGCTCACATGGCAGCGGAAGCAAACGTGTGGCGTGGAATCATTTATGGGAATGGCCGCTTTGTGGCTGTAGCTCAATCTGGAACGAATCGAGTCATGTATAGTGAAGCTGGGGAAACTTGGACAGCCGCATCAGCAGCGGCAGCAAATCAATGGAAATCTGTCACCTATGGAAATGGTCGTTTTGTGGCTGTTAGTGATGCATCAGCAAATCAAGTGATGTTTAGTGATGATGGTGTGACATGGACAGCAGCAGCGGCAGCAGAAGTAAATAGTTGGAAATCTGTCACCTATGGGAAGGGTCGTTTTGTGGCAGTGGCTGAATCTGGAACGAATCGGGTGATGTACAGTGAAAATGGTGTGACATGGACTGCAGCAGCGGCAGCAGAAGTAAATAATTGGAACTAGGTCACGTATGGAAATGGCCGTTTTGTAGCGGTTTCTGGAAGTGGAACGAATCAAGTCATGTATAGTGAAGATGGTGTGACTTGGACAGCAGCACCTGCGGCAGAAGCAAATGGTTGGCTCTCTGTAACGTATGGAAATGGTCGTTTTGTGGCTGTTACTAATAATGGTACAAATCAGGTGATGTATAGTGAAAATGGCGAAAGTGGAACTGGTTTAGGCTTATTATTATGTAAAGAATTTGTTGATTTGCACAACGGAACAATAGAAGTAGAAAGTAGTAAATAGGGGACATTATTTACCATAAAAATACCCAATTCATGGTAAAAAAATTTCTTAAAATCCTCGATTTAGGACGGAATTTTATTTGGTAGATAGCCGAATTTCTTTTTGAAAATTTTGGTAAAATATGCAGGATCAGAAAATCCTGAGGCAATAGCAATTTGTGTGATGCTAAAGTCGTTTTGTTTTAGTAGTTCAAATGCGAAACGAAGGCGAGCTTCGAGAATTCGGGAGTGAATTGGCCCTTCTCTGGTCTCTGTCCATGCTCGATAAAAAGATGAACGACTTAAGCCTAACTGTCTTGAAATGGATTCAATGCCTAAATTTACGTTTCCCAATTGCAAGAATATGAATTCATCGACTTGTTCAACTAATGTTGGTTTTTCGGTTTTGACAGTAGTGAGTTGTTCATAAATTTGATTTCGGGCTAAAAGGGCAAATACATGTGATTGAATCAACTCTGAACGAATGGGCTTCACCAAGTACGCATCGGCACCCGTTGATAAACCTGTTGCGATTTCTTTAGGAGAATACAAAGAGGATAGAAAAAGAAAAGGCACTTTTTTATAAGCAAGTAAGCTTCTCACGTTTTGTGCAAACTCATACCCATTCATTTCGGGCATAAGAATATCGCTTATAATTAAATCGTACTGATTTTGCTGAACTTTTTCCATGGCTACTACACCGTTTTCAGCTGTATCTACGAAGTAGTTTTCTAGTAATGCTTTTTCTATGCTCATTCGCTGAAATTTATCATCTTCTGCAATGAGAATACGAGATGTTTTCTTCATGTGGAATTGATTCAATGAATCAGAAAAATGCTGCTGAATAGAATCAATTTCTTTGGATTGTTTTTTTACTGTAAGTTGAGTATTTGACAAGGGTTTAAGTGGAATCTGTATTACAAAACTAATCCCAATTTCAGGTAATTCCATTGTTGTGAAATGTCCACCTAAGCATTGAGCAAGATGTGTTAGTGTCTCATCGGTTGCGGGACTACCATGGGTGAATTGTTGATTGACCATAGCAGGAATATTGCGTAAAATTTGTTCTCTTAAGCCAATCGGTACGGGCGCGCCGTCGTGTTCAATCAATAGTTGAAATAAGGCTTTTTCTCGTCTTGTTGTAATTTCAATAATTTTTGCATCGTAGGCAAACAATTTAATACTTACCAATAAACTTCTCAATAACTGATCTAATATCTTACTATCCAATTGCTGATGACCAATTTCTTCCTCTGGGTAATAAAACAAATCCTTTCGATCTGTTTTAAACAAAGGTTTAAACTCAGAAACTAATTGGTCTAACCAATCATCAATTTGTATGGATTCTAGATCATTTGATAGCATAACTCAGAAACTAAAGAAGTGTAGAAATACTCTGCTAAATGATACAAAACTTTAAAGGTGAAGTACGTGTACTGGCATTAAATTGGAACGAAATTACCAATATTTGGGACGAATTTACAGAAAGGTATAACTATGAGACGAGATTAACATTTTTTGGGTAAGTAAGTTGAAAAAAAGCTGAAAATTTGGAACATAATTACCAGAATTTGGGACGAATTTGTCGTTGATTTTTCAATAGTTTATAGCAAAACCATAAAGAGAACTAAAATTGTTTGCCATGAACTCTTTTTACAAAAATAACGGCTATCTCACGGATAGCTTTTTATCGAAAATACACCCTTTTTTAACGGCCAAGAATGCTGGGAAAAGGATAGGAATAGTGCTATTAACACTGCTTGCCCTTTTGGGCGCTGCGTTTACTGATGCGCAGGCGCAAATTGGCACAGAATGGACGCAGCAAACCGCACCTTCCGGCAATTATAATGGGGTTGTCTATGGAAATGGGGTATGGGTTGCCGTTGGCCGTTCGGGCTTGGTTGCAACCTCTACCGATGGAAAGACGTGGACGCAACGTACGGCGGCACAAACGAATAGATGGTTGAGTGTGACCTATGGAAACGGGGTTTTTGTGGCGGTAAGCAATGACGGCACAAACCGCGTAATGACATCACCGGACGGGGTGACCTGGACGCCACGTACGGCTGCAAGTGCTAATTCGTGGGTCTCGGTAGCCTTTGGAAAGGGTGTGTTTGTTGCTGTTGCTTTCGCAAGTTCCAACATGATAATGACGTCAACCGACGGTATTACCTGGACCACACGAACACCACCTGCCGGTAGTACTAATTTTATTTCGGTTACCTATGGAGATGGACTTTTTGTAGCGAGCAATGGTGGTACAAAAAGGGTCGCAACCTCACCGGATGGTATTACCTGGACTGGACGCACCGCCGCCGAAGCAAACGCCTGGCAGTCGGTGGCTTTTGGTAATGGGTTATATGTAGCAGTAAGTAACGATGGAACCAACCGTGTGATGACTTCGCCGAACGGAACTACCTGGACGGCACGCAGTGTACCTGCGATGAGTTGGTACGGCATTACTTATGGTAATGGACAGTTTGTGGCGGTCAGCAATTCTGGTACCGATCTTGTTATGACCTCACCAGATGGAATTACCTGGACGACCCGGTCATCGCCCATCAATGCTAACAAAGTTGCCTACAATGAAGGCTTGTTTGTGGCTGTAGGTTCTTCCGGTATTATGACTAGTGGTGAAAAACTCGGCGAAAGTGGCACAATTTTCACGCAACAAACAGCACCTTCCGGCAATTATAATGGGGTTGTCTATGGAAATGGGGTATGGGTTGCCGTTGGCCGTTCGGGTTTGGTTGCAACATCTACCGATGGAAAGACGTGGACGCAACGTACGGCGGCACAAACGAATAGATGGTTGAGTGTGACCTACGGAAACGGGGTTTTTGTGGCGGTAAGCAATGACGGCACAAACCGCGTAATGACATCACCGGACGGGGTGACCTGGACGCCACG
>Ga0210025_1002720_pt1 | contig 16766 bp, 12 predicted proteins | sample CryGeyme20150102_FD_183989 | JGI IMG/M metagenome (GOLD analysis project Ga0210025, IMG submission 183989) | Groundwater microbial communities from Crystal Geyser aquifers in Utah, USA - Crystal Geyser metaG 2015-0102 (SPAdes) (version 2) | ecosystem: Environmental > Aquatic > Deep subsurface >...
TTTTTTTTTTGGTTGTTGTGGGGGGTGTCTTGCTATATAAATCTAGCTAGTACTGTAGTATGCTCGAGTAAAAGTGGTGATTTGTGCTTTTTATGAAATAATAATAATGATGATAATGAAACAGAAAAGGAAAGAGCGTTCGATTGGGTAGAGGTAGACTAGCTAGAGTATGTATTGTTCTAGTTTCTAGTAGTCGTCTACTAGTATCTACTAGACTACTACTACTGTACGTAGTACACGTAGCTAATAACGTAGAGTAGTACAGTAAAGAATAAAAGGAAGATCCTTGTTGATATCTGTTGTGATGACCGTGACGATCTTAATGTCTTGAATCTTTGGCGGCAAAATATGTTGTCGTAATGCGAATGCACTCGTATTCTTGCTTGCATGTAATAGGAAAATCTGTACGAGAGAGTTAGAGTTAAGACTGTTACTTACTGGTACTATCATTGGTCCCGAGTTGTTCCGACTGAATAGATCTCAAGGGGCTCAAAAGCACTCCACCGTCTCTCTGTCTCTCTCTCTCTCTTTTGGCGCAACAAGTCAGCTTGACACCATCCAGCTCTCTTACTTTATGAGTTACTGTACTACCTAGTAGTTTTCGAACCTACAACAACATATTATTGCTTCTATCAAAATTAAACAGCAGTAGTACGTACTTGTTGTTGAGGCTTCACAGATTCCCTCCCAACAAGCCTCCTCCTGCAGCGCTGGTTTGGTACTAGCAGCCCAGCAGGGGTGGCGCGGGACACCACTACAGATTACAGAGATTCTTTCTTTTTGTCAATCATGATATTTAAACAAACAAAAAATAGTGTAAACTCACCACTAGTACTACTACTAGTTGCTAATGGGATCGTACTTCCGCTGCATCCGATGTCGTGCATGAATGCTTCCAAGGACATATCCAATTCCCAGAGCCAAAACCACCGACAGAATCATTGAAATATTATTACCTACAGCCATGGTTGTTGCAGGTATTTCTTCATCTACTCCTACTGCATGTTGTGATCGTTCTTGCAGCATGCCTGTCACGGACATCCATTGATTTGCGGTAGTCGTCGTCGTCGTCGTCGCTGTTGTTGTTGTAAATCCACGACGTGCATCATCTCCTTCCCTCGACATTATCGATGCGGCTGCTGTTCGGTTGGCCTCTACACGATCGAAGAAATCTGCAATGCCATCATTCATTTCTTTGGGCTGATCAATCATGGACACATGTCCCGATTTGGTAAAATAAAGACGTTCAACGGTTGGACTCTTCAAAGCCTGTTGCATGGTACGAACAATCACGGGACGCATCGTATCGTACTTTCCGTGCGTTAACAATACGGGCGTTGTTTGAAGTTCGGCCAGTCGTCCCGTTAGATTTACACGGGCCAGCGTCCCACTCATGCTAAATTCACTAGGTCCTTGCATGCCACTGTAAATTGCTGTGTTTGCTTGATCCAGAGAATCCATCCAGCAATCGGGAGGAGGAAAGGTTCGCAAGGTAAATTTGGACGACAAGGCCGCATTGATGGCCTGATATTCCGAGCTGTTGAAGTCGCGTGATTCATCGTAAAAGCGAATGCGCTGCTGTAAGAAGGTTGGCAAGCTGCCAATGCTACCATCTACCGGATCCCATTGGGCTTGAATGTAGGTTTGACTGTCCGAAAATGGTCCCGATAATACCATTGATGCCATATTCTGATCATTTTGACGATCCATCCTGTCGAGTGCATACATTTGAGCCAACATCGTTCCCCAGGAATTTCCCAACAAATGAAAGCCACCACCACTGCTGCTGCTGCTATTGGCAAATCCCAAATGTTCGACCAGAGTTGGGAGTTCTACAGTAGCATAATAATACGGATCCAACAGATGAGATGGAACGTCTTTGGGACCAGGCGATTTGCCACACCCAGCTTGATCGTAAAATATAACGCTCCGTCCCCGACACGCTTGTTGCTTCAGCGGTAGCATGTAATTGTGTGTAAAGCTCGGACCACCATGAAGGACAATGATTGGTAGCTTGTCGTCGTCCAACGATGGATCATCATTGTTTTCATTGGATGTGTAGATCCAGTAGGATACAGAAATGCCCATGATTAAGACATGGCCCTCTTCAATGTGCAGGTCGCACAAATCAGGTGTTAGTTCATCGCAGGTATAAAAGACGTTGTCTTCTGGAGATGACATTAATTTTGGCGCTTTGGACAGGCAATAGTATGGTTTCTACGAGAAGAACTGCTGGGAGACAGTAATAAAATAATAATACTGAATAATTCTTGAGCTTTGGACACAAAACGAAAGAATTTGGAATAATGAGGCGTCATGCTGATGAGCAGGTTACGGCTTGGTACAGTACGGTACAGCTGCTGTATGTTCGCAGGAGTCCTCTACTAGCTAGTAGAGTAGACTATCTACTGTGAAGATTTTCTGGCAGCAAATACGGAAGTCCCGCTCGTGATACGATAGTGTGCCACTGTACTGTAGTAGGAATGAGAGCATGGCTGAACCACACCAACAACCTTTCAGAATCAATTACAGTATTTTTTACTCGGCCCTCTAGCACGTTCCATCATAGTTGTCACAGGCAACTGTAATCGTCTTTCTCCATCTGCTAGTGCAAAAATAGAACTCCTCCATTAAAAAGCTTACAGCAGCAGCAGCAGCAGTAGCAGCAGTAGTAGCAGCAGTAGCAGTAGTAGTAGCAGCAGTAGCAGTCATGTCCACCCCAACAGCAGCAGCAGCAGCAGCAGCAGCAGCACCACCACCACTACCACCACCACCACCAAGAACATTGTTTGAAGTCCGCGTAGCCAAGGAAGCATTTAAATTCACTGCGGCTCATTTTGTGACGTTCAATGGCTTTCGCGAAAAATTGCACGGCCACAATTATCAAGTAGGGGTCCGTTTGTTGGGCAGCCAACGGATTGGACACGACGGATACGTGGTAGATTTTGGTGACATTAAAGCAACGACGAAGAAAGTCTGCAAAGATTTGAACGAACATTTTCTTTGTCCGATGCTCAGTGATGTTATGACCATAACAACTCGTACAGCAACAGCAGCAGCAAGTGCTACCGAATCCATTCAGTTGGATTGCCAAGATGGATCTGTCTTTTTGTTTCCCAAACAAGATTGTGCTTTGCTACCCATCGTTCATGCCACGACAGAAGAACTGGCCATTTATATATGGGGCAAAATTTTGAATGGACTGGAGGCCTGCTTTCTGCGCCAACGTGGCATCCATACTATGGAAGTTACCGTGGCCGAAGCCGCAGGACAGGAAGCTACCTTTCGTTACGAAATTCCAGACGTCGTGGAATCAGATTTTATGTTGGACGTGAAAAGATTTATTACGTCGGGAGAGATTGTACCCACACCTTGTTTGGAAACCAAGGACTGTGATGCTGCTGCTGCTGCTGCCTGCAATGGCACCTGCAAGGCCTCCAAACATATCTTCTCCACTAAATTGCAAAAGCTTGCCGATTCTATCAACAATGGCGCGCTGAAGGAAAAACAAACTGCCAATGATGGTAGGGTGACAGCCGAAGATTTAGAGCAAATGACACTGCCTTGATTCGTTTTGGTTGAATGTGACAGCCTTCGCTTAACATTTTTAAACTTCAGTTACGATTTATGTAGAGACTAGTATTTTAAGTCAATATGAATTCTTTTGCCCTTTTGAGAACTGTAATTAATTTATAAAAATTTGCACGTTTATATAGATTCTACGCACATTGTCCTTTTATCCTATACAATGTTGCAAACACTTGATTTCAACTTCATCTCATCTCACCAAAACCAAAACAAGCAGCAGCTAGGCTGACTAATTCTTCCGAAACCTTCGAATCTCAGCAAAATAGCGCAACCGTCACGCAGTGCCGAATAGACTGATGTATGTTCTCCAGCTATAAAAGACATGAATTGTGGATTGTTTACTCCTCCTTCTTCTTGGGTGCAGCTGCAGATTTCTTAGATGCCAAAGAGTACGCAAAGGTTCCGCTGATAGCAATAGCCGATCCAATAATAGTGTTGCGCTCCATAACCTCTTTAAAGACAATGGAAGAGACAACAATAATGATCACACGCTTAGCCGTATTCAGCACAGAGGAAGTCACAGCACCGACACTGGCGGTAAAGGCAAAAGCGAATTCGTTGTAGAAGTAGAAGCAAATCCCCGATAAGACAATATTCTTAATAATTTCGTTCTGTCCATGTTCTTCGGCGGCAGCTGCCCAAACCTTGGGCAACGTATCAAGCTCATTAATCACAACCAAAGGAACCGAGCAGGCAAATGAAATAATGTTCATGACGGCATACACGTTAGCAGCATCCATATTTTTGGATTTGTCAGCCTTCAAAGACTTGGTCACAGAACTACCAAGCTTTCCCTTCAATGCAGCTGCAACATTTGCCATACTCGCAAATCCAAACGCCTGGACGTTGATCTCCACTCCCTTTCCTTCCTTGATACAAGCCAAGCCAACACCTCCCACGATAGGAATCAACATAACATAGGCCAGCACGGGCTTAATATCAGCAGGAGGGATAAGAAGACCAATGACAGCCGCGAATGCAGGTTCGCAAGCCTTCACGATTTGAGCAAACGACACGGCTCCAACAGCCGAGGCCAAGACAGATCCTCCGTGGGCAAGGCACGCGCACAGTCCAATTGGGATGCAGCTGGCAATGTCATTGGCAGTGAGGTTGGGGGCTTTGCGAAGACCAGTTCCCCACAAGAAAAAACTCCAGATAATTCCCACAACGAGCTGAGCCGTCGCCACGAACCAATGAGCGTGGATCATGTTGGTAGCTTGCTTGTTGTAGATATTGTAAAAGGTGTTGAGGGCATACCAAGCAGCAACGAGAAGCACCTAATAAGAGAGAAAAATATTAAAATTAGGCACGGAGAAGACAGGTATAAGACGGGGATACGAACAAAGAAAGAAGCGAGCGAGGAACGCCGTTTAGTTGTCAAGAGATATCAAAAGATATCAAGCGGTTGATCTGGTTGAAACTGCGCAATTTTCCGACCCAAACGAAATAAATAATGGCGTTGGTTTTTCAAACGGATTTTCACCACCATCGACAACAACCCCGGATCGACCAACGGCAGGACTTACGAGCTTCAATGTGGAGGGTGGGGCGTCCTTGGCGGGAGAACTCATTTTGATATCTTGAAGGTTAACTTGGTTGATTTAATCTGTTAAAAGGAAACGCAAATGAACGATTTTCTGCGATCAGAGGTTCTCTTCGAATGGTTGGGTTGATTGCTACGAGTTAATAAAAAAATCATCATCACAGTTCTCAAGGAAAAAAATCAACTGCACATTTTTACGGAGGATCCTACTACAGTTGAATGATGTGGTGACTCATAGCCAATCGACGGACGTCATTCCAGTTGGAGGCTTCAGGATTTGAAAAGGTTTCAACGACCACCCTGGCATTCACTTAGTAAAGAAGATTCCCAGTTTATTAAGAATGTACGTACTCGTTCACCACCACACCACCACCAACAAATAAATTGTACAAAAAAGGAATGAGGTGAAACGAAGAGGAAAGCAATATGAAAGATGAATGTTATAGGTAAATAGTGAAAGTAGAGAGAATACAGGTTTTGAGTGAATTGGCGTGTCTTGTTGTGCAAATAATGTCGCTGTTTTGAATGTTCGTGCTTCTGTGCGTTTGTTTGATAGAATCAAGTTTTGGTAGTACATTTGTGAATTCATTTTTTGAGTGCTCGCCCATTTGTTTAAGGCATGTGTTGTTCCGTTTTTGAATGGAAGCAATGCTTCATCAAGGTCAGCAAGAGGTCCACTCCAGCAGTAGTCCATTTGTAACTGCCGATGTTGATGAAAATTGTCTACTCCTTCTTTTTCTTGGGAGCAGGGGCCTTACTTGTGAGAGAGTAAGCGAATGTACCACAAATGGCAATAGCGGAACCAATGACAGTGTTTCGTTCCATAGGTTCTTGGAACATCACAGCTGATACCACAATGATAATGACACGCTTGGCTGTGTTTAGTACAGACGAGGTGACGGATCCAACCAATGCAGTAAAAGCAAAGGCGCATTCGTTATAGAAATAGAAAAAGAACCCGCTGATAAGAATGTTTTTCATAATGGACGAAGTTCCATACTCAGCCACGGCGGCGTCCCAATCTGGCTGTAAGGTAGAGCCCTCGTTGTAGATGACAAGAGGGACAGTACAAACAAACGAGATGATATTCATGACTCCGTAGACATTTGCCGCGTCCATGTTCTTGGTTGGATCACTCTTCAAAGCTTTCGTGACAGAAGATCCCAATTTTCCCTTTAATGCCGCAGCCGCGTTGGCCAAGGAAGCAAAGGCAAAGGCTTCCACGTTGATATCGACACCTTTGCCTTCCTTGACACAAGCAAGGCCAACTCCACCCACAATGGGGATGAGCATCATGTAAGCGAGCATAGGCTTGAGATCCATGGGTGGCACCAGCACTCCTACCACTGCGGCAAAAACAGGTTCGCAAGCCTTGACGATTTGTGCGAAACTAACCGCGCCCACGGCAGAAGCAAGGACAGTTCCGCAATGCGCCAAACAGGCAAACAAACCAATGGGCAAACACTTCTGGATATCTGCTCCTGTCAAATTTGGAGCTTTTCGGAATCCAGTGGCCCACATAATCATACTAATAGCAATACCAACCACCAATTGCGAAGAGGCGAGGAACCAGTGCGCCGCAAGTTGATTTGCGGCTGTTTTGTTGTAAACATTATAGAGAGTATTTCCAGCGTACCACAAACCGACCAGGGTAACCTGTGTGTAGACATTCGGATAGAACGAAATTGAATTAATAATTCAATTGGAACAAAGTGAAAATGAGAAAGAAAAACAAAAAGATGAGCGAGACCTTTTCAGAGAAAAATCAAAGATGCATATCGGATCATTCTCACTTATTAGCAGTTAATCTCTGATAAATCATAACTTACCAGTTTGAGGACAGAACCTTCCGATTTATCGCTCATAATGAAAGAGAAAAGATGTCTTTGCCAGGGAAATATTATTTTCCTATTACAAGGAGAAAGAAAATAATAATTGTGAAGGATGTTCGTAGTATGTATGTCCTTCTCGAATTTTTTTGTTTTCTGATGATGAACGTATCATCATGCGTATGAAAAAGGACACGTTGTCTGATTTTAGGACAAGGATACGTCAGACATGCAAGATCTTCCCTCTCGTAGTCTACCAGGTACTGTACTGCTAGTAGCACTCCTACGTGTGATAATGCACTAAAAAGAGTAGAAGATGAAGTGAGAATCTTGCCGTTTATTTTTCTTGTTAATTTTTTTGGCCTTCCTTCAAACTGTGTCATTATTAACTCCCCCCACGATTCCACTATCTATCTGAACTATTAGTTTAACTCTACTACCATACCTGGTAGTCAACTAGCTAGCTAGAAGTAGTAATACAAGGAAGTACGAGTAACCTCCATCAGATTTTTACCTAGTCTACAATTAACAGAGAAAACGTAATCCTAAATATACAATTTGCATCCCGTGATAACATGACAAAGACTCTGATAGTCACTCTAGCCTGCCTGCTGTGCTGGACGCCCAACTTTGGCGCCGATGCGTTTTTGCCCCGGCTACCAGTCAGCACCAGTATTTATACAGCATCCGTCCACAATCCCTTACACATGGTATCTTCTTCCACGACTGCAGCACCATCTTCCCCTCGTAATCGACGAAAACCCAAACAATTATCGGATCGTACGCCGGAAGAATTTCGAAGTCTCGTTCAAGATTTGATTGAAACCGCCATTGATGCCGGTCCTCGAGCTGGTCCAGCCCGTACGTTACAGGCGTACCGGGCAGCAGCCATGACAGCCCGAGAATTCCTGCCTCGACCAGGACAGCCTATGAATACCGTCAGCTTTCCCAAAGTTCTGAGGAGTCTTTTTGAAAAAATGGGTGCCACTTATGTTAAACTGGGACAATTTATTGCGTCTTCGCCCACATTATTTCCCAAAGAATACGTGTTGGAATTTCAAAAGTGCCTGGATCAGACAGATCCACTGGAATGGTCGGTGATAGAAAAGGTGATTGAGGATGAGCTAGGTCCCATTCGTACCACCTTTCAATTTGTGGACAAGGCGCCTCTGGCATCCGCCAGTATTGCTCAAGTTCATTCTGCCAAATTGAAAACGGGCGAAGATGTCGTCATTAAAGTTCAAAAACCCGGTATTGATGCGAGCCTGAAAGCAGATCTAGGCTTTGTCTACGTTGCTGCACGAGTTTTAGAATTCTTACAACCCGATTGGGAACGGACGTCTTTGTCGGCTGTTGCGGGAGACATTCGCACCAGCATGATGGAAGAGACAGATTTTTTAAAGGAAGCCAAGAACACGGAAGAGTTTCGTGATTTTCTATTGGAGAACGAACTCATTAAGAAGGCTACAGCACCACGAGTTTACCGTAAGTTGCGTGATACGTTTGCCGAGTACTTGAATTTTCAGTAGAAAAATAAGACGGATTTCTTAACTGACAGAATATTTTCTCTTTCCCACCAACTCGCAGGTGAATTTACAACGAAAAAGGTCATGACCATGGAACGACTGCGCGGGGTCAGCTTGTTGGATGAAGAAACCATTGCCAAAGTTGCCAGGGACAAAAGTGCAGGTACTGATATCATCATATCTGCTCTCAACATTTGGTCACTTTCGGTGGTGTCCATGCCGTGGTTCCATGCCGATGTCCATGCAGGAAACCTGATGCTCCTTGACGATGGACGTGTCGGTTTTATTGATTTTGGGATTGTTGGTAGGGTGAGTCCGAAAACGTACAATGCCGTAAACGAATTGTCCGCGTCCTTGGCTGCAGGGAATTATGAAGGAATGGCGGAAGCTCTGTGCAACATGGGCGCTGCCGATGAACAAGTTGACAAGGTCCAATTTGGCAAGGATATTGAAAAGGTCATGAATCGCATTGGTGGTATGCAAGCCGATGTTACCGTTGGAGTGGCCGCTGATGGGACAACCATGGGCTCTTTGAACGTTGACGAAACGGAAATTACCAACATTGTGTTGGAATTGGTCGATGTCACAGAAGATAATGGATTAAAGCTGCCCCGTGAATTCGGACTGCTGGTGAAGCAGAGTTTGTATTTTGACCGATACCTCAAGATATTGGCACCAAATGTGGATGTCATGAGTGACTCTCGAGTAGCCCTCGGTGGTCAGTTTAACGGTGCCACTGCAGATGGATCAAGTGTTATAGACGTGTAAGTTTGTAATTTTTTAGAGTTGAAAATAGATACGCAAAGCCTTTAAGAATTGAAATTTTAGCTTAGTTCCCTCTAACGTCTCAAACAAAACAAGTAATCATTTGTAATTGTAGATTGGCATTGTGCGCTTTATCACAATGATTATTTCTGCATCTTTCTAACTTCAAAGTACTCCACGTTTCCATACATCAATCATCTTTCCAGTTTTGACGTCATTTAATTGCATTACAGACCTCCTCCTGAGTGCCCTCCATCAAAATCTTCGTCAGGTGAAATACTGACCGTTAGGCCCTGTCGTTGCAATCCGAGACAAAATTGTTCTGCCTGTTTTTTCCAAGTCTTAGTGACGGTAGCTTTTCCAATTCCGTGTGTTTGAACACATATTTCAAAAGCCGCTTTTCGATCCAATGTTCCAATGATTTTCGTAAGAGAACGCACAACGTAGTTGAACGTATGAACTTCGTCATTATGGAGGACTACCCGCCACATTTCTTCCTTTTTCTTTTGGCCTTCGGGTTTGGTTTCCACTCTGTCCTTGACAATTGTCGAGACGCCCTTTTTGGTGGATCGGCTACGTTCCTGATCTGACATGTGCAATTGGGTAGACGAAGCACTAATGGAGCGAGTCTGGGCGTGTTGTGGTCTCATTGCGAGCTGCTGCTGTTGCAGCTGAGTGTAAGGTGCAGTGTTTGGCGAAACTGGGGAAAACGCAGCAGCCGTGCATATCAGCAGAAGGAAGTTGACGATGACAGTGAATGCTTTCATCTTCAAATTCCGATTTTAATTGTGGATGTTGCTGAAACTTTATTGGAGTAGGAAATTGATCAAATTGTTGAAAAAATTTGCAAGGAGAGCTCAAGTTTGTCTTCTTCGGCTTCTGCAATTGTCTGGAAATTAACATCTACAGTAGTCTAGTATGATGAGATGATGTTACGTTGTGATGTACTCCCGTGAACATGCTGTGATTAAAATCAGAAGTTCCACGCGGCAAGTTTCATTTGTCATGTTATAGTTAAGGATAAAATCCAAAACTTGAATAATGTAGACGCACATGTAATTTCAAACGTCAGAGTATTCTCGAACATTCTCATGAAACCAAGATACCAAAACAAACTTCTATCGAGTTCGACGCATTATCTCGAGAAGAAAGGATAACAAGAAATAAGAAACGAAGACAGCGAAGACTTGACACTTACTAGTAGTCGATTTCCCTTACAAAAGAGGAGACAGCTACAATTTTCTAAAAATACTCTCCAATTTTATCGTAAATCGAGGTTCCATGAAAGTTTTCTCTGTCTTTTGCTTCACCAGCTTGACTTTGCTACTCCAATCTATATCAGCCTTTCGCCCATCCCTACCGAACAATTCTCTTCGACGATCCCCCATTACTACTACGATCAAAATGACGGCCACCAATAAACCGGAGGATGCACAAGTTGTTGTGGTTGGATCTGCCAATCAGGATTTGACCTCTTACACGTCTACGGTTCCCGTGTTGGGACAAACCGTCATGGGACAAACCTTCGATACCTCCTGTGGAGGCAAAGGTGCCAATCAAGCCGTGGCAGCCGCTTGTTTGGGTATGGTACCCGTTCGTATGGTGTGCCGTGTTGCCGACGATGTTTTTGGAACCGAATTATTGGAGAATTTTAGTACGATTTGAAATTTTGCTTGATATGGTTGTATAGCTAATTTACGAGAACAGTCAGATATAAACTTACATTACTGCTTTTCATTTATTTTTGGATTTTTCATTACAGGAAACACGGGAGTCATGTACGATGAGTCTTCCACTATTCTTTCTTCCAGAGAAACATCGTCGGGTGTTGCCGCCATCACGGTCGATACGAAATCCGGTGATAATATGATCATCGTCACACCCGGTGCTAATTTTGTGCTTTCGGCAACGGACGTCCGACAAGAACTGGAGAAACAAAAATCCACACCACCCAAAGTGGTTCTTGTCCAACTGGAAATCAAACCAGAAGCGGCCCTGGAAGCCCTCAAGGTCGGCAAAGAATTAGGTGCTACGACAATTTTGAACACGGCACCTGCCCCGGAGGATTTTAGCATTGATGATTGGTATCCCCATATTGATATTCTTATTCCTAACGAAACCGAATTGCAAGAGTTGTGTAAAGACGCTGGCGTGGCAACCGATGACGAAGAGGCCATGGCGAAGTATTTGATTGCGAAAGGAGTTGGTAAGGTCTTGGTAACACTGGGCGCACGCGGTGCAATGATCGTGGAAGAATCAGAGGCACCGGGTGCTGACATTAAAGTTACCATGATAAGTGCTCCAGATGATCTTCCCTGTAAAAATGATAAAGTGGAAGATACCATTGGTGCTGGAGATGCCTTTTGTGGAGCTCTTTCTACCTACCTGTCGGCTGGTCTGTCGCTTACCGATGCTGCGACAAAAGCATGCGGCGTTGCTAGTATGTCGGTGAGAAAGCGAGGGGCTCAAGATTCGTATCCAAGAGGAGATGCTCTTCCTGATTGTTTAAAGTTGCCTGCAGCAGTCTCTTCTTGAGAAAGTGTGGCAATTTCGCGCGACCATACTGCGTCGAGTAGAGTTCACCGACGATGACACAGCGACTATATAAAAGTTCAATTTATATGGCTCTCCAAAAATCTACGAACACTCATGATGTATACGAATATTTGAGAGTACCGAATAGAACAAAAGACCTAGAGGTAGTAGTAGTCTAGCGTTCAGGACCGCCAGTATTTCATGGCAGCTCGAATGAAGGCACAAAGATTATCTCTGCTAAACCCGTTCCCTTCAACGCATCCGGCTACTGTAGAAATTAGAGTACTACTAGATTGTAATTTCTACTACTACTACTAGAGTAGGGCTACTTAAGAGTTTTCTACGGTACGCTACTGTTACTGTAGCCACTAGCTGGAGAACCTACTAGTGATAGCTATGCGTACTACTAGTAGGTCTAGTCTACTACTCGAGTAGCTACTAGTAGTAGAGCTCGTAGTAGTAGTAGAGAGTCATCAATTGCGGATTGCCGAAGTGTGCGGCTATGATGGCAGCGGTTGACAAAAAAAGCAATTATATTATTTTATTTTAATTCATCGAACATCATTATTTTCTAGCAAGCACAAAGCAATCGCAATGGCAGCAACAGTAGCAGTAAGTACTACATGATTGTTGGTTGTTGAGGAACGAGTCTCAATGCAAAACAGTAGAGACGAAAGTGCAGTCATTTTTGGATGCTTCCTTGTATCTTCTTCATGGATGTATTTCTGTACCGATCCACTTTCTCATTATTTGCCTTTTCTCGCTGACTGCCACTGGCATTATCCGTTCTATGCACATCTACTTACATGTTGGCTGACTACTCGGAAAAAAAGACACCACTGGAAGATGCCTTCAAATTCTCCTTCATGCGTCGTGGCAAGGCTGCCAACGCCGCAGCACCAGCCGCCAAGGAAGGCGATCCGGCACCAACCACCGCCACCGATCCTTCTCCCCAGCAACCTGTCGTGGTACATCCCTACGAAAATTCCATCAAAATGGTAGCCGTTGTGAATACCGTCGAAGAGTTTTGGACTGTGTACGATTACCTGAAACGACCCAGTGATTTGCCCACCACCACTGATTATCATTTCTTTCGGTCTCATATTACACCCACCTGGGAAGACAAGAACAACGAAAAAGGTGGTAAATGGATTGTGCGTTTGCCCAAAGGTACGTCACTATCATCATCTTGATAATACAGTGCAAACTCTTTTCGGCTATCTTACCAAACACGGGTCCCACCCTAACCCAAAAAACAAGGCCTGGCATCCCGCTACTTTGAAGAAATTCTCTTGGCAATGATTGGAAATCAGATGCCCGGTGTCATGCCCGACGAGATTTGTGGTGTGGTCGTTAGTATTCGGTACTCGGAAGACATTTTAGGAATTTGGAACAAAACGGCCGACAGGGAAGTGATCGGCCTTTTGCGCGATGCCATCAAAAAGGTTCTACAATTGCCCCCCCAGGCGTCCATGGAGTACAAGCCTCACCAAACGTCGATTCTAGACAAGTCCTCCTTTCGAAATACGCAAGTGTGGAAACCCAAGGAAGGTCGCGAACGCTCGGATTCTCGGGGTGAGGCGGCGCCTCCTGGTCGACCCCGTACCAGTGCCTGGTCCGGGGAACGCCGAAAGACCGGCAGGGATGTTGACAAGGCGGCGTGGCGCTAGCCTGCTTTTCATTCAAAAAGTTGCCGCCCAATATATTTCTTGAACAAAGAGTAGCATCTAAAATGTTGCTGGTATACTATAAGCAAACCCTGAAGTCACATAAATGTTGTTTTCTTATCCCCGTTATAGTTGATGCTACTATATTTGCCAATCATGCCAAGCCACGTTGATGCCGAATTTCTCGATGTGCCACGTCCTACACAGTCGATCCAGAAGATTTACTGACTAGAGGCATCCGTTTCCTCGGCGGCAGCCACGCTGCGACGGCTGCGACTACGACTGGATCGCTTCTTTTGGGGACTGGGGCTAGCTGCTTCATCCTCCTTGGCGATATCTTCATCTTCGGCGCCTCTCTGAGACTTGCGCTTCTTTTTGGACTGCGACTTCTTGGGGCTAGGACTAGCTGCATCCTCTTCGGCATCGGAATCGTCCTCCTCGACACTGCTCTTGGACACTTTGCGCTTCTTTTTGGGCGAAGGCGACACGGGTTCCGCCTTCACTCCCATCTGCTTATCGTACGTGGTCAGATCCAATGTCAGGGTGCGACTCGAACTGGTACCGACATCGCGACAAACACCCACAAGACTGTCACTGCGCTCATAGAACATATCCTTGAGACTAATGACAATGCATTGAAAGTCCGTTTTGCTACGGTGGCTAATGTAGTTGCACACCTTACGCAAATTGACTGAAGCACAGCGGACGGGATGCAATTCGTGTCAGCGAGATAAAAACTTCCAAAAACAGTACCAAACGACAGGGAGAGACTTACTGTTGTCGAGGGCGGCATCAACTTCGTCCATGACAAAAAAGGGAGCAGGATGGTAGGAGTGAATGGCGAACAACAACGACAAGGCCGCCACAGTCTTTTCTCCACCACTCAACTGTTCCATATCGCGGAAACGCTTCATCGGGGGCATGGCATTGAATTTCATGCCTCCCTTGTATGGCTCCTCCGTATCGTCCAAACTGAGATAGGCGTTTCCACCCAACGGATGCTTGCTGCTCTTGGTCATGTCCGTATAAATGGTTTTGAGAGATTCATCAATATGATTGAACGCGTCGTTGAAGAGCTTGGCCCGCTTTGCCTTTATTTTCAAAAAGGCGGTAGCAGCCTTGCTCGATTCTTTCTTCAAGGCATCGTATTCTTTTGTCGTTTCCTTCAATTTGTCTGTGACTCCTTCAAAGGCTTCCGCAGCCTTCATGTTGGGAGAACTATTCTCAATCTCCGTAATGACCTTCTCTAATTGGTCTTCAAAGTCTTTCTTCATGCGACGCTCTTCACGGTCACTAGGACGCTGCTGCAAATCCTCGTCCAGCTTGGAAAAATCGATTTTTGAGGCGGTCTGCTTGTCGAGGACCACTTTGCGACTGTCCGATTGAGAGAAATGCGGATTGGAGCTATCTTGTGTCATGGCTTGGCTCCCTTCGCGATTAGAAAGCTGAGACTGCTCTCCGCTTTCGTCGTCTTCTTCTTCAGAATCAGAGTTGTCGTTTCCGCCAAGCATGGGAAGCTCGACTTCCTCAACGCGAGCTTTCTGCAAGGTCTCATGTAGGGTACCTCGGAGACGTTCGACCTGAGCTTCGGCCGTGGTAACAGCCTTGCTAGACTTGTGGCAATCGCTCTGAGCCTTACTGTGTTCTTTTTGAGCAGCCTGCACTTCTAGATCGCAAGCTTCTTCGGCCTCGGCTGCTTCCTTGACTTCAGCGTCGGCCTCGGCGAGCTGGGCTTTGTATTGCTCGATCTCCTCTCCCAACTTCTTCTCGTTTGCCTTGGCCTTTTTGAGCTTGGCTTTGTTATCGGCGATCCGCTTTTCAAGAGCGGCAATCGGTTTTACGAAGTCGCGACTAGTCTCGTAGTCCTTCTGCTGTTCCAGCTTAGCAATGTGTTCCATTAATTGCGTCTTTTGTTCGTTGTATTCTTTACGACGTTTTCCAACTGCGTCGGCGTAGCCATCAAAATCTTTGAGTCCCGTCTTTTCGCGAAAAGGACCGAGATGCTCCTCTTCGGCCTTCTTGACGTCTTCTCCAGCCTTCTTGACCTGTTTAGCAAGCTTAGTGATATTGGCGTCCATCTTTTTCGTTTCGGACTCCATTTTATCAATTTGCTTGGTCAAGGATTTCAAGAGTTGCTCCTTTTCGCGATAAAGCTTGTCAGTGTAGGTCAGCTCTCCATTCGTAAAGTTTTCCTTGTTTTTCAAAGTACTTATCTCGTTCTTCAATTCTTGAATGCGAGAACTGTGACCAAACGAACCCCGGCTGCCATGGCCACTTCGGCTGGCGCGTCCACCGGACAAGTCGACAACACTGTCGAGTTCCGAGCGCTCGCTTTCCAGAGCTTCCTTTTTTTCACGAAGCTTCTCCATTTCGGCCGCACCCCAGCGTCCAGCCTTGTGGTCGTCTTGACTTGTGACTCCACCTGTCATAGTACCAGCCTTACTAATCACGGCACCTCCCAAGGTGACCGCCTTGAAGCGAGCCTGCTGGTTGGCACTGCTACGACCGGTACCAAAACAAATTTCACGAGCGCAATCCAAATCATCACAAATCAATGTGTTACCAACAGCGTATAGCACGGCTGGGCGGACAGCGTCTTCGCAAGTAATGGCATCTGCAGCCATCCGAATACGATTATCTCGGGCCGCCATGGTTCGGATACGCTCCTGGCTTTCGTTGGATGGCTGTTCGATGGTATCCAAAGGAAGAAAAGTAGCACTGCCGATACGTTCTTCACGCAAGTGACGCATGCACTCAATACCCGTTTCCTTGGTGTCCACTACAATTGCATCCATGTCCTTTCCAGCTGCGACGGTAACGGCCATGTTGAACCGGCGCTGGGTGGGGCGACAGAGATCAACCAGACGTCCCTGCACACCAGGAAAGTGACGTTTGAGGGAATCAATGGCTTGCGCCAGACGCTCTTCATCCTTGGTTTGTCGACGCGAGTCCTTGGCATCGCGAAGGGTCTTGTTGATCTTTTCGATTTCTCGATCCAACTCTTCCCGGCGAGCTAGCGAGGTCTGCAGGGATTGATTGGCCTCAAGGAGCTCCTTTTCCTTTGCAGAATGATCTGTTTTGGTCTTCTCTTGACTCTTTTTTTGTAAAATAAATTTAATGATATTCGAAACAAGAAAGAAAGGGGAAAAAAAAACAGAATATGAGATAGTGAAAACAGATATATTTGGCAGTGTTTCGATATTCCTTCATACAAAAAAAAAATACGTACCGATGTCAATTTCGCTTTGCGATCAACCAATCGTGCATGCTCTAATTTGGTGGCCGCTAGCGTTTTCTTGGCCTCTTCCAGTTC
>Ga0210025_1002733_pt1 | contig 16718 bp, 17 predicted proteins | sample CryGeyme20150102_FD_183989 | JGI IMG/M metagenome (GOLD analysis project Ga0210025, IMG submission 183989) | Groundwater microbial communities from Crystal Geyser aquifers in Utah, USA - Crystal Geyser metaG 2015-0102 (SPAdes) (version 2) | ecosystem: Environmental > Aquatic > Deep subsurface >...
CCACGCGCAAGTCTCGTCAGCTCCGAGATCAGCAGAATATCGAAATACCCATAGCATACCGCTTGCCGCCCGCGGGTTCGGTCCTCGGAGACTTTCGTACGCCTAACGGCGCCCGAAACCCTTCACGGGAGCGGAATGATAGCAATTGTCTCTCTGCAGTGTATCATTGGACGTCCCAGCGTTACAATCGCCTGGCCTTTTTCGCCTTTGCAAACTCCCGATCGCTGGCCATAAATTTTGCCAGCATTGGCGCAACCAGTCGCTGCGGAGAAACATTGTCACCGCTCTCCCCGCTCATGATCTTGGCATAGGCTTCAAGGTCGTGATGCACCGATGCGGGCAGTTCCACCTGCATCTTGACGGGTTTGTCATCAATCAGCGCTTTCAACCGCAATTCTGCCATATTCATTCCTTCAAATAGGGTTCCAAAACCAGATCGCGACTGACAATCACGCGCACGGGAAAACCGGACTTGATAGTGATCGTCGGTGGTACTGCCAGCTGACGCGCAACTATTTCCTCGCCGGTCCGTCCGGCAGTATCAGACACGCCGTCACGAATGGCCCGTGCAATATCGCTGTCACCGGCGGAACCTGCCTGAGAGCCTACCGACAGCAATGTTGACAGTCCGGCTGCCAGTGCGAGCCGGTCAAAATGATGATCGACCCCGTCCTGCAATCCGGCAAAGCCCTCTGCGTCGCTGGCAGGCAATTCATCAAGGATGAGTGAATTACCATTGGGAAGGTTGAGCCGCGTCCAGATAATGGCCAAGCGGTTTTGGCCAAAACCAACATTGCTTTGATAGCTGCCAACCAGTTTTGCGCCTTGCGGGATCAACATGATCTTGCCGGTCAGACTATCGAAGATATTTTGCGTGATCTGGGCAGTAACCTGGCCGGGCACATCGGAGCGAACACCGGTTACCAATGCTGCAGAAATGACCGAGCCCGATTGAACAAGATATGGGCTAGCAGATTTTTGCAAGCGATGCTTGCTCACGATCTGCTCGTTTGCCGGCGCATTTTCGCTCCCAACGCTCACAGTTGTAGGAGATGACGCTGCCGACAAAGCTGCCTGGTTATTTTCCTTGCTCTCGGTAAAAAGCCTGCTCGCCAAGGCCGCTTGCCTTTGCCGCTCGCGTTCAGCGATCGCCGGATCGACCGGCGGCGCTGCTTGCGGAGGCGGCAACTGATATTGGGCGCCTGCATCCAATATCGGTTTTCCCAGATCGCCGGGAAGCGGCGGGCCCAATTTGGGAATGGCAGAATAATCTTTTGGCAAAGCCGCCAGGCTTTCTGCAGATGGTTTCTGGTTCACCGCAAATAGCTCTGTGGGGCCAAGGCCGCCCTCACCCGACTGCAACGCGAAAATTGCCGCAGCCCCAATGATAATCGCAAATCCGCCGCCCAGCGCAATCAGCGCTTTGCGCGATAGCCTTGTCACCGGGATATGTTCAGGCCGAAGACGCAATAAAGGCTTTGCTTTCACATCTGCCTTCACATCATCGCCGCTGCCATCTGGCGGGGTTTCAAGCTCATTGGCTGCATCCGTCATCGCCGACCTGCTTTCTTGCGGCGGCTGATCCGGACGATCTGCTGCTGCTTCGCGCCAAGCCGCAGTTCGGCTATCTCAAAAAGCCGGTCGACGATCATGTGATTGTGGCGGACCCGGTAATTGACCAGTTCAGCATTTCCGCTGACGCCAAGCACAAATAGCGGCGGCAGTTCACTCGTGCCAATATTGGCGGGAAAGGTGATAAAAACCTGCCTTCCATCATCAAAGACGCGGATCGGCCGCCAAGCCGGCTTGTCACCGCTGATCCTGTATGAAAAATTGAGGCTTTCGAGCGATAATTCGCCGGCAATGGGTTCGCTTGTTTGCATGCTGGCAGCGCCATTTGTGCGTGCCCGAAACGCATCTTGCGGATAGGTCCAGCTTACCGACGCCATATAGGCTTTGGGCGTGGAAACAAGCTCCAGATGATAGGTACGCCGGTCGGTATTGATGATGAGGTTGGTCGACAAACGGCTTACTATGGGTTTTACCAATATATGGACACGGGCATTTGTGCCTGATCCGCTTATCGTATCGCCAATTATCCAGCGCACCGTGTCGCCCGCTGCCACCGGCCCCGATCCGATCAATCGCTCGCCTGGCTGAAGCGCAATATCGCTGATCTGGCCGGGTGCGGTATAGACCTGATAAAGCGATCCTTCAGTCCAGGGATAGACTTGGACCGCATTGATAAAGCCCTCGCCTGCTGGCTGGACGCGCGCCTTCTGGTTGGCCTCGGCTATGCGTTCCACCGGCGATACCAGATTGCGCCGGGTTTTTTCGCGCTCCAGCTTTTTAAGCTGACCCGGCAATATTTTTGGAAGAATGATCGGCTGCGCTTGCGGTGGCGGCGCAGCAATCAACCGTGCCGCTGTCATTTTCGCCGCAACGGAAACATCATTTTTGCTTCCACTATGGCCGCAAGCGGCAAGCGCGAACGGTAAAATCAGAAAAACCATATGCACGCGTTGTGAAAAAATCATGTTCAAAGCTCCTTTGACCAGTTGAGGGCATGGACAAATATGCCCAGCGGGTTTTTGCGAAGATTTTCAGGGGTGCGCGGCGTCTGGATATGGATGGTGGCAATCGCGCTCCAGCGCTCGGTACGGCTGAGCTGTCCATTATCATAATGGCGCTCGGTCCATGCGATACGGAAGGATTTGTCCGAAGCGCGAATGACGCTCGCGACCTCAACAGAAACTTGGGCGTAGCCAATTTGCGCGAAGGGATCATTGGCCTTGGCATGATCGCCCAGCGCCAATGCGCCCTTGTCGGTCACATAATCATAAGCGCGCAGCCAGTTCTGGCGCACGATGATCGGATCGGCAGAAATAGACCGAACCTGCTCGATAAATTGCGCCAAATGCCACGCAATCTGCGGATCGGTCGGCCTATAATCGGCTGATGCCGGTCCAGCCGCCTGCGCTTGACCCAATTTATCAACCGTCACTACCCACGGCACAACCGTGCCCCGGAGAGATTGATAGACCAGCGCGCCGCCTGCGCCCGCTGCCAAAAACAGACAGCCAAAGGCCATAAGGCGCCAGTTTTTGGCCTGGACGCGGGCAGAACCGACCCGGTCATCCCAAATCTGGCCTGCACGCCGATAGGGTGTTTCGGCTTCGGGGGTGGCACCATATCGAATATCCGGGCGTTTGAAAAAGCGCATCAATCTTCCTTCACATTGACTTGGGTGGAACTGCCGCCGCTGTCGGAGGAACGCACGGCATGGGCTGCCAAAGCCCCGCCGCTTTTCAGATTCTGCGCGCGGTGCATTTTTTTGGCCCACCGAGGTTGGCCTTGATCGGGCTCAGGTGCCGCAGCGCCGGATCCGTCATCAGCGGAGCCGCTGGCGCGGGCCTTCCCATCGGCAAAGCTGCTGCTTATACTCTGGCCTGCCCGGCGCAGCGGGCTCGCGGCTTCGAATGCTGCGGCTTTGGCGCCGCCGGCAATGGCGGCCCCAGCGTTGCCGCCCGCTGCCGCTTTAGCTTCTGAAAATCCACCCGACGCTGCCCCAGAAATTGCCGCTGCTTTTTTGACGCCGCCCATTGCCGCGCCGCCAGCCATACGCGCGCCGGCGGCTCCAGCCACACCGGCACCTGCAACAGCAAGACCGGTTCCAACCGCGGCCCCTGCACCCAGCTGCGGTCCTCCTGATATCAGACCATTGGCGATTCCCGGGCCAAAGAGCGCGAGACCAAGCAGGGACAGCGCTGCGAGGATCAAGACGGCGGCATCTTCCAATGTCGGCTGATCACCTGCAAAGCCTGCGGTGAATTCGCTGAATATGGTGGTGCCGATGCCGACAATGACCGCGAGCACCAATATCTTGATGCCGGATGCCACGACATTACCGAGTACGCGCTCGGCAAGAAATGCGGTTCTGCCAAAAAGCCCGAAGGGAATGAGGATGAACCCGGCCAGCGTGGTGAGCTTGAATTCAATGAGCGTGATGAAAAGCTGAATGGCGATGAAGAAAAAGGCCATCAGCACGACAAGCCAGGCCAGCAATAATATCGCGATTTGCACAAAATTCTCGAAGAAGGATACAAAGCCCATAAGCTCGCCAATGGATTCCAGGAGCGGTCTCCCGGCATCGAGGCCAACGGCGGCAATCTTGCCAGGTTGCAGCAGATCGGCAGCGCTCAGAGAGCCACCGGTCGCTTTGAGGCCCAGTCCGGAAAAACTGTCAAAGATGATTTTGGCGAGCGCGTTCCAGTTGCCGATAATGTAGGCAAAGGCGCCAATGAACAGGGTTTTCTTGATCAGGCGAGCCAGGATATTATCGGGCTCGCCAAAGGTCCAGAAGAGCGCTGCCAGCGTGACATCGATGACAATCAGCGTGGTCGCCAGAAAGGCAACTTCGCCCTGCAAGAGTCCAAAGCCGCTATCAATATAACGCGAAAAGACATCAAGAAATCTGTCGATAACGCCGGTCGATTGCATTTTTCTATTCCCTGTCGGTTTCCGGGCGTGTCCGGGGTGGATCGGTGAGCAATCTTTCCGATTCCCCGAAGAAGCGCTGCCGGTTCAATATCCAGGCGCGGCGGCAAGTCTCATCATCCATTGCCTCGAGATGCGGTAGAGCAGAACAGCGGCGCAGCGCGGCTGATAGCGGATCGGGCTCAGCCAACAGGCCGCTATCAGGATCGCCTACGTCCTCAAACTGCATGGCCCGGTAAATTCCGCCAGCAACTCCGATCACAAGCGCAAGACCGGCTATTCCTGCGAGGGCGCGCTTCAGCAATAGATGCCGTTCCTGGTTCACTGACCGAACAGGCGAACGGTGGAGCCTTGATAGCCATTCTCGCTACCCAGAAAGCGCTTGAACTGCTCGCGGGCCTGCGCTTTCGCGCTTGTCTGGGCGGCGGCATCCAATATTTGCGCGCGGCCACCCGCTGCAAGCAATGCGGTGAGGTCCGTCAGCTGCTTCAATTGAAGGGCGAGCAATTGATTGCCTGCTTGGGCTGCCTGCAATGCGCCTTCTGAGCTCTGGCTGCTGGTGATCAGATCACCGGTTTTCGAGCGCGTCAGATCAATCGACCGGACAATGCCCGCCTGCACACGCAGCGCATCCTGAAAACCGCCGATACTGTCGCTCCAGCGCTCACGCGCCAGTTCCACCAATTTGGCATCAGAGCCGGTAAGGCTAGCCATATTGTAGCGTTTGGCAAAGGCCTCGTCGACATGCTGGATATCATAGGCAATGCGCTGCGCTTCTCTTAAAAGACCCTGCGTCGCCTGCACCGACGTATCGACCTCCGCCATCACCGACTGCGGCAATTTCTTCAGGTTTGCCGCTTCGTTCAAAAGCGATTGGGCCTCATTTTGCAGCGACTGGATCTGGTTTCTGATCTGCTCAAGTGCGCGGGTCGCCTGCAGCAGATTTTGCGCATAGTTGGTGGGATCATAGACAATGATCGCATGGGCGGGTGCGGGCAATAAGACCGGCAGCGTCATGGCGGTTGCAGCCATCACAGCGATAAAGCGGGCGCGATTTCTAAATAGTATCATTATCATTCTCCTCTTCGGGCAAGGGTTGGTAAAAGGTCGGCAGCCCAGTCGAGCGACTTGTGGCGCAGCCAGAGATCGGCAAATTTGTCCCCACCATCTCGCGACAGGATTTGGGACATGGCGGCATGATCGGATTTCGACGAACTTGCGCAAAAGGCGAGCGCAACCGGACCAAGGCCCAAATCAAACAGCCGGTTGCCATTGCGGCTCTGGGCATAATAATCGCGCTTGGGCACTGCGTGGGCGGTCATTTCTATCTGCCGGTCATTGAGACCAAAGCGGCGATATATGGCGGCGATTTGCGGCTCCAGCGCCCGGTCATTGGGCAGGAAAATGCGCGTCGGGCAGCTTTCGATGAGAGCGGGTGCCAGACTGGAGCCATCAATGTCGCTGAGTGATTGCGTGGCAAAAATGACGCTCGCATTTTTCTTGCGCAGCGTCTTGAGCCATTCGCGCAACGTGGCTCCAAAACCGGTATCGGCAAGCGCCAGCCAGCCTTCGTCAATGATGATAAGAGCCGGATCACCGTTCAGCGACCGCTCGATCCGGTGGAACAGATAGGATAATATCGCAGGCGCTGCCGCCGAGCCCATCAGCCCTTCGGTCTCGAAAGCCTGCAAGTCTGACCGGCCCAACCGCTCTTCGTCGGCATCCAGCATTTCACCCCAGCTTCCGCCCAGACAATAAGGCGCAAGCGCCTGCTTGATCCGCTGGTTCTGTAAAAGAATGGAAAGCCCGGTGAGCGTGCGCTCCTGCACGGGCGCGGAAGCAAGCGATTGCAGGGCCGTCCAGATATGATCCTTGATATCGGGATCGATGGCCACGCCTTCATGCACCAATATCGATGCTATCCAGCCCGCTGCCCAAACACAGGTCGCCGGGTCTTCAACGCGCCGCAGCGGCTGCAAGGTGACTGGACTTGCCTGCTCGGTGATATTGCCGCCCAGATCCTGCCATTCCCCGCCCATGGCGAGCATCGCAGCGCGGATCGAGCCGCCAAAGTCAAAGGCGAAGATTTTTGCATTTTCATAGCGACGGAATTGCATCGCGATGAAGCTGTGTAACACGCTCTTGCCTGCGCCCGTTGGGCCTACAACCAGCATATGACCGACATCGCCCACATGGCCGGAAAAACGAAACGGTGTCGAACCTTGCGTCTTTGCCAGAAATAAAGGCGGCGCGTTCAAATGTTCATTTTTGTCCGGCCCGGCCCAGACGGCCGATAGCGGCATGAGATGCGCAAGGTTAAGCGTCGAAACCGGAAAGCTGCGCACATTGGCATAGACCTGGCCGGGCAGGCTTCCCATCCAGGCTTCCAGCGCGTTGATATTTTCCCTAATGCAAGTGAAGTCGCGCGACTGGATGATCTTTTCAATAAGCGCCAGGCGGGTGTTGGCACCGGTGGCGGTATCGTCCCAGACGGTGATGGTAATGGTGATATAGGCCGCGCCCACATAATCGGCGCCGAGTTCCTGCAGAGCCTGATCAGCATCGTCCGCCTTGTTGGCCGCATCGCTATCAAGCAATACCGAGGCCTCATTGGTCATCACTTCCTTGATGATCGCGGCCACCGATTTGCGCTTGGCAAACCATTGCCGGCGGATTTTGCCCAGCAGCCTGGTCGCATCGGTTTTGTCCAGACACAGCGCCCGGGTCGCCCAGCGATAGGGAAAGGCGAGCCGGTTCAAATCATCCAGCAATCCAGGCGTTGTCGATCCCGGAAATCCGATCACCGAAAGCGTACGCAGATGCTTGCTGCCAAGCTTTGGCTCCAGCCCACCGGTCAGCGGTTCGTCGGCAATCAGTGCATCGAGATAAATTGGCGCTTCCGGAAATCTTACCTTCTGTCTTTTGGTGGAGATACAGCTATGCAGATATGTCAGCGTCTCTTCGTCCTCCAGCCAGCGCGCCTCGGGCATGAAGGTCTCGATCAGGCCCAATATTTGCTGGGTGCGATCCTCAAATGTCTTGAGATGCTCGCGCCAGTCAAACTGGCCTTCGCGTTCCCTCCCCTCATAAAGCCAGGATTCTCCCGCCGCCTTTTGATCTTCGGGCGGCAACCACAAAAGCGTCAGCACATATTCGGATATGAAATGCGCGCCTTCCTCCTCAAATCCTGCGCGGCGCTCTTCATCGACAATCGCCGACGCCGCATCAGGAAATATGCTGACCGGATAATCGCCAGCCGGCAGCCGCTGTGCTTCGACAAATATCGCCCAGCCCGAACCTAAACGGCGCAGCGCATTATTAAGCCGCGCGCTCGCGCCAACCAGTTCTGCGGGTGTCGCGCTATCCAGATCCGGCCCGCGAAACCGCGCTGAGCGCTGCAGGCTGCCATCCTTGTTGAGGATGATACCGGGCGCGACCATTGCGGCCCAGGGCAGATAATCGGCGAGCAATTTGGGCTTGCGGGCATATTCTGAAAGATTGATCATCGCCGTCAAACTCCCAAGTGACTGGGGTAACGAGGGTGGCGGCGGACAACGTCGACAAATTGCACATCACGTTTTGCCGCCCAGACCGAGGCAAGATGGCCCAAAAGACCGAAGGCAAGGCCCACCAGCCACAGCCGCAATCCCAATCCCAGAGCCGCCGCGATGGTACCATTGGCGATGGCGACGGCTCTGGGCGCACCGCCGAGCAAAATCGGCTCGGCGAGCGAACGGTGAAGGGGCACCGTTAATCCGGGAAAATCGGGGGAGGAATTTTCCATCAGATTACCGCCCCTCCACCAAAGGAGAAGAATGAGAGAAAGAAGCTGGAAGCGGCAAAGGCGATCGACAAACCAAAGACAATCTGGATGAGCCGCCGGAACCCACCCGATGTGTCGCCAAAGGCCAGGGTCAATCCGGTGATGATAATGATGATCACCGCCAGTATTTTTGCAACCGGGCCCTGGATCGATTCAAGGATCGATTCCAGGGGCGCTTCCCATGGCATTCCTGAACCCGACGCATAGGCAGGCATTGAAACCGCGATCAATGTAGCTGTAGCGATCACATAGGAAGCCAGACGGGATTTAGATATTTTCATGGACCTGTTCTCCAATGGGGGTGAGATGATAATCGCCGGCACTATCGAGGCCGATCACTTGGGAAAGCTCAACCAACCGCCGCTGGGAGCCGCGTCCGGCCAGGACGGCTATGAGATCAATGGTTTCGGCAATCAGCGGGCGCGGAACGGTCACCACCGCTTCCTGGATCAGCTGCTCCATCCGCCGAAGCGCGCCCAGTGCGGAGCCGGCATGGATGGTGCCGACACCGCCCGGATGGCCCGTGCCCCAGGCTTTGAGCAAATCGAGCGCTTCGGCGCCCCTCACCTCTCCGATCGGAATACGGTCGGGGCGCAGGCGCAGCGCAGAGCGGACAAGATCGGATAATGTGGTCACGCCGTCCTTGGTGCGCAGCGCAACCAGATTGGGCGCGGCGCATTGGAGTTCCCGGGTATCTTCAATGAGCACCACGCGGTCACCCGATTTGGCAACTTCGGCAAGCAGCGCATTGACCAATGTTGTCTTGCCGGTCGATGTCCCGCCTGCGACCAGTATATTGGCGCGCGATGAAACAGATTGGCGCAAAACTTCAGCCTGACCCCCGGTCATGATTTCTGCGCTCACATAGTCATCGAGGCTGAATATCGAGACCGCAGGCTTGCGAATGGCAAAGCAGGGCGCGGCGGCAAGCGGCGGCAGCAAGCCTTCGAACCGCTCACCGCTCTCCGGAAGCTCCGCTGAAATGCGTGGCGATGCCGCGTGAGCCTCTGCACCGACATGGTGGGCAACGAGCCGGATAATACGTTCGCCGTCTGCGGCGCTCAGGAAAGAGGATGTTTCGACAAGACCGGTGTCCAGTCGGTCCAGCCATATCCGGCCGTCCGGATTGAGCATGATTTCTACGACTTGGGGTTCGGCAAGCCATTCGGCGATTTCTGCGCCCAATGCTGTGCGCAGCATGCTGCTCAATCGCGATGGCGTAATGGAAATGACGGCATTTGCTTGCATGAACCCGTCTCCTTATGGCAGCTCGCGGAAGGGGAGCTGCGTGGGTGGGTTCAGCTAAAAAGCAGCTTTTTAGAGTAGTTCAACGATCGTAAGGGCGTAGTAGCGCTACGGCGTATAAAGACTTGCCGTAGCGAAGCCTGCGTTAGCGATCGTCACCCATATGGGACGAGACGATTCCGACTCGGTGCGCGCCAGCGCATAGAGCGCGGGCCCGAAGGGCAACGCCGAATATCGCAACTTATAGTATATTCTGAAAACGGTTTTTCTTCAAAAAATGGAATAAATACACTTTGAATATATTATCCTTGAAATTTCACTCCGCTTAGTATAATTGAAGCGCATATTTTCTCATAAAGTATGAAAAAATGCACTTTGAACCTAGCTCAAACAAAATCTCTCAACGAAGCCAGCAACTCGCGCAGTTGGTGGGTGCTGCGGGGGACATCATCAAGATTGATGATGCCGAACATATATTGAATTTAAATCGTGCCGAGGCGTCCAAACTTCTGTCTCGTTGGAAAAAGCAGGGTTGGATACGGCGTGTGGGGCCAGGCGCATATGTTGCAGCCAGTCTCGAATCTTTGACCAGCGAACATGTTCTGGAAGATCCTTGGATACTCGTACCCGCCCTATTTGAACCCGCTTACATAGGGGGACGTAGCGCAACTGAATATTGGGATTTAACCGAACAAATCTTCAACGACACCATGGTTATGACTGCGGCGAAAATCAGACAGCGCAACCAAGTCCTGCACAATAACAAGTTTTCGCTGAAACAGATTGATCGCAAACGTATTTTCGGAACCACGTCAATCTGGCGCGTGCAATCGAAGGTGGCAATTTCGGATGTGCACAGAACAATCATAGATATATTGGATGATCCTGCGATCGGCGGCGGCATCCAACATGTTGAGGACTGTCTCAAAACCTACCTGAAGCGCGAAGATAGCAATATCGAACTGCTTATCCAATATGGTGATCGATTGAACAACGGCGCATTGTTCAAAAGATTGGGGTTTCTTGCTGAACGTAACGGTGCGAGTAAGTTTCTAATCGCTGAATGTAAAAAACGCCTCACCACTGGAAATGCCAAACTCGACCCAGCATTGGATTGTAATCGGCTAGTTACACGATGGCGCTTGTGGGTTCCGCAGCGATGGAAAGACCAAACCGGCCAATGATCAGCAAACAGGAAATTATCAATTCTGCCACCAACATGTCGCTGACACCGCATGTGGTCGAGAAAGATTTTGCGCTCGGTTGGATTCTGGCTGGAATTTATGCAAACGAGAAACTGACTGAGAGTTGGATTTTCAAAGGCGGAACTTGCCTCAAAAAATGCTATTTTGAAACTTACCGATTTTCGGAAGATCTTGATTTCACCCTTACCGATGAAAACCATCTTGATGAGGGTTTTTTAAGAACGGCATTCAAGGAAGTCGCTGACTGGGTTTACAATGCATCAGGCATCGAAATGCCAGCAGACGGTCAGAAATTTGACATATACACCAATCCCAGAGGATCAATATCATGCCAGGGCAAGCTGCCGTATCTTGGGCCAGTATCCCCAAGGTCAGGGGGCATGCCCCGTATCAAAATTGATCTGACTTGTGACGAGCGCGTTGTCCTGGCTCCTGTCAGGCGACCGGTATTTCATCCATATAGTGACGAACCAGAAAGCAAGATATACGCCCTTTCCTACTGCTATGAGGAAGTGTTTGGCGAAAAAGTACGCGCGCTGGCAGAACGCACGCGTCCACGTGACTTATATGACGTCATCAACCTTTTTCGTAACGACAATGAGAAACCAGCCCCTGCCGTTTTGCTCGATGTCATCAGGCAAAAATGTGAGTTCAAGCATATCGGTCTACCGAAGTTGGCTGAATTGGAACAGCATCGTGATGATCTGACCGGGTCTTGGCACGGAATGCTTGATCACCAGTTACCTGCCCTTCCCAGCGTCGATGACTTTTGGGCAGCGCTTGGCGGATTTTTCGACTGGCTTTACGGAATCGCTGAACCAGTCCAGCTTTCGGCGCTACCTAATGCTCGCGACGACACGGTTGTCCGTGATCGCATGCTTCCGCCAACTTTATCCAGCCGGTCTCAGCCAATCCTGGAAATTGTAAGATTCGCAGCGGCAAACCGGCTCTGTGTCGAATTGACCTATAGAAAAGAAAATGGAGAAATAACTACACCGCGGATCGAACCTTATTCGTTGAGGCGATCCAATGCCGGCAATATCAGCCTGCACGGGTTCGATGTGCACAAGAGCGGAAATCGCAGCTATCGGATCGATCGTATCATCGAAGCAAGAGTGACTAGCCAGAGTTTCACTCCGCGATATGAAGTTGAGTTAATAGCAAATGGTCCGGTCAATGTACCGCCGACGACCCCTCGAACCGTTGGATTTGGTGCTGGGCGGCGTCTCACGACGAGACAAGCGCCAATGCGCGCAAGAGCAGCGAAGCGATCCAGCTATGCCGCTAACTATGGGCCAAAATATATCTATCAGTGCCCGGTTTGTCAGAAGAAATTTACGCGAAAAAAACGCGACCCCAAACTCAACAAGCATAAAAATAATTGGGGCGGACAATGCTCTGGCCGACGCGCGCTTCTGCTAGAAACAAAGTTTTGAAAGCTTAATTATATAATATCGATCCTACCGGCTCGGTTCGCGAAAAAGAATGGAGCCGATTATTTTCCTTGTGTGGAAATCAAATCATTGACCAACCTTTCAGCCAACTCCGATATCTCGCTTTGCACGATGTTAAAGGTGACTGGAATTGTCAATTTCTTCGGCCGACTCAAATTCTCTGCGTGAATTTGACACGTCAATGCACCCTTTATGGTATCGTCATTGCCGTCAGGATAAAGCTCAAAACGAAACGTCTCCGGCTCCATAGCGTGACGCCAATTTTCACACGTTAGCGCACAATAATCTTGTGCTACTGAAGAGCGCCCCTCTTTCCAATAAAAAGCGTCTGGGTCGCGTGAGCTTATATTTGGAGTTAATGCTAGATTTCTGGATAGCGCAGAAATTTTATCCTGATCTAGGAACGAATTCCGTTCTGCAAAACCCATCAATTGTTCAGTTGCGGTCATAAAATTTCGCTGCTCGGCCTTCCATTGGCCTTTAGGCGGCGCGGGTAGTGGCGGTAAGGCAATGGGAGCATATGTTTTTTTGCCTTCTCCTTTGTCATCCTTTTTGCTTATTGGCGGAGGCATAATCCCAAAATTTTCGCTGGTTTGAAATTCAAACAGAGCCGATTTTGCGGGCCGAGTACCAATATTTTCTATATCCAGGATCATCATTGACCGCTTTTCCCGACGCGATAAATTTTCATGGAGATTTTCAAGATATTCCCGGCATCTTCCAGGCCAATCGGAGAATCGCATTTGATAATCCGCGATCTCTTCTTCAGATGCAGGTTCGAAGGTGGTAACAGTTATAAATCTGTGAGCAAGAAAACCAAGCGGCCGAGGTTTCGGAGTGGTGTCTATCGATCCGAAATCGGTCTCAATGGCAACGTTTTCTTTGAGCTTTTCGATCAGCTCATCGATTTTGACACCCTCAAGGGGTGAAAATCTTTTTCTAACAAATTCGCAGTGCTGCAGAATATTTCCATCATCATCCAAACAGGAAACCTTAACCTCGGGTTCCTGTTTTTTTAGGCGCTCCAACTCCTGTTTTAGCTTCTTATTTTCTCTCGTATCATCATCATCCTGCAATGGCAGCAGCCAATGATCCGGAATGAGTTTTGACGGCAGTGATAGCGAATTTGCTGTAGAGATAGCATTCCCATCGTGGCTTAGGATTGACGCATCGAGACCAGCTGTTCGAAGCGTGTCAACACAACCAACAATCTTGTTATCTATAATGGATTGATCAAGTTTATTTTCGGTCCTACTTGATGGCCTGAGTAGCGTCTCCAGTCGCAAACATACCCTTGGGCTCTCCTTATTGATCACCAAGCTAGCGTCCTCACCTAAAATCAAGGGACGCATTTTTGTGGCAATTTTCAACGCGCGCTTTTTCGTTCGGCCGGATTCGCGCCGCTTTTTGTGCTTCTCTATTTCATCCAGCACGTATTGGGTAACAACGAGGACGATATCCTCGCCAACCAATTCCGACCAAGGAAGCTCTTCCAAAGATTTACACTCGAAAAACAGATTTGTATCGACGACATAAATCTTCTGATTTTGAGCGCCATCCCAATAATCGAATGGCAAAAGCCCCAGAATTTTCTTCAGGCTATTTGGAAAAATTGACAATTTAATGGCACCTGTTTCTGTCATTCGCGTGCGAAAACGGCTATCACTTTTCAGTGACACTGTCTCTCGCAAATAGTGTCTCACCCACACCGATAAACATAATTCGTTCCCGCAACGTCGGTTTCCGAATAATCGGCTGACAGATCACGAGCGATCAAATCATAGTCGAGATAATTTGCAATGCGCTCGGGAATGTCACCAAACAGCCCTTCATCGACAAATTGCTCTGCCAATTCCTTGAGGCTGCCAAGTTCATAGATTTCGATATCCAGATTGTCCGGATCGCTATCTTCAGAATATCCGCATTCTCCAACCGCTATGATGAAGCGGGTCTTTTGATCGTCATCCCAATCATCGATAAGCGCAACCAGTCGCCCAAGATTGGCCTGATTGACGCCAATCGCTTTGGATAATTCACAATCAATGGCTTCACCATCGATAAACTGGATTTCAAATTCTTCGACCGGATCGCCGTAGTCGTTCTTGGCCACCGCGGATCTGGACCGATATTGTTCGATCGTCTCAAAATAAAAGCCCGTGGCGCTGATATCATAGGGCTGCGCAAAAAATATTGTCATGTACCTTGTCCTTTGACCATTGCGTTAAAAACGCGAACAAGGAAGGCAGGTTTGTGAAGCGCACGGTCAGCGAAGCGGAACGGTCAACACGGGCGCGAAGCGAATGGAGCGGGCAGACCGTTGACGGGGCGCGAAACCTGCCAATATCGCGATAAATCAAAGCAATGGTCAAAGGACAAGCATCGACAATTGTCGGAACACCGAATTCAGTCGCGCTCTGGAGATACGACCTGCTGCTCAATATCTGAAGCCAGACTTCGACGCCCGCCAATACGATCGCCCAGAGCTGAAATAAAATCTGAATAACGGCTGCGCCCCGATATCTTTGCTGCCTTCAATTCGCTTTCCGGCAATGCCGGTGTGGTGGTGAGCCAGAATTGCACAAAAAGCGATATCGCTTCATTGGAAATCTCGACATCGCGTTCAAGCCGCTCCAACTGCCGGGACATCCGGTCAAGACGCCGGGTCAACGCAGCCTCCATCCGCTCGCTGCTGTCCGGCGAAAGATAGGACGCAAGCGCAGTTTGCACCACCAGCGCCTGGGTCACCCGTTTGCGCGCCGCATAGTCCACAAGATGCGATGACAGTTTGGGCGGCAGGCGGAATGTATGTTTGATGCGCATATCGCTGCTCCTTACAGATCAATTCCATCATTGGGGTCGAGGCTGGCCGCGCGCGCCAGGCTGAAAGCGCGCCGCTGGACTATGCTGTCCTCGCTCTCCGCATCGCTGTCATCAAAGGCAAATTCGGATTTGGGTTCAGACTTTGAAATTATCGCGTCATGATCGGAGAGTTCAGGGTTGCGCCGAATAGCGCCGTCGCTGTCGCCATCAACTTCTTCCTGGCTTGGTTCTTCGTCATTCATAAACCAGAGCTCCGGTTTGGGCAGCGAAGTCCAGTCATCATCATGCACAAAGCTTTCATCCGACAACCCCGGCTCTGGCGGCGGCACCACCCTCCCCTGCAACGCGGGATCGGTATAATATCTGGTTTTCTTGGCACGAATTGGCGGCACCCCCGATAGCATTACGATTTCATCATCGGGCGGTAGCTGCATGATCTCGCCAGGCGTCAGCAATTGCCGCGAGGTTTCCGAGCGCGACACCATTAAATGGCCAAGCCAGGGACTGAGCCGGTGGCCAGCATAATTTTTCATGGCGCGCATTTCAGTTGCAGTGCCAAGGGCATCTGACACCCGCTTGGCGGTGCGTTCATCATTGGTCGCAAAACTCACCCGCACATGGCAATTGTCCAATATTGCATTGTTTGGACCATAAGCCTTTTCAATCTGGTTGAGCGATTGCGCGATCAGAAAGGCTTTGAGGCCATAGCCCGCCATGAAAGCCAAGGCGGATTCGAAGAAATCCAGCCGCCCCAATGCCGGGAATTCATCGAGCATGAGCAGCAATCGCTGTCGCTTTGCGCTTCCATCCAGGTCCTCGGTCAGCCGCCGCCCAATCTGATTGAGCACCAGCCGGATTAGCGGTTTGGTCCGACTGATATCCGATGGTGGCACAACCAGATAAAGCGTTACCGGATCATCACCATTGACCAGATCAGAAATATTCCACTGACTGCAGCGCGTAACCCGTGCCACAACCGGATCACGATAAAGCCCCAAGAAGGACATGGCGGTCGATAGCACGCCCGATCGTTCATTCTCCGACTTGTTGAACAATTCCCGCGCAGCGGATGCAACAACGGGATGCGGACCGGCATCGCCAAGATGGGCGGTACACATCATGACCTTGAGCGTGGCCTCGATCGGTCGCCGCGGATCTGACAGAAATGTTGCCACGCCGGCGAGCGTCTTGTCGGATTCTGCATAAAGCACATGCAATATGGCACCCACCAACAATGCATGGCTGGTCTTTTCCCAATGATTGCGCCGGTCCAATGACCCTTCGGGATCAACCAAAATGTCGGCAACATTCTGGACGTCACGCACTTCACTTGTCCCGCGACGAATTTCCAAAAGCGGATTATACGCATCGCTCGCGATATTGGTTGGATCAAACAGTAGCACGCGCCCGAAACGTGACCGGTAGCCTGCGGTCAGCCCCCAATTCTCACCCTTGATATCATGAACAATGGCGCTACCCGGCCAAGTCAATAATGTCGGCACCACCAATCCGACGCCTTTGCCTGAACGTGTTGGCGCAAAGCAAAGTGTTCCCCGTCAGCACCTATGTCACCAAATTGATGTTGTGATTTAAGGAGTGTTTTGGTTTCATCGTAGTGACGAAGGAACGAAGCATGAAACCAAAACACTCCAGTCCAAAAAAGCCCGCCGAGCG
>Ga0210025_1002734_pt1 | contig 16718 bp, 11 predicted proteins | sample CryGeyme20150102_FD_183989 | JGI IMG/M metagenome (GOLD analysis project Ga0210025, IMG submission 183989) | Groundwater microbial communities from Crystal Geyser aquifers in Utah, USA - Crystal Geyser metaG 2015-0102 (SPAdes) (version 2) | ecosystem: Environmental > Aquatic > Deep subsurface >...
GATTGGATGGAGAACTGGGTGCGTGACACCCAATAGATATACTAGCTGATCCTCTCCTTGGAAATCAGGGAGGTGGTCCGGTTGTGATCAACATTGACGCTCCACTGCGGGTGCCCTTGGTTGCCCTTAAGTAACCATGGCATCCCGCTGGTGGGGGGGCAGTGTTGTGATCCCCGTTAATTAGACATTCTTTTTTTTTTTTTACTTGTACGACGAATAGTCTTCTACTCGAGTACTAATCAAGTAGACTATTCCGTACACCAATTTACGTCTTTGCTATCAGAGGCGACGATAAACTCACAGATGCTCGAATTTCTTGTACCGGAGGAGTCAATCCTACTGCTCCATCAACAGCTCCGAATCCAGCTCCGACCCTGACACTTGCTCCGACAGTGCCAGTGCCGTCACCAGGAGCAGAGGGAGACACAACGGGAGGATCGCCTGAAGAGGACTCTGAAGAAGGCTGTACTTGATTTGATTGGCTACCTTTTTTCTAGCTACCGACCAGCTGCATGAGATGAATGGATATGCATTTTTCAGCATTACGTTGATTGCAAACAAGTATAGAGCCGATTACGGAGGGGTGCACCGATTATTGTTTTTCATGTGTCCAAGGAGCGTAGTTCATGAATGTTGTCGCGCGGAAAGACATGTACTGCGCTTGGTTGCCAGCAACCGAACGTGCCACCTACCTCTGTTTGGTATGAGATGTTACAAGCCTTTCTTTCTCCGACATCTGAACATCACAGCCATTTCTCTCTTTTGCTACTCTAGTAGTAGCAAGCAAGCTCCGTAGCATGCTATTGGAGTAGTCTAGAATACAGCTACTACAGTACGGAGTACCGTGGTACCTGGTACTTATTAAAGAATCTATTTCTTAGATAGGGACGCACAGTAACTTCAAAAAGTATGTTTTGATAGTGGCTGGCAAGCAATCTCGGTCTCACGTACGCAAACACTGTGCACTTCTTCCTTCAGTATTCAGCACAACACAACACAGCATCATTATTATTTATTTTATTATTTTATTTAGTTTCTTGATAGAAATCTGGCAATTGTAACGCAGTAAAATGAACCAGCAACCTCGTATGTTTCGAGGTCGTGGTGGGCCGACTGATGGGCGGTTACCCAAGCACAATGCGAGAAGAAGAAAGAATAATGGGCAACCGTCGACCAAAGGCAGCAACAAATATGCTGACGATGATGCATTGCCTCGTCTATCTGATAATACTAAGGAAGAAGAAAACCACGAAGAAGGAGACGAAGATGATGATGAAAATGTATCAACAATCCAGAATAACTCTATAGAGCCAGTTCAAGCGCATCAGCTACAACAGGCTCCTCCGTCTCCATGGAGAGATGAAATCCAACACCTCACAAGACGCGTACGAAATGTGCAGGAATCCATTCAACTCGGTACAGCGGGTATTGCCAATCTCAATACCTACCAGAAGAATGTTCTCGATGCCGTTGCAAACGTGATAAACGAGTGGAGGGCCATCCTCAATCATTATCATTACGTAATTACTACCAAGACTTCGTTTTCTCCGGGAGACAGTCCTGATGCAGCATTTGCCAACTTGACGGAAGAGCATGAAGAGAGTATGGAGGATAAATTGGATCCAATAATTCTGAAAGAAACAGCCTTGGCTGTCTATATGCTGCTGCAACTCTCTGTCCAATGCGGTCCCTTGGCAGGAGGAAAACCAGGATATTTCAAACGATGTGGAGGAGACGTAGCTCGTGTCGTTGCCGAGTATTTGGCGACAAATGTCCCCGATGACGAGACCTGCAAGCACCTCTTGTTTTCTGAAAAGCAAGTGGATGCCGTTAGAATTTGGAGAAACAATGCGGAAAAGGCTGCACTGGAGAATAAGCCACCCTCCGAGTCAGCTTTGAAACGCCAGCTGGGAAAATCCAAAAAGAAAAAGAATAAAAAGTGATTCCGATAAAACAGTACTACAATGTAATTACGTACTGGGTGTCGATGCGTCGCGGGCCTCTTGGAGTAGACAGTCCAACACACTGACAGACTTGGCGGAATTCACACATCGGTTCTTCGCCATGCTTCTCATAACATGCAAATGGTCGGCAATTTGTTTGCCGGCAGCCAGCAATTTCTGTGCTGCATTTCCCGTCAATCTCGTCGAGGGATCCTTCAAGATTTCAGAACAATCGCAAATGGCTATCGAAGGAAAGGGACAGCCCGTCGTCAAAATGTCGTAGTCCCGAAGCAATTGGTTGTGGATTTTGGCAAGACTGCTGTAGCGTTCGGCTGCTGAACTTTGTAATGAACTTCTGCCGTCGGTCGTGTAATACTCATGGAATGAGGCAAGTGGTTGGTAATGAAGATTCTTTTGCCACTGTGATTGCTCCGCGGGATCTATGGTAAATCCCAACTCATATCGAGCCGCCGTCCACATAATTTTGGGCACCAATTCGTGTACATTTGTTTCGACCTTGGAAGTTACATCCTGCAACGGAGTATTGGCTCTCCACTCGATTGCCTGCACATGAAAAACAAAGTTTAGAGATCGATCCTCCGTAGCAGCACAGTCTGAAATTCATTTGCACTCCAAACGTACCATATTTTCAAACATATAAGAAGCAAAATTCTTTGGAATTTGTGAAATGGCAATGATAGCTCCTCGGCGCTTCGTGCTTGTAGTAGTAGATTCACTATTGATACCAATCGATGATTTTCCCAAAAAAAATCTCTCTCCACTACGTTGCGCTGCTAAGGAGGCAATCGGAGCTGTCTCAAACTGAACAAGAATTCGAACACTGTGTGGATGTCGCTCTAAAACAACGTTGTGCCATTTCGTGGCATTATCATCTTGGGCGTCCCATTCCAGTATGCGCGCATTATAAGTGTCCGGCAAGACGTAGATTTGAGCTAGATCCAGGCCATTAAAGAATCGTACAATATCTCCTCGTTTGGTAGCAACGGGAAGGCCATGAAGTCGTACCGTGTTAGAAACATGTGCTCCGTTTGGGTTGTTACAAAGATGAGAAATGTCGGGAATTCGACGATCAATTTCGTTGTCGCATTTCTCCTTGGCGCAGTCGGAATCAACAGAGGGGCTTTTCCCTGGAGTCTTGCTGCTACTAACTGCCCGATGCTTGGCTAGAGTTTGTCTCTTTTTTGGCCTTTTGATCTTATTAGTGCGTAGGGGTACAGTGAGTAACGTCATCCCTTTACGGCTATTCGTTTTCGCTGCCGACGGCTGGGCATCCAGGCGAACAATCTCACGCCTCTTGTTGATTTCTTCCTCGCGTTTCTCTCGGGCTTTCCTGCCAAGAACTTTTACATCAGTCTTGGCAGCTACTGCTTCCGCCAAAATATTCTCGTCATCATCGGAACTATTGCTCATTGGTCGTTCAGAGGACTGGTAACTTAGCTCGAGGAGTGTTTGACTTTTGACTTCTCTTCGTCTGCCTTGTTTGTTTCTTATTGGATTTCATATTTTTTCATGGTTGGATTTTTTTTTCAATCCCAGACGAAATACTGTAAATTAATCGTAGACGCAGCGTCGCAATCAATCTTCGAACGAGCTAATGTGCGTCGAACACGGAAAAACTCTTGGTTGCTATTGAATGCGAAGACCGAATAGTAGACTACTAGTCTACTCCTAGTAGTAAGTACCAGGTAGTCTGGTCTAGCTAGCTAGTCGTTGTATCGGAACTAGATGAGATTCATCGAATGCGAAGGACCGAATAGTAGACTAGTCTGGTCTTGTTGTTCCGAAACTAGTTACTCCGAGTAGATGATATTGATACTTTTGATATTTTACTAAGATTGCTAGCTACTACTACTACGGTAGAGTAGACCGGCAAAAAAGCGAAGTTCCCATTTCAGGTGCTATCTATCGTACCAAATTTAAAAGCTCGAGGGCATAATATTTTGGCACGACCAAGAGTCCAGCGGTGTTCTAGATTTGGTCATTTCATAGGCTCACAAATTCTAAAGCTACAACAATTAAACTACATCCATCTACTCAAAAAACAACATGAAACTTTTCTACATCATTACTTGTCTACTTGTCGTCTCTACCAATGCGCGTTTGCTCGGCAATAGAGGTAGCGGCAATGGTGGTCGAGGTGGCGGCCGTGGTGGCCAAGGTGCCGGAGCTGCCCAAGGCGGAGCTACCCAAGGCGGTAGTCAGGGTGGTGGATCCGTCCAAGGCGGCGGCCGCGGCAATGCTGGTGCAAATCGTGGAAGTGGACTTACCGCGGGAATGGACGTCAAAATGGAAGATCTCGATGCAGCTGAATCAGAGGACTTACTCTTTATGAGAGAAGAAGAAAAGTTGGCCCGGGATGTCTACGTAACATTGTACAAAAAGTGGGGAAATCCTACCTTTGACAATATTAGCGAGGCCGAAAACTGGCATATGCAGCGCATGCTTGACATGATCAAGCTCTATGGACTTACCGATCCGATCACCACGGACACCACTGGAGTTTTTCAAAACTCAGATTTGCAAGCTCTCTACGATGAACTCGTCGCAAAGGGAAGTGTAAGCCTTGAAGACGCGTTGATGGTCGGTGCTGCAATCGAAGAGATTGATATCGATGATTTGCAAAAAGCCATTGAAAAGACAGACGAGGAAACTCTCAAAAACGCGTACGGAAACTTGAGAAATGGCTCCAAGAATCATTTGCGTGCTTTCGTTCGCCAGCTCAACCGCCTCGGAGTCGACTACGAAGCCCAGCATCTTTCTGACACTGAAGTCAAAGCTATCCTTGGCAACTAGAGGCTTTCAACGAGCATGTTTGAAGGCCGTCCCAAGATCGAAAGGTACAAAGGCATTGTATGTACCACAATCAATAGATGATGGAATTCAAAACTAACTTCTAACTCCTATATATAAATCACATGAAAAAACATAGTGAAGTAGAAAAGTAGAATGTGAATAATCGATGTCAGAAGAATTTATAATTTTATTCCTTTTTACGAAAACAAAGCATCTGTCCCGAAGAGTGCTTTCCTCCTTTCGTTGAGAGACAGGTTTCCAACTGGCTGATGCCTGTTGAGCTCAGCCAGACCTGTCGCAAAAGTAGATCCGGCTATGACGTTTTCCAGAAACACCACGCCTTCTTCCCGATTATTCTTGTCGTCTTCGTCGTTGCATAGGATATCATATAGAGATGGAGCAGCGAGAAGTCTCTCGTCAACCAAATTTTCCCAGCCCGCATCGTCGTCTAGCGTTGGAAGTGCCTTGCCCCCTTCTTTCCCCTCATCGGAAGCAATTATTTCCATAAGAGCCGTGTGACGAACGATAGCTGCTATGTAAAAGTGGACAAACCTCCTCAAATCATTGACAATCTTTTTGGATGCGCGATTCAAGGTTCGTCGTGCAGTGTCAGTAGGGCCATGTCGACAGTGAAACCACAACAGACCGTAATTTGGGTCTGCATTGGCACATCGCAACTCAAGATCCACCAAATCCACCTTTGATTCGCAATACTTGGGATCGAGCATAATTTGAATTTCTTTCATCGTGCAGGCGTCAAGCATTCTAAGTTGTTCCTCGGCAACTGGTTTTGTGTCTTTGCCTTCTTCGCAGCAAATTCTAGCTAGCTCTACAACAAGGTCAAAAATGTATTGCTTGAGAGCGTCTGATAGGTCAAAGTTTTCCTTGTCGAGAAATTTTCTTTTCGATTCGTTCCACACGAGTTTGGCTATAGGTGAAACCCACTGCTCGACGAGCTCAAGCCGCAGAGATTCAAGAAAGCTATCACCGTATTGTGGAGTAAATTTCGTAGCAAAGAAGAGGTGGCGCCTGCTTCTCTTGAGGTTGAAGGTATGAGAAAAGGGATTCAGATGAATACGCCCGCCCTCGCACCAAACCTCCCCGCTCTTAGGCACAGCATTCAGAGCTTTCCTCAGCGAGACAAATTGGGCATCTTCGCCTCCTTCGAAAAAGCGAAGCTGAACTAAGGCCGCCCAAAGGCGACCAGTGCCAGGATGGATATCTAGCGCCCGTTTGGCAAGCTCAATGGCTCGTCCGTGCTTTCCTCCACGAATTTCGAGCAGAACACTCTCAAGCCATACTTTCCAGTCATTGACGTAGTCGGTCCTGCTCTTACAGAGAATAGCATCGGCAAGTTCGGAATCACCAGTATACTCTTCAAGTCTAGCGCATTCAAGAAGAGTAGTCGCCCGTCCCTTTTCGGGAACGACTTGATGGGCCCTGACAAAAAGGCGACGCGCCCTATCTGTATTTCCCACGGCAATTTCCATTCGACCAGCTGCAAGCCAAACCTTCCATCGCAAATTCGGAGGGCACTTTAAAATCGTCATTGCGAAACGATTCCGGCAATGAGCCAGCGAAGACTGGTACTGTTTTAATCTGTCTTCCCCTTCTTGTTGCAGAATAGTCATGATATCAAGCGATGCCCGCTCAAGCATCTGAGCTGCGTCCAGATGAACCTTCCAGATCAACTCTTTGCTGATATTAGAGGTTGCTCGATCAATCATTGCCATGGTTCTAGGAAGATGAAACTGTTTCTTCGCAATGTCAATCTCTTCGCAAAGACGGAAAGCGCCAAACCATAGCGGGCCATAACGAGGAATAGCGGAAAGACCTCGCTCTACAACCTCTAGAGCTTCATTTGTTTGCCCCAAGTCACGTTCGAGGCGGTAAGCTTCGAGATAGAGAGGCCCATACCAAGGGACATGGTGCATCAAATACTTGAGTACACGGCGAGCCATGAGCACGTTGCCAGCCCTTGCTTCTAGTAGTGCACCTTCCAAAACAGTTCGCCAAACCTTCTCGATGCCGACATGCTTCAGACGGGCTAGCAACTCGCGCGCGCGGTTCGTATTTCCCATCTTTTCTTCGTGTTTGATTGCGCGAGTAAGGAGGTTTTCGCTGTACTCACAATATTCTAATCCTGCACGCAGGATCCGAGCTCCTCGATTCAAGTGACCACATTCCTCTTCAAGCTTGCTGTATTCTAGCCACCCTTGGCTAGCGTACGGTTGCAACTGGCACACTTGTTGGTAAAGTCGTCGTGCATCGGCAAATCGATTGGACCTTTTGGCCAGATCTGCTAGCTCGAGATAAACTCTCCAGTGCACCTTCCCCGGAAGAGACCCGTCACCCAAAGACTGGACAGCAAAATCCTCTGCACCTTGAAAGGAAGTCCGTTCTTCAGATCGAAAACGTCGATAGAAGTCCTTGAAGGCAGAACGAGTAGCTGGACTCTCGACAAGTTCTGATTTCTTTGCGCTCGCTGGGTCATCTACAGCTACGCCCTCTTCGCCGCCAGGAACATTTGACGGTGTCGATCTCACGCTAGCGGCATCCGGAGTCTGCGACCTTCCCTTCGTCTTGCTTTTCTTCTTTTTGCCTGTAGTACTCGCTCTACCACTTGGATTAACGGGTGTCGACTTTCGTGAACTCGGACCGAGGTCAGGCTTTTGCGCGACTTTCTCCTTTCTGACAGTTTTCCCTTTGTTAACCTTGCGATTCGCCTTTTGTCGTCCTTGTTGCTGCGCTGGTTGTGGTTGCGACTCTGGGCGAGATGGAACAGGTGAACCAACTGGAGCGGCGAAGGCTTGCGAAGGAGCAACAGGAATAACCTGCGCTGGCGGCTCCAAATGAGGCGGGGGCGCCGCATGGAACATATTCGGACTCGGGACCGACGAGTAATCAACGCTTTGATCCGGCCAAGACTGAGTGGTCGAGGGCGCAGGCGACATTCCCGTGCGATGATCCATACCGGGCGGGGGGTAGGTAGGCGCTCCACCTAACCATGTTCCGGTCGAACCTTGCCATACTACTTGTTGTCCCGCACTGGGACCATATTGGGTCGGAGTACTCGAGGACCAGCGCTGCTGTTGCGACTGTCGAGGAGGAGGAAGAAGCTGCGAGGTGTACTGATGACTTGAAGGAGGAGCTTTATGTTGGTGCTGTTGTGATGGAGGTGCGACCATTGGATAAAACTCATGGGAATTCGTCTGCATTCCCGAGATCTGTTGAGGAGGATACAGACTCGAGTGAGGCAAACCGTAGGAGGGGCTTCGCGAAACAGCAGCACTGCCATACCCTGAAGTGGAAGAAAATGGATGTTGGTATGGCGAGTCTCGGGAAGGGCCAGTCATAGGAGGTAGAGGCTGGAAGGACTGACTCTGAAAAGGACCTGATGTAGCAGGTCCCAACTCCCCAAAACCTGTAGAACTTGCTTGATAATTTCCTTGAGGAGGTTGGCTGCCCATGAACAAGCTGCTGTTTCCTTGATTGGAAGGCAATTGTCCATCAGATGGCGCTGGTACAGGCGGGCGAAAACCAACCGCGCTGTCCTTTGCTGGAGGTGCAAAGGCTCCGCCAAACTGAAATGTTCTTGGTTGCTGCGGTTGTGGCTGCAGCTGTTGGTGCACCTCCGCATCACCACTAGATGCATACGATGCAATCACAGATTGGTCGTTTGCTGGAACAAAGCCGCCTGGAAGAAACGGATTGCTTTGGTCCAAAGTGGTGCTTCGTACTGGCGTGGGCTGCTGCGCGTGTTGAAGGAAAGAGGTCATTTGCTGATGCCTCTGCTCGTCGGTAGCTCTTGAAGAAGTACCAGAGACTCGTCGTCCTCGGCTACTATCGCTCTTGTTCCCCCGTCTTCCCCGGCTCAAAGAACTTTTAGGTACTCTTGAAGGAATGTCCCCGACTTGATGTTCGCTCTTGAAAACATAAGATGATGTCCAGCTCTCGGCCAGATTCGATCCTGTTGCGCCTGATGACACCTGCTGCCCGACTCCTCGAAAGACATATGGATTCGCCATTTGGTCTGTACTATCTTCGTCTGCTTCGAACAATAGATTTCCCAGATCCTCGGTCAGTCTTAGGGTATTGGGCGAACAGGCTCCGGTAGAAGAAGCTCTGTTTGTATTAGAAGATTGAAATTGTGCGCCTGGAGTCCAAGGCGTAAAGGTAAAGTCCCCTCTATGTTGTGGTTGCTGTTGCTGGTGTTGCTGCCCTGTCCCCGGGGCTCTTGGAGGAGGTCTATTGAGCTGTTGTGAGTGATCTAAAGTTGGTGTTGTTGATGATGATGTATGTTGATTGGAGGTTGCCCTAGGAGGTGTAAGATGATTCGGAGAGGTCATTTCCTGATGTAGTTCCCAAGCACTGCTTCGGTTGTCATTCCCGTGCAATGATTCATTCCCAGTCGAAGTCGCAACGGGCGAGCTTAAGGTTAACCCAAAGCCTAGCTGCTCCTGCTGCGACGACACGCCCCTGATAGTGCTACTACTTCTAGAAGTATCAGTAGTGCTGAGTTGACCCACCGAGGCCGCTGAAGTATTGCGTATCTGAGTAGTCTGGAACTGCTGCTGATGCTGTTCGTCCTGTTGGTAGCTAGACTTGTACATACTGGCTCCCGGTGTACGACGGTGGATGATGCTATCATCCCTCCAGCTGCTGCTGCTGCTGCCCCCGCTTTGTGTCTCGTGGCGCTGACGAGACCGCTGGAGAGCTAGCATCTCCTCCTCTTCATCCTCGTCAATGAGAGTTGGGGTCGTCATGTCGAACTTTCGTTGATCTCTGGCAGGCATAGTCCCAGTGCGAGAAGAACTCCTGGAAACTATATTTACATTTGTAGCAGTTGCAGTAGTAGTGTTAGCAGTAAATGCTGCTGCGCTGCCCCCGCGATCTTCGTAATCGCTCTCCCACGAGTAAGATCTAGTATTAGAAGTAGCATTGGTCGCCCCAGTAACCCCAGTAGCCCCAGCAGAATAGTGAAACATGTTCATGTCATGTATGTGGATATCATCTGGGGTAGTTGCAAGGTTGCGTCCTTGACGGTCTGGACTCGGCCGCTCAGTACTAAATCTACGTAAATTCTCCGTAGCGCTCGGCGGCCTCATTTGTGGATCAAATCTACTACTACTACTGCTGCTGGCATTAGCACCTCTCCTGTTCTTAACCTCCTCCTCCGCCGAGTCCTGGTATTGCTGGCGGTTGTCCATAGTGAATCTCCCTCCACTCTCGGTCCCTTCCGTCCAATTTCTTTGCTACTGGCCTTCCAGCTTGGATGCAAAGGGACCAATTAATCGTTGTAATGTTAACTGCAAAAACCGAGAGACACCGGCTGTGGTGCAGCAGCGGCTGGGTTAAAAAGTACGGGCTTGCAAAGAGGAGAGGAGAGTCAGGCGGGTTGCCCAAAGCCTGTAATACAACGGCTGAACCCTGCTGCCCGAGACCCCCGAGCTCACGTTTGGTAGACTCTCTACGAGACGATTATTATTATTTGTTACATAGGTGGACCTGCTGCCCGATCGGAGTTGACAGATGGGGTTGTCCGGCTTTTGTCTCCCAAGCGCTAGTAGCCAGGCGAATACATAATAATATCATAATGTTTGTTGAATGCTCTACTTCAATTCTTGCTAAGGTTTGATTGGCATTTATGCTTACCTAATAATTATATAACCTCCTTTTAATCTAGTGAAATAAGTTCAAACAAGCTTCACAGACCACTGATGAATTCACATTAATGCCTCGAGTTGTGGATAGAATTATATTACAGTATTTAGATAAAAAATTAAGCATCAATGCCAATCGTGCAGGAGCGTCAATAAACGCAACGTTCAATTAGAGATAAGATTTTCAACGCGCGTATTTCGTGCGCACAAGCCTTGAAACCAAAGAAAATTTCTCAACAATTTCTTGCAGATAAGTTGTTCAATTTTCAATTCCAAGAAGATGAAGGTTTGAGAACATCATACCAAGTACAGTACCAACGAGTCTACTCTCGTCTTCAGCTCATTCACTTCTGCCTAACAAATCACAGCAACAAAATATGACATCGTTATTAGATCCAGAGTTGACCTTTTCTGCTCTGGCAGAAGCCACGGGTCTTGATGTTCGTTTGAGAAAGGCAGTGTCGAGAATGGGACACATTCGTCCGACCTTAGTCCAATCGAAATGCTTGCCTTTGGCCATTTCTTCGGGACGAGATCTCATGGTTCGAGCGAAAACTGGAAGGTAAGATGCATTTTTTTTTGACGATTAGTAACGTCTTTTTCATATTTATTCCACATAAACCTAACACCAGCCACCCCACAAAATTCCAGCGGAAAAACACTGGCGTACTGTTTGCCAGTCTTGCAAAAGATTTTAACCAAGAAAATGGAAACCGAGCAGTCATCATCCAGCAGCAGCAGCATTCGAGCCGTCATATTGGTACCGACACGTGAACTTTGTACGCAAGTCTATCGGACACTGGAAAGTTTGACCTACTATTGCGACGACATGATTACAATAGCTCTGTTATCGGCCAGTCACGGACGAGGCAAAAAGGCACGGGAGGAACTGACACGACAAGAAGCCATGCTCCGGGATCATCCCGATGTATTGGTCGCAACGCCTACAGGATTATATACTCATGTTCAGAGCGGAGCGGTGGATTTGAAAGCGTCTATGGAAACCCTGGTGGTAGACGAAGCAGATCTCGTGCTGTCCTTTGGTCACGAAAATGCTATGCACGAAATTATCAAGGCGTTGCCAAAAATTTACCAGGGATTTCTCATGTCCGCAACTCTATCTCCCGAGGTGAATTCCATCAAGAAGGTAGTGTTGCACTCCCCTGTAGTGCTAAAGTTGGAAGAAGATGAGGACGAAGCAGGTATTAATGAACGATTGAAACAATTTCATCTTTGTCTTCCCAAAAAGGATAAAGGATTGGTGATATATGTCTTTTTGAAACTTGGATTGTTGAAAGGAAAAGGATTGTTCTTTGTCAATTCAACAGATGCCGCCTATCGACTGAAGTTACTGCTCGAGCAATTTCATATTCGATCGTCCGTGCTCAATGGCGAACTACCAATCCACAGTCGACTGAATATCATTGAACAATACAATGTTGGCAATTTTGATTTTTTGATTGCGACAGATGAAAGTGCCACGAATACCGTAGATTCGAATGTTGTGGCCAATGACGATGATGACGACGACGACGCCGTCGATAACGATCACAAGCAGAAGAAAAGAAGTAAAAGGAAGGATGTTGAATATGGTGTTTCTCGTGGACTGGACTTTCGAAATGTATCATTTGTGGTCAATGTTGATTTCCCTCTCACAGCCAAATCCTATGCCCATCGTGTGGGCCGAACAGCCCGAGGTGGAGGTACAGGAGTAGCATTGAGCTTAGTAGACGTTGATTCTCAAGAGGAACTTAATCTCCTGCAAAAAGTCCAAGAAGATCAACCTGCGGTACCTTTGGCTGGAACTGCCACGGACAAATTGCAAGCCGCTGCTGTCGATGGCAATGGGGATGCGGACATGGAGCAGGATTTTACTCCTGTTGCCAGGACTCAAGCGCAACCTGCTCCTTTGGATTTTGACTTGAAAGAAATTGAAGGCTTTCGTTATCGTGTCGAAGATGTATCCCGGGCGGTCACTCGCATCGCGGTCAAGGAAACCCGGGCGGCCGAGTTGAAAGCCGAAATTTTGAATTCGGAACGACTTCAAAGTCATTTTGAAGAGAATCCTACCGATTTACAACTCCTGCGTCACGATCGAGTGGCGACACATGTTTCCAAAGTCCAAGATCATCTCAAGTAAGTTTCTTCATAAGATGTGTGTACTTATTGTGCATGCTAACATCATGAATTCCAATTAACCAATCACTTTTGCTGTCGATGATTGATAGACACGTTCCAAAGTATTTGCTTCCAAGAGGTATGCAAGTTGCCAAACTAAACAAGAAACGGAAAAAGAAAAAGACGAGGATGCATGGTCGTCGTGAGGATAATGATCCTTTGCGGTCTTTTGACGGTGCTACTGGCGTCGATGCTGCCAACAAAGACGAACCGGATCAAGATGACGGTATGGCTGGCTTCTTTGATGATGATGATGATGATGACGACGACAACAACGGTAACGCCGTCAAGAAACAAAAGACGCAGGGAGATGAACCCAAATTGTTCATGAGCACTCGTGATGGAACCGGAAAGAGTTCAGCCGGACGTAATCAATGGAAGGAACGACACAAGAAGGGTAAATTCAGCAACAAGAAGCGCAAATCGGAGCGAAAAGGTCGAGAGCCAATGGGAATTTAGTCATTCTAGCGAGGTTTATAGCTTTGTGGATTCTGTTTGCCATGCAGATCGTTCATTTTACAGTACCTGATGAATGAAAAATAATAGATCCAAATTACCGTCAGCTACAGTTCTTACATTTATTACCAGGTATGTTGTTTGCACAGTTATGCAGTTGTTGCTACTACTAGTAGCTACCACTAAGTAGACTACCATACTGTAGTACTGGAGAGCTAGCTAGACCGCCCTTTTTTATTTATTTGTTCAATCACCCGGGCACTTCGTTTTGAGCAGCGAAAATGGCGCGAAGACGAACCATAGCTAGTCTACTCTCGGCTCTCGGAAATGTCATTATTTTCCCAAAATAATAATTTAATAACACATCACATCTCTAGACTCTAGACGACTACTCCGGAGTAGTAGTTTTTTATCAGCAGCTGACAAACAAAAAGGCAATATGGACGATCTTTTAGCTTTAATGAATGGGAGCGAGGAACTTCCCGAAGACGAAGACCAGAGCAGCAGCAGCAGCAGCAACCAGCCGTCTGCAGCGACTACTACCAACCATGAAGCTGCCAGTATTCATAATGACACTTCTCGTGTGATATCACCCACAGCTCCAGCTCCAGCTGCAGATCGGGCCCAACCGCATGTCAAACGAAAAAGGAAATCTATAGCTGAATCAGTTGAAACCAAAGTGGACAGTCGGCTGGGTATTCGCATGATGAACCGTAAAATTGGAAGCCTGGATTTGCTGGAACTTGTCCAAACCAAAAATTATAATTCACCGTCTACTCTGGCCGCCATGTCTTTGGCTGCTCTCAACCAACAGCTCGTCGAGCCTGCCTTGGTGGTTGGTTCTTCTACGGTCAATGGTAATACTTCCATCTATACCATAGGAATTGTCTTTTCCAACTCGGGGACCAAAATTGCCGCCAAAGGCAATGCTTTTTGTATTCTTCAAATTGGCAGTAACTTACAAAGTGGTCCAACTGTTTCAGTGCTCTTGTTTGGACCTGCCTATAGTCAGTATTGTAAGCAAATAAAGCCAGGATGTGTTATTGCTGTCGAGAATCCGCGGTTGCTTCCACAAAAATCACCGGATCAGCAAAGCAGCAACAAGTTTCAAGATGCTGCCATCTCCTTTTCCATTAACGATGAAAAGCGATTGTACGTGGTCGCACAGGCTACTGATTATGGAGTTTGCCAAGCCAGCATCAAAGGTAAAAATGCTGAAGGGCACTGGGTGAGCAATGCCAGGCGGTGTACTACTGCCATTGATACCCGGACCGGTAAATACTGCCATCAACACCGCAATTTGGCAAACGTTCAGCATCAGCAACAACAGCAAGCTGGTACTAAAATACCCAGCAGCAACAATCATCCAAAGAATGGGACCTTTGTGCAGCAACAGCGACGAGAACTTAATATGCAATCCCTTCGTAAGGAAGGTCGTCCCTTGATATTGCCCAACAATCGTAACATGCCGTCGTCTGTGGCCACTAATCCATTCACGCAGACGCAGAATACTGCCAGCACCACAAATAACAACAGTCGCTTGCCAGGAGTTCCTCGACAAATGAATCGTGTGCAACAATCTACAGGTCCATCCATGGTACGGCTACCACCGCCCAACGCTGGTGGATTGCGAAGCCAAACGATTCCCCATAATCGTCCTACGAACAATAGTCTTTTAAATGCTTCCAAAAACAACAAAGTTGATAATAGCACCGGTATTAACAACAGCAATAATCGTCTGCTTCATCTCGGTGCTTCCAATGATATTCGTTCGCGCCCTGCTGTCGAAAATAGTGGAGTCAAGCCAACTACTCTCAAGAATCCGTACGTGACTACAAAGAACGCATCCTGCATATTGACAAATTCCACCAACCAAACACATTATTCAGCGGCTCCTGAGCGAAATAAATCCAGAACAAATCCAATTCTTGATTGGTTGCCTTCTTCATCTGGCAAACGCAACAAGAGCACAGTGGTCAAAAATGGTTCTACCAAATCAATAACGGTCACATCCAAAACGAAAACACAAAAGAGTCGAAAACTGAATACATCGGCCATGGGAGGATTTGATGGAGGCGTCGCTGTTCCGAAGCCATCACAATTGTTTGCTGCGTCACATCGAACAGCCACATCCTCAATGGCTCATCAGTCCATGAAAACCGATCGACCATCGCCAGAAGATATTTTGTTCAAGCAACAACAGCTGGCCCAACAGCTGGCCCAAACGTCCTCTACCCGTAGCAACAACACTAAAGCAATCTTTTCCAAGAAGGAAAAAACGGTAGCCAAGAGCAGTTCGAGCAGCTTTTTCGGTTCCGCTTTGCTACAGACCAATACAGTGGTACAAAACATGAACCGCGAAAATGTTTTGAATGCCAAGAGTCGTTTTGCCAATGAAGCGGATGCGGAAGCCTACGCAGCAAGTCGAAAACGAGTTACAGAATTGGAACAAGAAGAGGCCAAAAAAGAAGCTCTGGCCCAGAAGAAGGAAAATGGCAAGCAGGGAGACCCTACAAAGAAAAAGAAAGTGGTGGAGAAGGAATGGATATGCAAAACGTGTAACAATCGCAGTTTCAAGGTGGAACCTAAAGCTTGTAAACGAGCACGTCATTCCATTACCATGAAACGCCTATTGAACACGGCCATCGAGACGCAGACTGAGAAGCGACTGAAACTGACAAAAGCCTCCGCACAAGACGGAGGATTGGTTCTGGGATCCGGATTGGATTGGACACGAGCAAATTATTTTGGCAGCGTTCGATTTAGCTAGCCATTCATCGTAGATGAAGGAGTGGTGTTATATTCGGTAGTCACACGATGAAAGCCATTCTATGCTCTGTTCTTCCTAGTAGTGGCCGTGCTAACTGTAGCTTCGCACTTTTCTTTCGTACATTGCGCCTCTCACTGCAACCTAATAATAACGACGAAAAGAATTCTCTTGAAATGCCAAACTGCTATCATAGAAAGTAATAAAATATTTCAAGTGTTGTCAGTCCAGTCAAAATAAATATCAAATGTCATCACTCCATCATCAAGCAAAGCGACTGTAGATTAGAATTTTTTTGGCTGTTCAATTCCTCCTTTCCTGGCTTTTCAAAAGTTCGAGCCATCTCATCCCTCCGGCATCACAGTATTCACCATTCAAAATGATAGTAATATTAGACTACTACTGTCGAGTACTGTAATCGCTTAATTAAGCGGATTCCTTATCGCAGTGTTCCTTGTAGGCTTTTGCATCCATCAAACCTTCCAAATCACTTTCATCGCTCATATCAATTTTGATGAACCAAGCATTGCCTTCGGCATCCTTGTTGACCAGTTCTGGTTCATCGTTCAACGTTTCATTGGTTTCTACGACGGTTCCAGAAACGGGTGCGTACACATCGGACGCCGCCTTGACGGATTCTACCGATCCAAACGATTCGCCTTTTCCGTACTCCTCGCCGACCTCGGGCAGTTCAACAAAGACGATATCCCCCAGGGCAGACTGAGCAAAGTCTGTAATTCCAATAGTACCGACCTTACCATCGACTTTGATATATTCGTGGGCTGTGCAAAAACAAAATTCGACGAAAAACAAAGAGAGAGAGAGAGAGAGAGAGAGAGAGAGAGAGAGAGAGAGAGAGAGAGAGAGAGAGAGAGAGAGAGAGAGAGAGAGAGAGAG
>Ga0210025_1002738_pt1 | contig 16690 bp, 9 predicted proteins | sample CryGeyme20150102_FD_183989 | JGI IMG/M metagenome (GOLD analysis project Ga0210025, IMG submission 183989) | Groundwater microbial communities from Crystal Geyser aquifers in Utah, USA - Crystal Geyser metaG 2015-0102 (SPAdes) (version 2) | ecosystem: Environmental > Aquatic > Deep subsurface >...
CCTGCTCTGTATACACACACACACCACTAGTTTGCTCCTACTATTATCATAATATTCAATATTTACTCTAATATTCATGAGTCTCCACACTAGCTTTTTACGTGATTTTTAAATAAGCTGCTTCTTTTCGCTGCAGATTTTCGAATAGAATGCTTGCTTCTTTTCAGTACACGTTGTACAGGCTTCTTCACGGAAGCGATCGTGGCCAGATCTCTACAAACCATGAAATCTCCTACTACCAGGTACTACTAACACTTCTACTAGACACTCTTTGCTGTAGTTTTGTTGTTGCGAGCATAACTTAATTTTAATAATCAAACAACATACCAAATTTCAACACTAGTTTGTAGTACAAACTACAACAGTCCATCACAAGGAGAACAAACCTGACCACAGGACTCGCGGCACCGAATATATGCATACTCTAGCTATGGCCGGGTTGAGGAAAACGTAATCTGTCTACTATCTCCTACTGTAGCCATTATCACTCCACCTACCACCACCTACTGCGGTACTTGAAGTAGAGGGAGAGGACTACACGACCCCCTACCTGTTATCCGAAAAACAAGAATTTCGTCACTCCCGCTGACGTTCCACCATGTCTTTCAAACGAGATAATTTAGAGAGGAGTAGCTGTGATCGAACAAGCGAAGAAAATGCGGCGCACCTTCGCCATGCCAGCAGTGAGGAGGAGGACCGTAAACCAAAGGCCCGGACAAACTCGTCGCACGAAGACGAGCGCGACATGTCTGGACAGAAACGGAAACGTGTGATATCGGCATTGCAGGAATCGAAATGGCAATCCATGTACCAAAAATTGAGACAGTATCAAAAAAAGGTCGGTGACTGTCTGGTACCCAATCGGTACACCGGTGATCCGTCCCTGGGGGCATGGGGTAAGTAAAAGACATCCTGTGCGGCTTTTGTGTTCTTCTTTTTGTGTGCGGACATTGCGTTGATATGTTTCCTGATCCCATTTTGTCAATCTACTGTTTACCCATCTTTTGTAGTCGCCACTCAGCGGCGCAATTACAGATTATACCAGGCGGGCCAAGAGTTCTCGGGGATAACGCCCGAACGTATTCGCAACCTGGAAGTGCTCGGATTTCAATGGGCAGTAAGGCACTTTTTTGAAGCATATATGAACTCGTTCCGTTGTCTAACTTCACATTGGATTTCTGACCCTGTATTTGGATTGTGCTTTCGCTTATCGTCTTAACAGACAACCGATCCACGGCACGAACCTTGGGAGGTTCGATACGAAGCCTTGAAAAAGTTTGTTGATAAGTATGGACATGCAGAGATACCTATGCGCTGGGAGGGAGGTATCACCTATGATTCCATCCGGTATTTGCACTTTTCGTTGAGGTAATGGTCTGACTTAGTCTCTCGTTTTTCGTTTCTTCGGGACACACGTAGGAGGATGTACAACTGTCGAATTGGGTCTCCAAACAACGGCAAGATTACAAGTTGCGACAGCGAGGGAAGTCGTCGCGCTTGACTGATGAACGTATGCAGTTGTTGAACGAGATTGGCTTCAAGTGGCACATTTCTCGAAAGGGTAGAAAAATCAAGCTCAAATCCATCCCTGTCGTTGCGCGAGGTGAAACGTTGAATGGTGTGACGGAAATGGAACATGACGAAGAAGGATCAACCGCAAGAACTCAGGGGCCAGAATCGCCAACTCGCGTGCAAACTTCCGGAGACCGCCAAGACCTCCATGTAGCAGTTCCTGCGAGCGCCCAAGCACAACGATCAGCACTTCCACAGCATCAAGCAGGAGCAGCGGACGTAGCACAGTCTTTGGCACATTTGCACCCCCATCCGCCTAATCCGGAAGCATCCGCCTTATTAGCTCTCATCAGCCAGGGAGTTAACCTCAACTCTTTGTTCAACTCTCTAAATGCTCCTTCTTCGACGTTTGGAGGAGGGATCAGCGGATTTGGTGGTGGTGGCAGTGGCGTTGCTAACTTGCAATTGAACCAGCTGTTGGCGCGCCAGCCTCTGCCTCCTCCACCATCACCACCCACCACCACCGCATCAATGATGCTTACCGATATTAGGAATCTCTTGTCGTCTGTTCAAGGCCAAATTAATTCAAACAATTCTTACCGTGCCTTTGCACCGCCGTCGACGGCGGCCGGTATGATGCCACAACATCAGCGGTCAGCACCAACAACATTACAACAGCAGCAGCTATCCTTGCTTTTGGCTTCCCAATTATTGTACGGCAATAACTATGGAACGGCAGCGAGCAGTATTAGCAGCGGCAGCAGCAGCAGCAATACCACAACAGCTGCACAGCAAGCATATGTGGCATCGCTGCTCGGATTAGTAGGTGCTGGTGCTGGTGGTAACAACAGCAGCAATCGACTGGCAACATGGAATTCCGGACTTGGTCCGCCCGCCAGCTTCTTTGCTACCAATCCGCATGGGTCACTGCCGCCGGCACCACCACCTTCTTGAGAAAATTTCTTGCGGTTGTGATTTGTGATGAACAGTGTAAGGTGTCCTGGCGTGGCGGCTCATTGTTGGGGGAAACGAGCGGTATTGGACTTCCTCACGCGGTTTCCGTGTGAGGTACTACTGTACTTTGGCTCTTTCATTTTTTCATTTCGTGCAATTATTTCATCATTAGATCAGTTTTTATTGCAGAACTTTTGTACTCGGTCCTTTCTATATGATCAAGCGACTTCTACTAGTCTACTAGGATCCTTCGTCGTGAGGATCAGTAGTGCCAACTCTCAGTTTCTCAAAAGTAGGGTTGTGGACCCTGTAAATTTGATATTCCAGGTGTTTTCTCTATTTCTGCGATGACCTACGTACCTGGTACCAGGTACCACCTGGTACAACTAGTGCTAGCTACTAGAGTAGTTGCTTGCTTCTACTGGGCCATTCCTGAAATTTTGACTAATACCAGGTACTATTAGTCTAGCTAGTAGTAGTAGATTACTACTAGTAGTCTACTACTAGCAATGGGACCGCCTACTAGAGTAGTCTTGTAGCTCCCAGTACTCGGTGTACAGTAGTAGTACGAGTGGTAACTACCTCCTTCCTGGGAGTGGTATATTATTAGTAGTAGTACTAGTCTAGTACCATAGTTGTAGTAGCAGTAGCTACTAGGCAGCGGCACTACTAGTAGTAGTCTACTAGCTAGCTTGTACTAGTACCAGGTACAGTAGTAGCACTCGATTGAAACAAATAGCGGCGAGCACTTTTGCTTGTCAAGGAATTCCACAGAGAATAATAACTTGATTATTGAGGTGCCTCCAATATCAAAATTGTCGTACTGGACGACTGGACTGGACTGGACTGGACTGCGTGAACATTATTTTGCGCAGCGCGACTGAAAACCATAAAAGCTTGCTGGCATTCGTTGCAGCAAAGCAAACTACCTGGTACTCGATCGATTTCCTTTGTTATTATTATGCGCGCACATATTTTCATTTTTGATGATAGCCTGGGTAGTAGTAATTAACTGAAATGTTAATAAGGATATCATCACACATCACACATAACGTTAATCTACCTGGATAATAGTGAAGGATCAACCAAGTGAACGAGAGGGGAACATGTTCCAGCACTGTCGGCCAATAGGCAGTCTTTGGAGATTAATATTCGCCCTTCTTTTATGCTTTAATCTCTACCCTACCTCTTATTCCTTTCTTGTGGTTGAATCAGCAAACTCAGGCAGCAAAGCATCGTTATCGCCACCAACAATAACCACAACCAATCGTCTCAAGAATACCATCATGAATCAACAAAAAGCACGCGCATCAGACCACGACGAGATAACTGTTGTCTCGGAATGTGCATGTGGCAAAGTCAAACTGAATATTCGTTTGCCATCCCAACCTGCGTATGGTGCTACAACAACAACAACAACAACAACAACAACCAGCACCGCAGTTGACTGTCACTGTCCTGCCTGTCGAAAGTATCATGTTGCTGCCTTTGCAAGTTACTTGCACGTTCCTTCCGCAAAGGTTGAATTTACGACAGACGCATCATCATCTCTGCAATCGTATCAAGAAACATGTCATGAATTAGGACCCGTCGAACGTCTCTTTTGCAAGCATTGTTTCTCCAAGGTTGCTACCACCAAGGACGTCGGTATCGTATCTTCCTCCTCCGAGACAGAAGATACTACCAAAAAGGCTGCTACTGCTGCTACTACTACTAGTAGTAGTAGTAGTAGTAGTAGTAGTAGTGCAATTGCAGCATCTGATAACAACACCATTGGTACTAGTAGTCCGATGGTGTTGGTCAATATGGGAGGCCTCGTGGATACTACAATACCCAAAGCCTACAGTGCCATGTGGAAGAAATCTAGAATCGCCTGGCAACAATCGGAGTCGCAAGCGGTCTGGCTCCAAGCCCGTCCTCCGTTACGACAGCAACAAAAACAAAAACAAACACAACAACAACCAGATCATCCTATGCCACCTCTCACCACGGGAAGCTGTGCTTGTGGAAAATGTCGGTACATGATCCGACACGTTCCCAACGAAATGCAACACTGTTATTGTCGCTTGTGTCGGCAATATTCTGGAAGCATCTTTCAAACGTGGATTCCCGTACACAAGAAAAACTTTGTATGGACTTCGTCGTCGTCGTCGTCGACTACGACTACGGGAGGAGGAGGAGGACCATTGTTACAGAGAACTACCAATCATGGTAGCCGTCATATTTGTACGACCTGTGCTTCGGTCATGACAATTGTCTACGACGCAGATCCGGATATTATCTGGCCGGCGGCTGGAGGACTGGACGATGCCAGTCTACCAGCATCCAGCGAAGATATGAGTTCCTACATGGACCGTGTGTGTCATATATGTTGTACGTGGAAACCAAAGTGGTACGACATTCCCAAGGACGGATTAGAACGGGTGAATTATGCCTGCTGATCATCTACAACATATTGGAACAATTGCAAACAAAACTCGAAGCTATTAGACCATAATATCTAATATACTCTTTCAACACACACTACTGGTAGGAATCACAACTGGTAGGAATCATTTTTGGATTATTCGAGTGTTGTGCATTATTTAAACTACAATAATTATTCGTAGACACAACATGAGTGTGTGTTTGTGTGTGTTTATTACTCTGCTGGAATGTACGAGATGGCAACCGTCGATCCCCGTTCTTGCTTGCCCCGTTCCCCATTCTATAATTCAACACTAAAAAGAAATTTATTTTGGAACCCTGAGTGGAAAAAAAAATTCCCCTTCTTCGTACGTTCTACAACATCATGGCATCATCATCATCATTATTACCATCCCTGCCATTAGTAGTATTCTGATACAAAGTGGCTTCGTCTATTGTTGATGTAGTGATTTGTTGTTGTTGCTGTTGTTGTTGTTGTTGTTGTTGTGCACAATCCAAACACATGATTTGTTGTTCATGATGATCTACGTATGTTTGTGTCGTGCACAAGATGCAAAAGGATTGTCGACACTGTTCACATGTCTTGAGACAGGTAGAACAGGTCGTGCGTTCGCAAAAGTTACACGAATGATGAGACGCTGCTGTTGTAGTAGTAGTAGTAGTAGTAGTAGCAGTAGAGCTCGCAATGGTCGTCATCGTCGTCGTCGTCGTAGAGGCAGCAGCAGCGATGAACGTTTCGGTTGGAAAAGTCGTTTGCTTGGACGAGAGGGATGGAAAGTATTTGTGCAATGTATGATTGTTGTTGGCAGCAGTGGTAGTGGTATTTGAATTGGTATTCGTGGCTGTAACTGGAACGAACATACGTTGACAAGAATAACATCCCAATACGGAACTACGTTGATTGTTGCTGTTGTTGGTAGAGTTGCTGGTGGTTGTGGTGGTACCGTGGATCATGGTCTGCTGCAGCGGAGGTGCCAATGGAGGTGTCTTCCACCATTTTTCGGCGTATTGATCGTCTCGTTCCGTGGAAACCGTTTCCACACCCGAGGAACGGACCGCAGCCGTAGCAGTCGTCGTCGTCGTCATCATCGTCGCAGAGGCGCCCAAACGGTGATGTTGCGCAGTACAAAGAGTATCTGGACCTACACTACCACTCACTATGTCTACTGCTGCTGGGTGAAAGGTCGTACATCGTTGGCGTTTCGCCGTAGGACTGTCAAATTCAAATTCCATGCCACTATGATTAGTTGACAACGTCGGGACATGACGATGATTGGAAGACGCAGGACTGTTCATCATACAACCATTGCCTTCGACGACCGTTGAAGGGGATGGGACGAGAAAATCCCGGGGTCGTTTTTGCTGCTGCTGATGATGTGACGGTAGCAACTCTTGTGGCTCTTCATCAATCATCGGATGATGATCATGGTCATCTGCCACCGAAGCGACAACAGCTTCACTTTGCTCCATGGGAGAGGGATAGTTACGCAGATAGAGTGATGAGATGCCTAAGTTGTATAAATGCATTTGCTTTTCAAGTTGGGATCAAGGATCAAGCAAGGTTCAAGATATTTTAAAACAGGGAAAAATGAACTTTTGGATGTATGTGCCGAGGGCAAGAAGCTATGGCGCTCTCAGTTCTCCGTTGAGAACGCCGGCCCAGCCAACCCGTAAAAATTACTCGCAATTAACGAAATCAATTTGACACGCACAAAAATTCCATTAGACTAGTTCTTGTTGTCTTGTAATTATACGATGGGAAACGTCTCAAACTTTTCTTCGGGGGTGAATTTGTCAATTGTAGCCCTCGGCCATCGTGTCCACAAGATGCAGTTGATTTTTGGGCCGTACTTGGCTTCGACCAGCATTTGATCTTCGCGTGGCAAGGAAAAGTACGGCGTCCAATGTTTGCCACGGGGCTTTAGATTGAGGCTTTGATCTGGACTTTCCTTTTCACCCACATCAAATCGCCATCGGCGGTACTGCTTCGGATAAAAGTTAGCATCGTCAGGGTGATGCTGGATTTGAGCGAGTGCCGTCTCGGTCAGGATGGGTGACGTTGAGGTCGCCTTGGCGTCTTCCGATTCTTCATCGCAACTCACCACATTCGTGAGAGGTTTCTTCCGGCTTTCCAGGAGGCGTTCCTTGATCGTTTTGCGTTCGCAAGCCATTGATTCAGCGTGTCTATCTTGCGGCACTTTAGAATAGTTTAGAAGGATTTTCGACGGCGTGGGAGGCTTCCATTTGGGTCGATCCGTGATTAGACGCAGACCCGATAGGTTACGTATATTAAACCAAGTATTCCAGTGGATCAAGTTGGCCACAAAGTTAGGTGCATCTCCGCTCGCAAAAGCTCGGGCCTCTGTAAGATCCCGACTGCGACTGGAGCTACTGCACATCGCGATTTGCATTTCCGGGGCGCCCTTGGGCTTTCCAGGACTCAGCGGCTTCTTACCAACTTTCTTGGCCTGATTGGCTTCTTCCGTAACCATCGCTTTTAAAGGTGCCTTTTTGTTCAAATGTTCACCATGATTCGTATGATCAAGGGCTAGAACTGAATAGCAAGTTTCTCCCTTCAAGACCCAAACCGGCATTTCAGGTCGCGATAGCTCCCTTCCGATCTCTCCACATTTCGACGAGAGCATTCCAAATCCAAGTGGGCCTGTCGACCAACCCGAAAACGTGGAGTGCACCTTTCCAGTTAAGAGCAAGCTAATGAGTTCCACACCAATACAGTCGTGTCCCAGTGGAGTTGCATCCGTCAAAGTCATCAACTTGCGCCTGGCCGCCGGCGTGAGCGAAGGATCCAGGTGTTTCTTCTTTTGGCGCTCAACACAAGTGCAACGCACAAGAAACGGATTTGTAGCAGCAGAATAATAGCACTTGTCATCTTTCCTGGTTTCGGCTTCCTGCGTGGACTCTTTGCTCTGATTCAGCATTCGAGTAACGACTCCTCGGCCATGTATGCGTACAATCGTTTCCAACAGCAAAGCCACGCCTCCTGGAGCGGTAAAGGAGCGTATATTGCTTAACACAAAATCTCTGATATCCGAAATGTTAGAATATGACGTGGTGAGTTGAATCCAGGGACCAACCGGTTGGTCATCATCGTGTCCCTTTTGCCATTGTTCAGCAGGAGGCATAGGCTCGTGGGACGTTGGATGCTCACGCCACCATGTGACTGGGCACAGCTTGATTTTCCGCTTGAGATTCAGTTTCAAGACGTCAGGTTCTTCGACGAATTCTTCGCCGGCATCTTCCATTTTCTTTCTGCGTCGCTTTACACGGCGGTCCTTCTTAGCCAGCAACTTGTCCACGGCCTTCTTCTTTCGCGTCATCGACGACTGTGCCGCGATAAAAACAAGACAAGAAAGCGCATCCACAAGGCGACTATCAAACTGCTGTCGGCGTTCTTCTTCCGAGAGCTCCAAAAAAGGGACGCGGGATGAAGAAGTAGTGACATGGTCAGCTTGGACAGAAGCACCGCTGTAGATCAGGGCCGTGACGATAGAGAGAAGAGCTGTAATTGCACGACAGTGATAGGGCATAGGAGGTGTGGTACTGTTGCGACGAGGATTGTCCGAGGCAGCAAGCTCGGGGTGTTGCAGTTGGTGAATTCTCCATGAGTTGTCTGAAATCTCTTCTGGTTTAGGGTCTTTCAAGGCCAACCCCATAGCTGTTGTGGCATGAGGCGAAAAGGAAGCGTACCACCAGGTGCTCGGGATTCCGTGATCAATTTCTGGTTGATTGTTTGGATTCCCACCTGGGATAGTGTTGTCATCATTGTTGTCTACGTCCTTATTATCTTCGTCATCACTGACAGCGCCCTCTTCCTTCTTGACTTTATGCTTCGTCTTGGCGCCAGGCATCTCCGCATGTCCGTCTTCATTTTCGTCCTTTAAGACCTTTTTCTTGAGTACAACACTTCCTTCCGCCGGCGTCAAATGATTTCCCCACAGGATGTCCATAGGATCTCGCACTTCTTCGTGATCTGATACAGGAACAGCAGGGTTTGCACCATTACCAGAAGAGGTGGTAGGATCAGTAGAGGACAACGCCAAAAGCCAATCATTCTCGCTGAGGTAGCCATCGTCGACATCGGTTCGACTATTGTGACTACTATCACTACTACTATCACTGTTATCATCGCCGGCATAGTCGCCTCCTCCTCCTCTGCCAACAGAACCAGACACATTTATCTTTTTTCTGGACGGTCGCCATTTGCGCTTGGTTCCTCCAGAGGCAGCCACATTATCATCATCGGCCGATAGCTGTGCGCTGATGATTTCTCGTGCTCTCGCGTAGCTTGGTCCATGAAGGCGCAATTGGTTGCTGCGTTCACGCACCATCCGGACAAAGCCAGCTTCGTCGTCCGAGACGTTGGCACTTGGTTCATCATTGGCATCGTCGGCTCCGTGTCCCAATAACTGTGCAGCTAATACAAGTGCTTGATTATCGTCCTGTAGAGCAGCGGCGGGCGGATTGTCATCCCGACGAGGAACAGGATTTACTCGTTGCTGAGGAACCGCCGGAGCTGCAGGCTGAAGATTGGCATCATCATTGTTGTCATTGTTGCGGGGAAATTCTGCGAAAACAACGTCATCGTCATCTTCTTCCTCCTCCTCGTAGTTTCTGTAAGGATGCATTGGTGCGATGGGTCGTCGTCCTTGCCGTCCCGGCTCTCTGTTGCCTCTCCGACGTCGAGCCTGCATACGATTCATCAACCTCTGTTGCTCGGAACGCAACTCATCCACTTCTTCTTGCAGTTGTTCTCGTTGCAAATTGTTGGCAGCCTGCATTTGTTGCAGCAACTCTTCGCGTGGTTGCGGCTGTTGAGGCAATAAACTTTCAAAGTCGCGTTCTAACCGACGGCGCACTTGACGTTCTTCCTCTTCAGCAGAGTTCGAGGACGCCCTGTTGGCACTGGCAGCTGCTGCCACAGCGACCGCTGCAGCAGCTTCAGCCGCTGCTTGCTCCTGCTGCTGCTGTTGTTGTTGCTCTTGCTGAATGGAAGCAAAATGATTGTCCCAATACAACTGACCCGCCAACTGTGCATTGCCCGCACACGCCTCCAATACATTGCGTGCCATTTCGACATCAATGGCACTCACCGTCGGAACATTGCCGCTGCTACGAGCTGTACAAACTTGCCGTAATTGTTGCAGCAATTGTTCCAATTGCGGATTGGTATTGTCGTTGTCATCGCCACCAGGAGCAGCAGCAGCAGCAGCGGCGGGATTGTCATTGGAAAGATCATCATAGTCATCATCAGCATCGAAAGGTTCCCGTCGTGCGGCTGCCACCGCGACCTGAGGCTGCTGTAGTTGTTGTTGTAGCTGTTGTTGATCCGCCACTGCTGCTGCTGCGGCGGCGGCGGCACGGCTGATACTGCTAGAAGAAGCAAAGTCCGGAATGTCGGCATTGTTACCTACTAGTGCTGATGGTGCTTGCTGCTGTCCACGTCGGGGCACACGAATGGGACGGCGCCGGCGACTGCGGCCGCCGTTATCGTTATCAGAGTCATCCGAATCTACCATGACTTTTTAAAATTCTAATTGATGCGCTGCTGCGACTGGTGGCGTTGGTGAAGACTTGTATGTGGGTCGTGCGTTTGTAGTAGTAGTAGTGACAAATTCTAATCGCAACGATGTATTAGCAACACCTGCTGCCTCTCCTGTACTCGCCTTTAGAAATCTATACAAATGTGGTAGGGAATATTGTTGCTTGCATAGGTTCTAGATATTTGCTATTGTAGTTAAGCTCTACTATCAGCCAGTAAATACGAGAGCCGTTGCGGATGAAGCAAGTTCAAAGATGGTGGTGCTCTTAAAAGTTATTCTTTGGTTATGAAACGTCTTGCGCTCATGCTGCAGCTTGAATGCGAAACCGTCGAATGCACACGCACACTTCTTCTTCAATTACACCTACTCTTCCTTCACGTTCCCTTGTCTATTCGAGCCCTGTCCTCAACACATACACAACTTGAAAAACATGAATTTTAAATAATAATATTTCTGAAAACTATAAATTGGAGGTGGCCAAGAACTAAAGCTTTTGGGTCTGCTGCCAGGACGCGTTCTCCTCTTCGGCTATCGATTTCGTACAGTACTCCTGAATTCGGTTTTGTTTGGCTGCTTTACGCGGCTGCCTCTTCTCCACTTTCCTCGGGAACCAATCGAACAATAACTTGGTCCGCGGCGACCGATGATCCCTGGGCCACATCAAGAGATTCAATAATCCCTTCGCGAGGCGAGCGAATGATATTCTGCATTTTCATGGCTTCAATGATGCACAATTCCTGGCCGATTTCGACGTGGTCGCCTGCTTGAACAGCGTAGCTGATGACGGTGCCAGGCATGGGACTGGGGACAATGTCACTGGTATCCAATTTGGGTGGTTCTTGCATGTGCTTGGAAAGTTCAAATTCACGAGGGGATTGGACAACGGCGGGCATGTTGGCACCATACATTTGGACAAACACTTCGCTGGTCACATCCTCCCTGATCACCTGCATGGAACAAATAATCAGATTTTAGAAAAATTGTTGATTGATTCACGAAATCAGCAACAATGCAACCAAAACGACAGCACAACGCAACGTTCATCGTACCTGGATGAATCGAGAAGCTCCATCCAAAGAAACGCGAGCAACGTATTCTCTTGGCTTGTACTCCACAGTGGAACCGTCCTCAGTAACGGCATCCAAAGCAATACGTCGCAATTCTCCATTGCTTTCCTCTTCAGCGTTCTTCGTCAAAAATCGAACCTCTGCAGTGTCCGTGCCAAGCGTAACCTCAAAGGCTTTTCCAAACAATCCTCCGAGTTGCACCACGACAGTTTCCCGCGCTGATTCGGGCCTCTTGTGCTTTTCGATCATCGCCACGGAAACAGCCAGCTCTTCTTCCTGCTCTTTTGTCAGCTGCACACCTTTAAAGCCATCTGGGAAGTGAGTTTCCAAAAAGCTAGTGGGGGTATTGCCGGCAATAAATTCAGGGTGCCTGAGAACAGCATTACAGAGTCGAGCATTGTGCTGGACTCCTTCGATCACGTACTGATCCAAGGCCACGGCCAAGCCCTCTATCGCCTGCTTGCGGTCAGGTGCGTAGTGAATGGTTTTGCTCAGCATAGGATCATAAAATGGACTGACAACATGCCCAGCGGCTACACCAGAATCCATCCGAGTGTAGCCCGTGTCGAAGTCCGACATGCCCACATTTTGTCTAGGTGGTTCGACGTAAGGCCGCAATGCCCCCGTGGATGGCAAGTATCCACGGAGTGGATCTTCTGCATAAATGCGCGCTTCGATGGCGTGGCCCTTGTACGGCAACATGGGTTGATCCGTTTTGAATTCTTCGGGAAGACCCCAGCCTGCTCCAATCCAGAGCATGCCCTTGACCAAGTCCACTCCACAAATGGATTCAGAGACTGGATGTTCCACCTGCAAACGTGTATTCATTTCTAAAAAGTAGAAATTCTGGGGGTCGTTGGGGTTTTTAGGGTGTTCCACCAAGAATTCAATCGTTCCTGCACTTTCGTATCCCACGGTTTGGCAGAGTTTCTTGACCTGTTCCACCATTTTCATGCGGGTTTCGTTGTTAAGCAAGACACTAGGTGCTTCTTCCAGTACCTTCTGGTTACGTCGCTGAATGCTGCATTCTCGCTCTGGAAAGACAACCACCTGGAAATCTTCCGGTTTGGGTTCTCCGGTGGCGGCAGGGTCTCGGCAGCACAAGACTTGGAACTCGATATGATGAGGATTATCGATGTACTTTTCAATGAGCAGACGGTCGTCGCTAAAGAAATTCTTGGCTTCTGATTTGGCCATAGAAAAGGCTTCGTTTAAATCTTGGTCGTTCCTGCAAACTCTCATTCCTGCAAGGAGCAAAAATAAGGAAAGTGGGTAAAGAATTGAAAAAGACATGCGCATCTGTGAGCCATCAAACGAGGGATAAACCTAAGTGAAATTGCAAAAAGAACGTACCTTTTCCGCCACCTCCAGCAGCAGCCTTCAACAGAATGGGGTATCCTACATCACGAGCCACTTCAATAGCTTGTTCCTTCGACTCCAAGACACCTTCAAATCCTGGTACGACATTGACACCAGCTTCGACAGCCACTTCCTTACTTCGCAGCTTATCTCCCATTTCCCTGACGGCATGTGGGGGTGGTCCCAACCAGATCGCGCCTCGGTTCATAATGGTCGTGGCAAACTCGGCGTTTTCGCTCAAAAAACCATATCCGGGATGCAACATGTGCGATCCCGTCTCCTCAATGGTTTGCATGATTTTCTCCACGTTCAAGTAAGATTGATTGGCAGCAGGAGGTCCAATCCACACTTTCTGACCACTGGCCTCGGCCACAAAGGGAGCCTTGGCATCGGCCGTCGAGTAGACGACCACAGTCTCAAAGAGATCCGGAAATTGTTTACATGTCTTATCGACACGCTGGACGATTTCTCCTCGATTGGCAATCATGACACGGTAAGGTTTTCCATCCGGTGTTTTGGGAGTCACAGTGCTGAAGGCATGATAACTGCCGGTAGCGAGGGGAGCCAACCGGGCGGCCGATAATGGCAATTTGGATTTCATCATGATTGCCCGAGCATTGCGCTGGTTGAGCAAGGTTTTATGCCACATAATTTCGTTTTTTTTTTTTACTCTAGTTGTTTTTTGCTGTCTTGTATTCGATAGAAACAAAATTAAAAGATTCAGTTTGAGATTACTAGTATCTCAAACGAAAAATCCAACATCCAATAGCATCATTAATGAAATTCTTTCTAATGACCCATGCCAACAACTGCTCGTAGCATCAAATTCTACTTGGCTCTCTCGATAGAGATCAAAGATTCATTACCTATCTACTCTATTTGACTGTTTGACTATAACCAACGAAATCGACAATCAATTATCTTACCTTGGAATGTTTTTCTAAATATAATAATATTATAATGCCAATAGAGGCACGTTCGCTTTCTCTCTTGGTTTTCGTGGAAGTTTGATAAAAATTAATAGTATCTGTTCTTCTTGTTGTGTGGATGGTTTCTCTTCTGTTTCGAGTTTCGAGGCTCAGACAGTTCGCTTCACAGCAAGATCGGGGTTGCTTGCGGTCTTTGTTCGGGTGATGGGAAGGGGGTCGATGAGAACCCCAGATACTTCCATGACATCCTCATGTGTATTTTCCAGCAGACTACTACTAGCTAGACTAGTACTGTAACTAGTAGAAATCTGCGAGGATCGTTTGATTCTTCATTGGTAACCCTACACTGAAGATACAAAACCTTAAAAGATTGTATGGATCTTCAACCTTATTGTAGATCATAAAAAAGAGATTGTGCACAATGATGCAGTGGTGTGCAAAACCTTTACAGTACACATAACGAAACTTCATCTGAACTAGAGTAGTAGCAACAATGCTCCTTTTCACGTTGGGGCTGCTGGTTCTATTTGTAGCCATATTGATGCCATTGGCCCCACAACTGCTGTACGATGAGCGCTATAACCAACTCGACCTAAATAAAGAACATCACATCTTCACTGAACCCACTACACTGTTGGTCACGGGGGCTAGCACAGCGCTAGGATTAGCCGTGGTTCAAGGTTTGATTCATCAACACCAACAAACCTCGTCACAAAAGGATCCCAAAGAAGCACCGCTGTTGACCATAATCATGGGATGCGACGACGACAAAGATGCCACTGAAGACGCTCGAGCAAAATTTGCCGAGCAGTGTCATCAGGCACGGGCTCAAATATGGCACGATATAACGGGAACTCGCGAACATGCTACTGTGGTGGCTATTCCGTTGGATTTGGGTCACAAGGAATCGATAGAACACTTTTCAGTGCAGTTGCAAGCCATGATGCCCAAAACCAGTGAAGCCTTTGTTTCTCCCCTGCATCTGGTCATTTATGCAAGTGAGGCTGCTACGATCCATGCCGCACAACAACAACAACAACAACAACAACAACAACATCAACAACAACAATACGTGCCAAAAGTAGCCAATCCAGAAGCAGTCGAAAGTCACGTTCGTCGTAATTACTTGGGACACGCGCTCTTGACGCATCATATTTGGAAAAATATCTTGGCCGTCAACGAACAAGATGCAAGGCGTAAGGCGCGTTTGGTGGTAGCATCGAGCGGATGGACGTTGCTGCCCATAGATCCGCTACGGCATTGGTATTCGGAGCACGAAACACTTACCAAGAATGATAGAAGCAGCCTCTTGGAACCTGTCTTTCGCACGATTTCCTCGCTGACAAATTACGTTCGTTCCAAACGAGCTCAACTGTACTTTCTGGCCAAACTGCAAGACCAAAATCCACAATCCATTACGACGGGAGCTTGTCACGGTGGTGCAAATTCTATTTTAACAACAGTCTTTCACGAACAGACAGGATACGTAGGTCCGAAATGGTTCGTATGGGGAGAACCTGTCGTGATATCCCGTGCTAGTACTAGTTTGCACCAAGGATCGGCGCATCACCGAGGATTTGAAATGTTGGATGCCAACACATTATTCGAGAAGACGATCGATGTGTTAAAGATTGCCAAATTTGGGAAAAAATCGTATGTGATCATGTAGAAACACAATACTGCAGTGCAGCACTGTAGATTTTGGGAGGTTGAAACTGAGACTTTGAGTGAAAATGAGGGAAATAATGATTCACTTCGCAAGCCTTTTTTTTTTCAATGCCAGACAAATCACAAAAGTAATTTATCATAAAAAATCATATATGTGCATTACTATCGCATTAATATTCTGTTTTTCGTAGCGTCTCTGTGGTTTCATCGATCCACTCATCGACATGATTTTCGGCGTGCATACGAATAGTTTTGGCCATGGCGGCTCTTCCTGCCCGTTGCGTTTCTTCGTCTTCCGTTCGAGTCTTGTACAGTTCTTCCCAAGCATCGTCATGTCTTCCTACTTCTAATTTCACGCCATTGCCCCGGACGGTACTGGAGCAAGTCAGAATGTAGCCTCGTTTGCGGGCTTGATCCGACATGTACGGTGACAGACCGTCCTCGCCTCGTTGCAAATTCGATTCGTCACTACCAGGTGTGTGACGCCCTACACACGTCAAACAATTTCCTCGGCGACAGTCTGATGGTAGAGACGGCAATGCTAATTGATCTGCCGCCCCGGATCGTTCCATGGCCGATAGTATTGATTCTCCTGGGCTAATTTCGGTCGTGCAGGTTCTGCCCTCGTACGAAATTTGTATTGAATAGTGCGAACCTGAGGTAGAGGAAACCGACTCTCGTAGTGTGGTCAAGGATGAAGGCGACGATATTCTGGAACATGCGTGCGGTTGTTGCTGTGCATTTTTCGATATGACGAAGGCTCCAGCTGTCGGCACATAATTTATTGCTCGGAAAAGAAGTAGGGTTGCGGTAGACAGAAAGAGCATCTTTTGGCTCGAGGAATATAAAGCCAACATTGTGAAACTTTGCTTTCCAATTTGGAGAGGGCGGTTGCTAGAACCAATTATTAGCGCTGAAGTACTTGGGGTAAAGCAGCAGAAACAATAAAGGATATGATGATGTGGCCTACAATATCATGGGATCCAGTTGTTTTGTGATGTTGGAATTGCGTGGTACAGTAACTCAGAGCCAGCCGAAGGGAACGTGAGACAAGGAGACCCGAATCCGACGTCACCGGAATGACCCAAAATGCCCCATCCCGTCTCCCACTCAGAAACAGGAACACATCGGGAGAAATCGGATACGACTATTCCCACTTCGGGGAAGAAGATCCACACGCCAGGCTGCCGAAGCCAAGGCCTGACTCGTAGCC
>Ga0210025_1002740_pt1 | contig 16681 bp, 22 predicted proteins | sample CryGeyme20150102_FD_183989 | JGI IMG/M metagenome (GOLD analysis project Ga0210025, IMG submission 183989) | Groundwater microbial communities from Crystal Geyser aquifers in Utah, USA - Crystal Geyser metaG 2015-0102 (SPAdes) (version 2) | ecosystem: Environmental > Aquatic > Deep subsurface >...
GTAGCGGGGGCCCAAGCCCTGCTCAATGGACTCAATGGTCATCTCGACGCGCTCGATGTCTTCTATATGGAAGGTGGACGCGGGCGGGGCCACGGCCTGGGGGATCATGGGGATGTGGGCGCTGGCGCCGCGCAGCTTGGGGCCACGGCCAGCGGCCAGCCATTCGATGTTGACGTTTCCGGCGTCGGCTATGGCCACTAAATTAATCGCGCTTGGGACTGCGCCATCAAGGTACTTGCGCAAGGTGCTGTCCCCAATGCTGCACCGCCGACTAAATGAAGCAACCGACTCCTCCCCAATGACTTCACGCAGTCTGTTGCAGAGTTGGGATTCCTTATCGCGAATCGCAACTTTTAACAAATCACCTGAAGTCGGTTGCGATTCAGAAGAAAGTCTTTGATTTGTCATGGTTTCCGCCTTTTTTAACCCTTTAAGGTTGTTTTTTGAATCGCAACTGGAAAACAACTAAATAAATTTCACTTTAGGGTGAAATCTCCTTAAAGTGTGTTTACACTCTAGACCGGAACAGAAATTAACGCAATAAGGACATTATGACAACTGCAACTGTAAAAAACGTGCCCTTGGGCACCCCGCTGCAGGTGCGTGCCCGCCTGATGACGCTGGGCTGGCCCAGTCTGTCGGCTTGGGCCAAGGCGCACGGGCACAAACCGGTGACGGTGAATTCGGCCATGAAGATTTGGGGCCAGCGCTCAGACCGCGCCCCGCATGGGGGCCTGAGCCGGGTGGTCGTGCGAGATTTGCGCGCCACCATGGACATGGGCATCACCCCGGCGGATGTGACACCCAGTGTGGAAGGGGCACAGGCATGAGCCACCCAAAAGAACCGTTTAAGGCGGACGAACCCTGTGGACAGCCCGATCATGTGGTTTCAGATGCCCGCGCCTACGGGCGAATTATGCTGAGGGAGGCTTTTTTCCCTGTGCGCGCTGCAAAACCTCGTCGTTTGCCAACTCTAACAACTCTTGCGCAAACGCTTTCGACTCGGCGCGAACGTCTGGCTTTGATAGCGGGTATGCAATTTGATCAAGTTGCTGCAAGCCGATTGAGGAACCGAAGGTTTTTGCAAACCTTTCTGGCTCAGGGTGCGTCACGATAAGCGCCCCAATGGCGCGCTGTAGTACGAACAAGCGCGTGGTGTTGAGTTCTTCCTGGTTCATGGTCAGTCCTGTCGGTGGTGGTTGGTGTGAGAACCCCATGGTAAATCCGGCTGGACTGGCCGCCCATTCAATGCATAGGAGTTAACGTCATGAGTTTTAAGACAAATAAGCCTGAAGACCTTGCAGAACAAGCGCAAGCAGCTACTAATAACGTAGCTCGCAAGTGCGATGCCTGTGATCTCCGGCGAAAAATCGACGCCTGGGTTTACTGGTTTCTTATGCTTCTAAACGTGGCTGGTACGGGTCTCGTGCTCTACATAGGCAGCCAGCTTCCAGGCCAAACCCCAGAGCACAGCATAAGCGCCAAAAGCCAGAATGACACCAGGCTCAATGTCCAGAGTACTGATGGCCAGAGCAGCGGTCTGGGTGGCGTCAACCCGAATGAACGCCTGCAAAGCAGCATGGGCCTGCCTGATGCCAAGCCACCAGGTCAGTACAACAGCATTCAATAAGGTCAGTAGCCAGAACCCCTGCTGGCTGATGCCAAGGATGATTTTTGGGTAAGTACGGGCAAGCCAAAACAAAGCGCCTGCGGCTGGCGTTACCAGCATGAAGAAGAGTTTGATGGAATCAGTCATGGTCAGTCCTGTCGGTGGTGGTTGGTGTGAGAACCCCATGGTAAATCCGGCTGGACTGGCCGCCCATTCAATGTCGAGGAGTATGTGTCATGAGTTTTAAGAAAAATCAGCCTGTAGCCCCCGTTGATAGTGCACAAGCCGCTATCAAAAAAGAAGAAATACAAGAGCTTTTATCACTGGCAGAGAGCTGGGCGCAGGCAGGCGATAGCACCCTGATCTTTTGGCCAAAAGGTGAGTTAAATGGTGTGACGCTACTGACCATGCCAGCAGAGAAAGCTGCCTTTTTGGCGTGTGCGATCGCCTTGCGTGATGCGCTGTTGAATTTACGGGCTGGCCGCCCATTCAATACATAGGAGCTAACGTCATGAGTTTTAAGAAAAACCAGCCTGTAGCCCTTGTGAAGCAAGCGCAGGCAGCTATCAAAGAAGAAGCAGAACAGCACGGTTACAAGCGCTGCCTGGGTGAGCTGACCGAGTGGCTGATTGTCAGTCAGAATTACAGTTTGTTTATGATGAACTGCAGCACGGGCGAAGACTTTGGCAAGCACTGCGACCAGCTTGAGCACATGGCTACGGCCTATCAGGCGGTGCAAGCGTTCATTCAAGAAAAACGGGGCTGATCATGGCGATGAAAGAATGGTTTACGGCGAAAGAATTGGCGGGGATGCCGGGCATGCCGGGGACTGAGCGCGGTGTACTGAAATCGTTGAAAAAAAATTTGGCTGTATCGCGAACAAAAGTACGCGGATTCGGGTTCGAGTACTCACTAAAAAGCCTCCCCGAAGCCACCCAAGCCCACATCCACGCCCAAGTCGTCGCCCAAGTGCTGGCCTGCTTGCCTGCCGAACTGCAGCGCGACCCGGTGCCTGCCTTGCCCGCCGCCCAAACCGCCCGCAAAGTGAGCACCCAGGCGCTGGCCGTCAGCACCGGTGCCACGCTGCCCGCCGCTGCCACCCCAGCCGATGACGCGCTGCCTGACGCCTGGTACCAAACCAGCCACCAGCGCGCCGTGGCCGACGCCCGCCAGTCGGTGTTGCGCTATATCCAGCGCCTGGAACAACAAGCCGGGTGCAGCACCCGCGCGGCCATGCTTACCTTTCTGACCACTGCCACCGCCCGCCGCCTGGACGGCGACACCAGCGCAGCCATGCTGCTGCTGGCGCGTGACAGCCGGGGCCGAAAGGCAAGCAACGCCCACGTCAACGCCGCTGGCCTGCCCACCTTGCGCACCCTGCAAGGCTGGTGCAAACGCGCCGCCGAACAAACTGCCGGTCAAAACCTGGCCCCCGGCCAGCGCCAGCCCGACATGACCGCGCAGCCCTGGATGCTGCTGGCCATAGAGCTCAAACGCCGCCCGCAAAAGCCCACCACCAAACAAGTCTATGAGCAGCTGCAAGCCGCCTGGCCCGAGTGGAGCCTGGACTGGGTGCGCAAAGACCGCAAAGCCCGCCTGGGTGCCCTGGCCACGCCTGAGCAACTGGCCGCGCTGGCCGCGCACCTGGTGTTTCCCAGCATTCACCAGCTGACGCGCTTCTTTGGCTCAAAATTTAGCCAGCTTGACCTGGCAGACGGCCAATACCGGGGCAGCGCGCTGCGCGCCCACAAGTTCTACCAACACCGCACCAATGCCGGGCTGGAACCCTTTGTAGAAGTGCATGCCGACGGCTGGAACACCCACTTTCTGGCCCCGCACCCCATCACCGGAGCCTATGTGAGCTATGAGGTGTGGCACTTTCATGACGTGGCCACGCGCTACACCACACCGTTCTCAATTGGCATGAGTGAGAGTGCCGAGGTCATCATGAAAGGCCTGGAGGCGTGCATCCGGGTGGGCGGCGTGCCCGCCGTGTGGCAAACCGACAGCACCGGCAGCGTCAAAAACGCCAAAGTGCAGTTTGACCCGGTGGCCAGCATCAGCGCCCGTGCCGGCCTGACCGTGGTGCACCCGGAGACCGTGGGCAACAGCCAGGCCAACGGCATAGCTGAGAACTACAACACCCGGCTTGACCGCGAGAGCCGGGCGCTGGCCACCTACATGCACCCCCAGCGCATGGACAGCCTGGCCTTCAAACAAGTCAGAAAATTCACCACCCACATGGTCAAAGCCCAGGCCGCAGGCGACGTGGCTGCCCACAAAGTCGCCCGCGAAGCCGCCCTGCGCGTGGGCAAAGGCATCTTGTTTGAGAGCAAAGACCAAATGGTCAAGTGGCTCGATGACGTGCGCGTTAAAAGCAACAACGAACCCCACAGCGCGCTGCCCAAGATCACCTGCCCGAGCACCGGAAAACTGCGCCACCAAACCCCGCAAGAGGCGCTTGACGCCGCCATACAACGCGGCTGGATACCTGTGGCGCTGGACGAATGCACGCTCACCGAGCTGTTCATGCCGCACGAGCGCCGCACCGTGACCCGAGAAATGGTGCACGCCTTTAACAAACAGTACTACCACCACGAAGCCCTGAGCGCTTACAGCCAAGTGCCGGGCAAGCCCAAGATTGAAGTCATGGTGGCCATCGACCCGATGGACGGTGAGCACGTGTGGGTGAAAGAACTCAGCGGCAGCCTGATCTGCAAAGCCAAGTTTGTGGCAGCCACCGGCTACCGCAGCCAAAGCCTGTATGAATTTGCGCTGGCCAAACGCATGAACGCACAAATCAAGCGCAAAGAAGACCAGATTGACGACATCCGAGGCCGCATGGACCCCAACCGCGCCCCGGTAGAGGTGCAAGCCATTGAAGTAGCCAGCGCCCAAGTATTTGACCTGGGTGACTACGCCGCGCAGGCCGCCTGTGAAAAAGCGTTAACCACGCTGGCCCAAAACCGCCAGCAGAGCGAAGCCTTAACGCTGCAAAAAGCCCAAACCGAAGAGACCAGCGACTTTGCCCTGCGCTGTTGCAGTGGTGACACCCCTGAAGAGCTGGCCGAAAAAGCGCGCCTTGAGGCTGAAGAAACCGAACGCCTGGACATGCTGGCGCGCATGGATGCGGTGATGACCCAGATGCTGGAAGAACAACGCCAAGCGGCGATGTGAGTGAGAGAGAAAGAGAGAGAAAGAGAGAGAGAAAAGGTGGTTGCCAAGCGCCTGGAACGCGCCCGGCAACCGTGTTCAGTAACCAGGGACAAACGTGAAAAAGTCCTGAGAAAACAAAGGTGATTGTATGAAACGTGAATTTGTAAAAACCAGCAACGCGGCGCTGTTTGACGCCAAGATCAAAGAGGCCCAGCTGCGCGGCGCGCGTGAAAGCGGCCTGGTGGCCCTGACGGGCCGGCCCGGCGAGGGCAAAACCCGCACCCTGCAAGCCTGGGCCGCTGAAGTAGGGGCGGTGATGGTCACCGCGCAGGTGGACTGGACACCGCGCAAGATGATCATCGAAATTGCCGAGAAACTGGGCATTGAGATCACCCGTGGCTTTGAGCGCCGCATGGAAGAGATGATCGTCAAGGGCAATATCAGCATCATCGTCGACGAAGCCGGATTCACCCTGCACGACCGCGCTGCCTGCCTGGAAAAACTGCGCGGCATCACCGACAAAAGCAGCACCCTGCTGGTGCTGGTGTTCATGACGCATGACATCAGCCGCCTGTTTGCCGCCAACCTCAAGCAGCTCAAAGACCGCATCAACAACGAATGCAACTTCAAGAAAAGCACGCTTGAAGACGTGGCCCTGGTGTGCAGCCAGTTGGGTGAAGTGCCGATGGACCCGCTGCTGGTCAAACACATCTACGAGAAAACCGACGCCTGCATGCGCCTGGTGGTCAACGCCATCACCCGCATTGAAATATCGGCCAAATTGCGCCCCGAAGCCACCCGCCACACCCCCATGACCCTGGCCGACCTCAAAGGCGTGGAATTGTTCCACGTGCTCGGCCAAGCCAGCCGCAAAGGAGCCTAAGCCCTCATGCAGACAGCACACCTCATGCAAAGCAGCGCCACCGAAGTGACCTATGTGGGCGTTGAAAAACGCCGCAAGGGCCGCCCGGTGGGCGTGATTGCCAAAGGCATTCGCGTTAAAGCCTGGCGCACCATGCGGGCGCTCAGCGCCCAGCACCCCAATTTCACGCTGGGCGACATCCTGGACATTGTGGCCACTGGCCGCGAAAAAGATGCCCCCAGCAACCTTCTTAAATACATGGCCTGCCTGGAGCGCCACGGCATCATCACCCGGCTGACCCGGCGTGTGCCGGGTGTTGCACTCACCAGCCCCGGTGCCGTCATCTGGCGCTTAAGCCAAGACCTGGGCTGGTACGCCCCGGTGTGGCGCCAGGCGCAAAAAGTGCTGTGGAACCCCAACGCCCAAGCCGTGGTACCCATGCCAGCGGGACAACCAGACGGGAGCCAAGCATGACCCGCCCCACCGACAGCGTCACGCTGCCCCTGCCGCAGCCAGACCAGCGCTGGTTGCACCTGCTCAAACAAGCCGTCAGAGACGACCCGCGCGGCTGCACCGGCGTGGCCTTGAAACTCATCAAGCCGCCCGAGAGCATCAGCAGCGTGGGCAAAACCTACCACCGCTCGTATGTCAGCCAGGCGGTGCACGGCCTGCTCAAGCAACCGGCGGGCGTGCTGTTTCAGCAAGCCGTGCTGGCCGCGTTTGGTGATGGCCGCATTGACTGCCCGCACCTCAAAACCGACATTGCCCTGGGCGAATGCCAGCGCCACAGCGCCATCACCTGGGGCCAGGTGGCCAACACCGGCTACGAGCGCCTGGACCTGTGGCGCGCCTGCCAAGACTGCCTGCATAACCCCGCCAACCAAAGCAACAAGGCCAAACCATGAACGCCGATGCCTTCCTCAAAAAAGTGCTGTGGGTCAAAAAGCGCGCCCGCCGCCTGCGCCGCGCCTACCCCCAAGACATCACCAGCAACAAGCTGGCCGTGTTTGACGCCAACCTGGACTGGATCAACTTTCGCCACCCCGCCAGCCTCAACACCTTCACCACCCGCCAACCAGGACAAACCGCATGAGCACCATCAACTCCACCCAACCCCTGGCTGAGCTGCGCAACCACCCCCGGCGCAGCTGCCACCAGCTCGGTATTTGCCAAAACCCGCACTCTACCTGCCAGGGCGAATGCCATTTACCCGCCCTGATCAAACTGGGCCAACCCAAACCGCTACCCACCTTGGCCCCCGGTGTGCTGGACGGCCCATACCGCAGACACCGGACCGAAGCCCTGCGCGAGCGCCGCTGGCTGGCGCGGGCATGGCTGGGCTTGGTGGTCGGGTGTGCGGCTTTTTTGGGGGCTGTGATCTATGTCATCCTCTAAACCCACCCCCGCCAAAGCGGCCAAGCCAGCCACAAGCGGGCGCGGCAAATACATCAAAGCCATTCACACCAAAGTGACCCAGCTCGGCCTGGACGACGCCACCTACCGCGCCCTGCTGCAAGCGCGCACCGGCAAGAGCAGCTGCAAAGACATGACGCTCACCGAGCTGGGCGCCATCAGCCACTACCTCAGCGAACAAGGTGCCGTCAAACCCGGCAGCGCCCCGCGCCAGCCAGCGGCCAACGTGGCGCAAGGCCATGCCGCCCTGCGCGCCAGGGTAGACAGCCTGCTGCTGCAAATTGGCCCGGCTGATGCTGACAAATACGTCAACAGCATCTGCCAGCGCAACGGCTGGTGCAGCCACATCAATTTTGCCGATGCCCACATCTTGCACAAGCTGGTGGGGGCCCTGAGCCGCACCCTGTATGGGCGCGCCACCGCCACGCCCCGCGCCAGCCGCGCCGCCCACACCCGCTAAGTAAACGCCCAGCCGCACCAGAGACACACCACCATGCCCAACAACGCCACCCTCAACATGCGCCAAGACAGCACGCTTGACACTGCCATTACCGTGGCAGACGCCACCCACTACGCCAGCCTGATCCCGGCCAGCGGCCAAGAGCTGCTGCACCTGTTAGGGGTAGAGGCAGGTGTCAAGCTCATTAACGCACTGCGTGGCGTGCAACTGGTGGTGCCGCGCGGCCCGTGCAACAACGCCGCCGGGGCCCATGCGTGGAAATTTCTGGTGGCCATTGTGGGCGAGAGCGCCACCCTGGCCCTGAGCAAAACCTACGCCGGGCGCGAGCTCAACGTGCCCCGCCTGAAAGAACTGCGCCGCGAGCGCCGCAACACCGCCCTGCGCGGCGACTTTGACCGCCTCACCGCCCGTGCCCCGCAAGGCCAGGGCTTAAGCAAAACCCGCGCCGTGCAGCAGCTCGCGCTGGCCTACCAGCTCACCTGGCGCGGCGTTGAGATGGTCATAGACCGCCCCAGCGGCATGGCCAGCCCAACCCATCCCCAACTCTTTTAAACCCTGATCACCATGACAACCAACCCCACACCCACCCTGGCCGACACCTTGGCCGCCGCGCCCACCGTCAGCCAAGCCATAACCAACTACGTCAACAAGGCAGGCAGATGCAGCTGGTTTGAACTCTTTGGCATCTTTGGCCATGAAGACGACACCGAAGGCCACCGCAAAGAATTCAGCCACATCCTGTCCAACCTGGTGCAGCGTGGCCACATCCGTGGCCGCCACCGGGGCGGCGTGGGCAGCCATCTTGCCGACCGTTACTACACCCGCCCAGAGGACCCAGCCGCCATCGCCAAAACCCCGCCCCCGCAATACAACGCCATGACCGCCCCGGTCTACGCGCCCCCAGCCTGCAGCGTGCTGCGCCCCGGCGCCCTTGACTACCAGCGTTATGCCACCCGTGGCGTGCGCTGCTGAACCCTGTTTTTTAACCCCACCCAAAGGAACCAAACCACCATGGCCACCAAAGTAAAAGCCCGCGCCGCCGCCGTTGCGGTACCGCAAAACAAAACCGACTGCGCCGCCTACATCAAAAACCTGGGCGACGTGCAGCGCGACTTTGAGCGCCAACGCGCTGAAATGAACGACGCCATTGCCAACATCACCAAACAACACCAGCCCGCGCTGGAAGCGTTAACCCTGCGCCTGCAAAACCTGCAAGAAGGCATTCAAACCTGGTGCGAAGCCAACCGCGCCACCCTGTGTGAGGGCAGCAGCAAAACCGCTAACCTCATCACCGGCGAGGTGAGCTGGCGCCAGCGCCCCCCCAGCGTGGCCGTGCGCGGTGCCAACACAGTGATCGAGACCCTGCAACGCATGGGCCTGGGCCGCTTTGTGCGCACCAAGGAAGAAATCAACAAAGAAGCCATGCTCAATGAGCCCGATGCGGTGCGCGGCATAGCAGGCGTGACCATCGTCAGCGGCGTGGAAGACTTTGCCATTGCACCGTTTGCGGTGGAGATCGAAGCCGCGTAACCCAACCCCCACCGGCCCGCGTGCCGGTGGCTTTGGCCAGCACTGCTTCAAACCTGATGCAGTGCTGGCCAAAGCCAGAGCCACAAACCCATGCAACTACAAGCCAAAAAACCGCGTCACATAAGCCTTGCCCACCTCAGTGGTCACGCCCAAAAGCCAGCCACTGCCAAAGCTGCACAGGCCAATGGCTGCCTGCACCAACCGGTAGCGCCAGCCCTGGCGGAGAATCTGCTCGGCCAGATCGTCGGCCAGCAAACGGCCCTTGAGCGTGGGCGCAAACCCCAGCAGGTTCATCACCTGGCCATGGTTCTGGCGGCCTTGGCTGAGCAAATACTTGCCACTGGCATGCTCAGAGTCAATCAGCTCCTTTGCCGCCCACCAATCCTGCGGCTGCGGGGCACCCCCCAACAACACACGGAGGTAAACCGCCTTGAAACGCATTGAATGGTTACTTGGAAAGCTATGGGTCGTGGTGCTCATCATCCTGTTCGCCGTGGGGGCCACCCTGGGGCGTGTCTGGGCAGACCTGGTATTGGTTCCATGGCTGTGAAAAACAGGCCAGCCATGGCGCGCCACAACACACACTATAGCGTTTGCGTTCTGGTTCGGGTATCATTCGCCTACACCCCAGCCATCGTGCTGGGGCCAGCCCCTGCAAAAAACAGGGGCCGGGTTTGGCGACCTGACGAAGATAGCGGCACAGAGCCGCAACACCGCACAGTCTTGCGGCTTTTACATTGGTGCCCCAGTTTTGGTGGCTCGAATGGGAGGCCGCAAGGCCTGCCGGTCAACCAGCTCCGCTGTCTTCCCGGTTCGCCAACCCGTTCGAGCTGCCTCCCCATTTGGCGATGGTGAGGCAGTTGTTTTTGAAGACAACTGGAGCAGTCAATCATGACCCAATCAATCGTTATCTCTCACACCACTATCGGCCAAGATGCGCAAGGGCGCTATTGCCTCAACCACCTCCACCGGGCAGCGGGTGGCAACAAGCGTCATCAACCCTCCAACTGGCTGCGCACCGACATAGCGCGTGCGTTGGTTGCAGAGCTTGAAAAAGAGCGTACTGTTGCCTGTGAAGATTTAAGCTCCTCAGAAATGAGGAGCATAAATCCGCTAAACCAGGTGATCGGTCGGGGCAAAGAACAAGGCACTTTCGCCGTCAAAGAACTGGTTTACGCCTACGCCATGTGGATCAGCCCCAAGTTCCACCTGCACGTGATCCGCGCCTTTGACGGCCAAGCGCCCCAACTGGCCGCGCCAGAGCAGTATTTTCCAATTCAGGTGTGAGCCTGAGCATCGTCAATTTGGGCGTTTTGGTTGAGCGGGTTGACCGGGTTGGAAACTGGCAGTTTAAGGTCTTTATTTCAAATGGCTGTTTGGCAAGCGAAGCGCGTCAGACCGAAGGTAGAACCCTTGTGGGTAAGTACGGGTGGGAGGTGTGGGTATGTGGTCAAGCTGGGCGTTTTGCGAGCTTGTCCACATATCCATGCCGACCCCCTGCTTATCCATCAAGTGGAGCGGAGTTGACCCTCGTGTGCAGGCTGTCCGGTTTTAGGCAAGACCCCAAGTCCAGGCAAAACCCCAGATATGCGTGGCTGGCTTTTTTGCTCATGCGCGTTTTTTTGGAACTCGAAAACTGGCGAACAATTCACCCTTGGCGTGCTGCATTTCCTGTGCTGCAGCGAGGTCTGTTTGCCGCTTTGCCTGGGCCAGTAAAGCCACCAGCGTCGACTCTGTTTTGAACTTCACCAGACCCTGTTCATTGATCCGTTCCAGCGCCTCCAGCGGGGTCTTGACATCCTCGTGTTTGTAGACTTTGACGACCTTGCCTTTGGCGTTGACTTTGTCGGTTGCGAACATGCACGGACGATGCAAATTGAGCCACGGATTGAAGTATTTTTGGTAAAAAATATTGATCGGCTGGGCGTGTTTTTTGGGAATGTGCGCATAGCCCATATGCTTCCTGACCACACTGGCATTTTTGCTCTCGGCCAGAGCGTTGTCGTTGCTTTGACGCGAGCGTGATTTGGTCTGCTCAATGCGTAGTTTTTCCAGCAGTTTGGCCACCTTGTGATTGATGTACTCGGAGCCGTTGTCAGAGTGGAACCCCTCGATGACAAACGGAAATTGCTCAATCACCAGCTCGAGCACCGGCAGCAAAAAAGCCTCGCTGATGCCCTGCACGCAAGCCTCGATTTGCCACTGTGAAATGCTGTCCACACAGGTGATGTGATAGACCCCTTTCATGCCGTCTTCATCACCCTGATGCACGCTGTCAATTCGCACAAAACCAGGGCGTCCATTGGGGCTAGGTGCTTTGCGTACGCCGATGGAATTACACACCGGATGGGTCTTGGTAAAACTCACTCTTTGGGTTTGGTAGCCAACGCTTTTGCGCAGGTTGTACAGGTGTGAAGAGGACAGCTCAGCCAAGCGCTCGTAGCGTGCATCACCGTAGTCAGAGAAGGCCCGTTTCAAGAGGTGAATGATGGCCGGACCGCAGACATCTTCGTGGGCTTTGTCCATCTCCACCAGGAGCTCAACATCCACAGGGGTGTACTTGCGTGCAAAGGGGGCTGCAGGAGCCCGATAGCGCTTGACCAGCGGGACGCTGGCCAGGCGGTTGCTGTGCCAGCGTGGCACCAGTCGGGTGAGCTGGGCGCGGCTGTAACCGCTGGTGTGCTGCAGGTAGCGCAGCAGCACGCCACGGTCATGTTTGCTGCGACGGGGGTAGTCAAAGCGTTTGAGGACGCGGCTGATGTGCGCGTAACGCTCTACGTCGTCGCCATGGGCCGTGAACGTGACTTCGGCACTGGCACCAAGAAATTGTTCGATTTGTTCAATCGTGCGAAGTTGAGACTCATCCATGTTGATCACCATTCTTTGGATGATCAACCTATTCATCAATTCACATCAAATTGCGGCTTCAGGCTCATTTTTGCTTGGAAATACAGGCTGCTGTTCAGGCTCATACCTCATTGGACAAGGCTGCCGCATCCAAATCTGGCTTACAAGGGGTAAAATGGCTTAACTTCGGTGGATTGATTGCCCAAATGGGGGATGTTCAGTGTCATGTATCGATGTCAAAGTAGCAATTTAATTATTGAGAATTCGCAAGTCACGCTGTATTCGGCTTCACCCTGCAGATGTGAATAGAAAGATTGACTGGAGTTAGGGCTTCAATGCACAAAAATATAAGTATTCGGTTAAAAGCGCGTCAGCGATGCTGCGCAACCCCCAAGCTGGGTTTCACGCTGATCGAGTTGATGATTGTGGTAGCCATCATTGCCATCTTGGCGGCTATTGCCGTGCCTTCCTACACCAGTTATCTGAACAAGCAGCGCATGCGCACAGCGCAGGCTGACCTTGCAGTGCTTGCTGTTCATGTGGAAAACGTGTTTCAACGCACACTGGCCTACCCCGGCACCACCACAACAACAGCTGGCACCAAGACGGCACTTTCATCATGGCAACCCTCAGATGACAAGTTTTTTGACTTTCTGATTTCAGCCTCGTCCGCCGAGGCGTTTACGGTCAGAGCCGTTGGTAAAAGTGCGTTAAATGGATGCAATATTTTGCTAACGCAGGCAAACGTTCGCACCACGTCGGGTTGTCCTCAAGGGGGTGGCTCGTGGCTATGACTTTAACCTATCCGTGTAAGAGACAACTTGGGTTTACCCTGATTGAGGTCATGGTGATTGTGGCCATCATGGCCATCCTTGCAGGAATGGGGTCTTACATTGGGAGTGACTTTATCGCCAATGCACAACGTCGTGAAGCGCGTGAGCAACTGCACGCTGCATTTCAAAAAGCTCGCGCTGCTGCTGTGGGCAATATAAGTGCCAGTGACAATGGCGTCGCCGTCGCGCTGATGTGCCTGGGCACTGATAGCGTGTTGCGTGTCTTCACACTTGATATCGACACAACAATTAGCTTACCCACAACCTGCGATGACAGTGGCCCTGCTGCACGCTGGCAAGCCAAGCTGGCCGGCGGCAGCGCCATGCAAGTGGTCAATCCCGGCACCTCACCGGCAACAAGTTGGAGTTGCATGGCACTTGACAACAGAGGGCGCTCCATCGCACTCACCCTCAACACCACAGCATGCAGCCAGCCCGCGCAAGTGCGGCTGATCCGAGGCGGTGTATCAACAGACTTCACATGGTTATGAAACGAATTCACAAAACGCAAGCCGCACGTCGCCAACAAGGCGGAGCCATGATTGATGCCATGATTGCCACACTGCTGGTGATGATCATGGGCTTGGGGCCGATGTATGTCACGGGCAAGGCTACTGTGGCGCAACGCACCGCCGGGGGTCAGCAGTTGGTGGCTGGCGAACTGCGTCAGCTTTTGCTCAACACGCCCCATGACGCGATGTGTGATGCTGATGGTAACGTCAAGTCAGATTGGACTAATCCGCAGGAAATCAATCTGACAGGGCTTGCCACTGGCGGCGGCACAGCACCGGCGATATCTATCACTGTCACTACGCTTTGCTACGCATCGAATACTGCTTTGACTATCAATAATACGAGTGTTTCGCGTTCCACTGTCACGCTGGTCGGTTGTGCTAGCGCACCCCTTGCCAGCATGGGACCGATCATTGTGCGTGAGGGTGATGTGGCAAACAACGAACCCACGAGCTGCAGCAGCACATGACAGACCATCTCCTCACACAGCGCCGCTGCTACCGCACGCCTCAAGCGGGTTTTACACTGATTGAGCTGATGATTGGCATGACCATTGGCCTGCTTGGCGTGCTGGGCATGATTTCGCTTTACCTGTCTATGGCACGACAAGTTGAGGGAACGCCCAGCGAGCCTGGATTGCGTCAGCGCAGCGTACAAGACGGCCAGATTGCACTGGCCATCGTTTCCCTGCAATACGATTTGCAGCGTGCAGGCTTTGGGATTGAGACCCCGACTCTGAATACCGATCTGATCAGCACTGGAACACCCATTAATTCTTTGGGCTGGCGGTGGGTGAATTCAATGCCAACCGGCGATGTCACCGAATGTGCGGCCATGCGCTACAGCGCAACAGCCAACGCTGGCGCGACCAATGAAACAGGCATTATTGAAATAATCCCACTCGTTAGGCCCTGCACTTCGCCAGACCCCACAGTGCTGTTTGCAAATACTGCTTTGGTGGTTCAAACAGTAGCCACCAACGTGCCAAAGCTGCAAATTACCCTTGCGCCAAAAACACCTTCTTGCTACATCGGTGCTGACACCACAACGCCAGGCTTGCGCATAACCCTTCAAACCCGCTTGAGTCTGGGGGGGCTTCAGACCGGTGCGCAATTTTGCAATTTCAACATCACCGATTGATTTTTATGAATACTGCGTCAGATCATTCACAGCAAGGGGTTGTGGCCGTCATCATGGTGTCGCTGCTTGGCATTGCTGCACTGGGCGTGACTGCATCGGGCCTGATGTCGCTTAAAAGCGCACAGTCCCAGCAACTGACACTCAACACCGCCACACAAGCCAATGCCCGCTCACTTGAGGGGGCGCAAATTGTGCAGCGCTACCTTGTGGGTCTGGATGCTGCCGCACTGGCAGCCCTAAGCGCTGGCGACCTCAAAATAGTGGGAGCAACTGACATCACAGCCGCAGTAGTGAACAGTGAAGCAAGATCGGGTGGGGTTTACCGTGTCACGGTGAACATTATTGGCCGCAGCGTTCAAGCCGCCTCAGTCTTCCAAGCGGTTTACGACGTTACGCCCGGCACGCCCCCAACGCCTGGCACACCACTGCCAATGGTCAACGGTGGCATTGTGAACATCAACTCCAATCTCAAGCTCACTGGCAGCATCAAGATCATTGGCGGCACTGCTGCCGATTTGATGGTCACCGGTGATGTGGACATGCGCGGCAGTGTTGAGGGCGTGAACTCACTGTGTGCTACGGGTGATATCAAGATCAGTAGTGCCATTAAAGTCGAGCGGGTATGCTCCCGAGGTGCAGTTACATTGAGTGGCGCTGCCAAAATTAACAGTGATGTTTCTGCCATAGGCGATGTTATTTTGAGCGGCGGCGCAACATCAGCCACCACCGTTTACACCAACAGTAACGTCATCATTTCAGGTGGCACTGCAACAGCCAGTGTGGTTAATGCAAAAGGCACTGTCACGGTCAGTGGCGGCAATGCGAGCGTCACCAGTGTTCTAAACACTGAAGGGAATGTCATCTGGACCAGTAGACATGCTGCTAAAACCATCAACGCCAACGGCACTGTGACCTACACCGCGCCCAACAGCAGCAGCACCATCAATTCCGGGAGCAATGTGACACTCTATGGCAACGGGGCCGTGCAAAACCTTACCGCGCTGGGTAACGTGACCTTAAACGGCACATACAACGGCACTGGGGTTGTTGGCACATTATTGACCGCAGGCAATCTCACCTTTGGTGCGCAAACCAGAGTCCACGACGGCCAAGTAAAAGGCAGTCTATCGCGCATACCCAATGCCAGTTACGACCAACACGTGACACAGAACACATCTTTAAATGTGCCTTATTCCCCGGTTTTTTTGGCAACTGTAAATCCTGTGATCACATCAGCGGTCACGGTAGATGTGTATTTGCTCAAAGATGCAGCCAATTATGTTTTTGAAATTGATTCCGACGGCAAACGCAAGGTCACGGTGCGCAATGTCAGTGGCATTGTTGATGGCACTTATTTCCTGGGTAACTATGATTACGATTGGAGAGATCTCTCATTGGCCCGAGGCAACAAAGACTATCTGTGTGAGGAAGTTAATGCCAGCGGCGTTTGTACCCAGCCCACCACGCCATACCGCACGATTTGCCAAGGTCAAAGCGAATACAACGGATGTTTTGAATACAACTCCAGTACGAAGAACTGGATTGTCAGTGGGAATTCCATGGCACCTGGCACAGCTTGGTTCTCAGGCAACTTGGTGGTCGGTAACGGTAGTTATATCAATACCTTTCTGGCCAGTGGTGAAATATCCACGTCAGGCGGCATGAAAGTGTTCTCGCCTAACTACGCAGGCTACACACCTGTGTGTACAGACGCTCGTAACGCTTCGCCCTACAGCATATCGTTGGATTATCGTCTCAGCGGCTTATATCCAACGGACTTGTGCGTGTCTGGTGCTTATGTGCCAAGTGTTTTGGGCAGCACAGCCCTGATGGCTGGCGGCTACAGTTCACCAGGCGTTTTTACTGGGGGCAATATTTCTGTAGGGTCTTCCAATGACATTCGCGGCAACGTGGTGGCAGGAGGCCTGCTTGATACCAATGGCAGCACCACCATTGTGGGAGCAGTGATGGTAGCCAACCAAGCCGGTGTGACCGACTCGGATGCAACGGATTGGGGCGGTAGCACGACCATTGACCTGAGCAAGGCAGCAGGTTCGACAACAGGTTTCACGCCAGGTGGGATTCCTTGCATGAAATCAGGCGGATGTGGTGGAACTTCGACGTCCACAGCTCGGGTTAAGTGGAGCCGGTTTTTGTAGTTTTCTGTACCAGTACAAAGTCTAACGACCACTTTTTGGCTTGCCCGAGTCTGTTGTGATGCCACCGGTGAGCACAATGCCGCTGGAGAGCATTTCTTCATAGCCCGAATCACGCATCACCTGGTGCACCAGGCTAAAAATTTCTTCCACCCGGGGCTC
>Ga0210025_1002776_pt1 | contig 16529 bp, 17 predicted proteins | sample CryGeyme20150102_FD_183989 | JGI IMG/M metagenome (GOLD analysis project Ga0210025, IMG submission 183989) | Groundwater microbial communities from Crystal Geyser aquifers in Utah, USA - Crystal Geyser metaG 2015-0102 (SPAdes) (version 2) | ecosystem: Environmental > Aquatic > Deep subsurface >...
CGCTCGGCGGGCTTTTTTGGACTGGAGTGTTTTGGTTTCATGCTTCGTTCCTTCGTCACTACGATGAAACCAAAACACTCCTTAAATCACAACATCAATTTGGTGACATAGGTGCTGACGGGGAACAATCCGGGTTCTCACCAAGGTCGGCGAAGGTGCGGTCCCGATAGCTCATACTGCCGCCGATAAAGCCGTCGATTCCTTGCGAAAGCGGGAAGGAGTAATCCACGTTGAAATTGGCTGAGATCGGCGGTGCATAGTTGAATTCGCCGCCGGTAAAGTCGAGTGGAGCCCCCGCGAAGTCAAAGCCGACAAAATTGCCTACCGCCGTATCGACATAGGTAACGCCGCCATTGATCCGAAGCCCATCAATCGGTTCTGCAGTAAAGTCGAATTCAAAACCATCTACCGTTGATTCGGGAATGTTGATCAGGGTCGCGGTGGTAACCAGCCCTCCGAAAACCGGAAGAAAGGAAAATACCTGCTTGTCCTTGTAATCATAATGGAATGCCGCAGCGTTGAACTGGATCCGTCCATCCGCAAGCGTCAGCTTTAGACCGGCTTCATATGAGGTCAGCTCTTCCTGACGCACCGGAAAGATAGCGGAATCGAAAAGGTTAACAATGACCGGGAACGTGCCGGCTTTGTAACCACGTCCCACCGACGCATACAGCGTAACGTCGTCGGAAGGCTGATAATTGATTGCGCCACGCCATGCTATATTGTCTTCTTTTTGTACTTTGTCAGCAAAGATGGGGAGATACGTGGGATTTGCGCCCGAATCGTCGATCGTGATGCACCCACCGGGCACATATGCCGGGGTGGCGCTAGGGTTGAAGAACCCCGCCAAGAATCCGGCCGTCCCAGCGATTCCTCCTCCCCCGCGATCGAATGTACAACCGTAAATAGACTGCTTGGTGTCAGTATACCGGGCTCCGGCCGTCAATGTCAGTCCATCGACAACCTCATAATCGACACTGCCGAAAACTGCCATTGCACGTTGGGTAAGATCATACTGCCATTCCGTCGTCGAATTTGCCGGAAAACCGGTATACCCAACATATTCCGAATAGACGCCTTCGGTGATATCATCATCGGAGTAGCTTAGCCCGATAACGAAGTCGATCCCGACGCTCGACAGGTCGCCAGACATACGCACTTCCTGATTGATCGATTCTATGTCCGCTTTCGTCAGTCCAGGCTGCATGGCCACCGCTGTACCATCGGCATCCTGCGGCGAACGGAACCGGGTATCGATGAAGTTGGTAATGGTCGTAAGTGTCAGCGTGTCATTCAACTCGTAATCGGCCCGCAATACCGCCTGATAGGTATGGCTGTCTGCACGACTGTCAAAGCCGAGGTCGAAATCAGCATCGCGCGCATCGTTGGGCTTATTATTGTTGTAGGCGAGCAGCGGGCCGGCGGTTGGCGCTGCCGGGTTCACCGGCTGGAACAGAAACGCTTGCGCTTGCTGCACTTCGCTGCGGTCGTAGGACGCATTCAAGTTGATGCCGACAGTAAGGCGATCGGTCGGCGTCCAGTCGAGAAGCAGACGCCAGGCGGCCCTGTTCTGACTACCATTTTTCTGGCTGTTCAGATAATATCCGCGCTGCCATCCGCCAAATTGCGTCGTCTGGGCAGCGACCCTCGCCAGCAGGGTATCGCTTAAAGGTCCGCTGACAAAGGCATCCGCCGTGGTTTCGCCCCAATGATTGACGTCGATCCGAAAACCGGCCTCAAGGCTCGAGGTGGGCTTGGCGGCAATCACGTTAATCGAACCACCCGTCGCATTCTGACCAAAAAGCGTGCCTTGGGGGCCCTTGAGAACCTCCACACGCTCAACGTCCAAGAATAGCGCCTGCCCCATCACGGGATAGGGAATGGCCGCCTCGTCGATATAGGAACTCACGGTGGGCGGCGCGGACGCCTGGAACGAGTTGAAGTTCACGCCCCGCAGCGAGAACACTGGAGGACCAAAGACACTGGTCGATGCAGTGAAGCCGGGCACGATCGCACCGAGATCGGCCGCCGCCATCACGCCTGCCGATTGCAGCGTTTCGGCCGATGCGGTAACCACCGAGATGGGCACGTCGCTAAGACGCTCTTCACGCTTCCGGGCGGTGACGATGATTTCCACGCCCTGATTTTGCGCTTCGCTTTCCGCAAACTCGCCTTCGGTTTGCGCATGGGCCATGGATGCCGCCCCCGTCGCAAAAATTGCGAGCGCTGTCTTCGCGACCGAATTGTAAAGTTGGTGCCTCATGTATCCTCCCTTGTTCCGCACTTTTGCGGTTTATTAGCTACAAGCTAGTGTTCGGCTATGGCTGAGTATGTCACCGTGCACAGTGACACGTTGTGAAACACGCGATAAACTGCCGATGATCGTCTCGTCCTTACCCAAATCTGCTTTGGATGGGCCAACATTGAGGCGAAGCTCGGTGATGACAATATCGCAGAAACCGCAGCGTCGATCAGATGGTATCTGGAGTACACGGGCTTTCTTCTAAGTGACCGGCTGGCTGCACATGTATAGGTATGGAACGCCTTCAAGTCATTGGTGCAGAAGAGCTAGGCCGCATGTATGTGCGCCATCAACATCGAAAAGACAGATCGCCGCCGAGCGCATTTATTGACCCAACCCCTGGTCATAGCCCGCTCCAAGGGTCATAATCCTCGGGCAGATCTGGGTCCTGCCAATCAGATCCGTCATCGAACATCTCTTCGGGTCCGGCGATCTGCTCCGGCACCGGACGAGCGTCCTGAGCGCGTACCCACTCGAGCATCTGGGTGAGCGCATCGACCTGATCCATGAAGCGAACATTGGGGAACCCAAGCAGCTCTGACTTGAATTCCCCCAGCCAGGTCGCCTCAAATGGTACAAACAGACGCTTGTTCTCGACAATCGGGCTGATGCCTTCGGCCCGGGTGGCCTTGTCGGTCGTGGGCGTGCATGGGAGGGGCCAGAGCGAGCGGTCAAGTTCCCTGCGCAGGAGAAGGATCAATCCTTCACCCGAGGCCTTGTCCTCTTTTATCCCCAAAGACCTGCACTTCTATGTGCCGCGGACTTTCAATCCATTTCTCGATAAGCACGATATCATTGCCAAAACTCGCCTTCGCCTCGCGCTGGCAGGAGGTTAAATCATCGGCAAAGCTGTCTGCGGAAATGACTTTGCGCATGCCTTTTCCGCCGCCGCCCGCAACCGCCTTTTGGTACGCCCGCTTCGTCCATCAGTTTTTTGGCAGCATCTTTCAGACCCATGGCGCGAATGCTATCAGGCTTCGGTCCAACCCAAATCAGCCCGGCATCAATCACAGACTGCGCAAAATCGGCATTTTCGCTCAGGAAGCCATAGCCGGGATGGATTGCTTCCGCGCCGCTTTGCTTCGCCGAAGCGATGATCTTTTCGCCGGCAAGATAGGATTCCGCCGCCGGTGACGGCCCGATATGAACCGCCTCATCGGCCTGGCGCACATGCATAACATCGCAAACCGGACCAAGATGGCCGTAATCAGGGAAGTATGTAAAGCTTATGGGCTTTCCATGCCCAAAGATCTGGATGTTCAATTGCCCAACGCGTGACTGTGCCTCGCGCGCAATCAGAGTGGAAATCCCGTAAGCATGTTGCTTTCTTGCCTGGATATAATGGCCGCATCGACTTTCGTCGGAGTGCACAAGCTTTCAGCGGAAAAACGCACCACACCTATCCGGAATTACAAAAGATGTCTGACGAGTCCCCACATTCCTAAAGGACGGTTACTTCTCCAACTGAACAAGGGTGAGAAGAACCTGAAAAGCCATGCGGTAGAAGTCGCATTGCGCGAGCAGATTTTTTGATAGCTGATTGGTGAAGCAACAAAATGTCAATTTTAAACGCAATATATTGCGCATGCTAAAGCTCTATGATATGGTCAATCATGCTTGGAGATATAGATCATGTCAGATAACGTCATTAGACTACCGCGGCCTGCTTCAGCGAGGCCGCAATCTGGGAAGCTTGGGCTATATTTTAGGCCAGGATGGAACCAGCATAAAGATATGCTTAATGCTCTTGCTAGCGGCAAAAAGGACTTCACTGGTCTTATCATCGATGCGGGGAATATAGAACATCGCCATCACGAACTTGTTTCGCATGCTCATCAGGTTGGACTTGACGTTGTTCTCGACCCCAAAACTCAAGCGATGGCAACACCTGGGGGATATACTACCAGTATGGCCCAACTTCCGTGGGGGGCAGGTCGCCCGCACACAGTTGATGATTTTGAGGGAGATAGCGGCCGCGCAATTGCGCGCGCTATTGTTAGGTTCGCGAAAGACAATAATTGCACCCAGATTCTGGGCCCCACGCATCTGATCAACGGACCAAATGACCGTTGGCTTCGGCGTGATATCGATAACATGGGACATGTTCAGTCCGCTCTGGATGAAGACGGTAACGCCATTCAGTTGATTTATCCCTTGGCAGTTTCAATGCAGGTTTTGCGAGATCCACTTCAGCGAGACGCTTTGATAACTGCCTTAGCGGATGCTCCAATGGATGCGCTTTGGCTCAAGATCGACAATTTTGGTTCTGATGCGAGTGGTGAGAAAACCGTCGCCTACATCCGTGCTGTTCGCGCATTTCATGCGCTCGGGAAACCAATCATAGCTGACCATGTAGGAGGTTTGAGCGCGTTGGGACTGCTTTCATTCGGCGCAGTAGGAGGCATCGCTCAAGGCCTAACTATGCTCGAGGCCTTCAAAGCCAGTCGTTGGAAGCGCCCGCCCAGAGAGGGTAGAAGTCTAGGAGGACCTCTCTCCCGAGTATATCTGCCTCATGTCGATCTCATGCTCAAGCCTGCTGAGGCGGAGGCTTTTATCAGCAGTTCAACCCGCACACGTAGCCGCTTTGGTTGTCGTGATACACATTGTTGTCCGAGTGGCCTAAAAGATATGGTCTCCGACCCGGTCAAGCACTTCATGCATCAACGCTGCAGCGAGATCACTCAAATTTCGCAAAGGCCGGGGACCGTTCGGGTCAACGAATATCTGGATCAAACTGTACGTCCCGTTTCCGACAACATCTCGGCTGCAGTCGGACTTGGTGCGATTTCTCCGGATCTAAAAAAGAAGCTTGAGAAAAAGCAAAAATATATTGGAAGCTATAGAGAGGCCATTTCACATTTGGCCGAAGTTGATGCGATGCCCAGCCAATCAAGCGCGCCCCCGTCACGCCAAGAACGCGAAAGTTAATAATAACCAACCTCGGAGAAAGTTCATTTTTATATGAGAAAGATAGGTCCAAAATGACAACTGCACTCGCTAGAAAGCTCGATTCTATCAGGGATAAAGCGTCCTTGAAGAACTTTGACGTTGCCCAATTGCTAGGCACGCGGGTTGAGACTGTCTCGCGTTGGAACCAAGGCCATGCCTATCCACATAGAAATACTGAGAAAGCTCTGCTTGAGCTAGAATATATCGTTGATCAGCTCTCCGATATTTATGAACCGAACGAAGCTCGGCAATGGCTATTTTCGCCACAAAAGTTGCTTGATGGAATTTCTCCCGCCTCTCTGATTCAGGATGGCCGGATCGAAGAAGTCCGACGGTTGGTTAATCAGGTACGTGACACGGTTTTCATGTAAGGAAATTTCATTGATTCATGATCCGCTACTATTGGACGCATTATCGAGCTTACCGGTTACCGAATTTGAGGGGCGGGTATTTCGTGTAACAGGCAATCAGGCGGATCCTGTCGCTTTTTCTCAAAGTGGCGGGCGCTGGGCAATGGACACAGACAAAGAGGGGGGTTGTCCTATCCTCTATACCAGTACCAAACGCGAAGGTGCAGTTGCTGAGGTTGCATCTTACTTGGCTTTGCTTACCCCCATCCCTCAAAAGCCCCTGAAAATGAATGAGCTCGAAGTTTCGCTCGATAAGACACTGCGCTTGGCAGTGACTGACTTTGCCAGTGTGGGGATCGAAGGGACTACTTATGATGTGCGAAATTACTTGCAGACGCAGCGCGTGGGTGCGGCGATCAACTTTCTCGAGTTGGATGGTCTAATTGCACCATCGGCAAGATGGAATTGCGATAATTTAATGATCTATGGCGACAATCATAGTATGGAAAAACAACTTGAGGTTATCGGTAGTTCAGCACTGCCATTTGATGAATGGATTTCTTACGCCGAAGGAGATCAAGCCGATTAAGTGTATATACGCAATTGCGAACGCTGCCTTCCCTCAAACTGTCGACCTACTCTTACCTTCATAAGGAGGCAATCCAAATAGCGTCGCTTCCCAGTCTCCCCGCTGCATGCTTATCAGATTTGCTTCCTCTTCAGACCATTCTAGCGCAAGCACTTTCCCCAACCCCGGGATCCATAGATTAAGAAGATTCTCGAGCGGCGTGTTGGCCTGTGCGCGGACCAATGCATGGAGGTAGCTCGGAGCAGCAATGTCGTCGGATGGGAGCGGGTTGAACGGAGTGTTTAAGCTGGCCTCCCAATCGCTCGTCTTGATTTTCAGACTCCTCATTCCGGCTAGATCGTCCCAGCATCTTTCTGCAGATTTCGTATTCAAAACGATATCACGAATTTTCAAGGCACGGTCCAGACGTTTCATGGCAACTCCTTTTTCTCACTGGTTATAGATATGGACGGCTTTCCAGTCTTTTGGGAAGCGCGCGTTCGGATTTTTGCTCACCATCAAAATCAATAAAGCAAACATCACGGCCGACCGCATCCCTGCATTCACAGCCCGCTCCAGGGGTCATAGCCCTCGGGCGCATCGTCCTCCTCCCCCTCGGAATAGTTATCGAGCATCTCCTCGGGCCCGGCAATATGGACCTGCGCTGGCTGGGCATCCTGTTCGCGCACCCATTCGAGCATCTGGGTAAGCGCATCGACCTGATCCATGTAGCGAACGTTGGGAAATCCAAGCAGTTCTGATTTGAACTCGCCGAGCCAGGTCGACTCAAAAGGTACGAACAGGCGCTTGTTCTCGACGATCGGGCTGATACCGTTGGCCCTGGTGACCTTGTCGGTGGTAGGCACGCATGAATGGGGCCAAAGGGAGCGGGCAAGTTCCTTTCGCAGCAACAGGATCAATCCTTCACCCGAAGCCTTGTCCTCGATGAACAGGTGATCGGGACGATATTGATGGGCTAGTTCTGCAGCCTTGCGAACCAGTTCCGGCATTCCAAGCCGTACTCTGCAGATGTCGACTATGTAGATCAGACCGTTGCGGTAAATCGCTGTAATGCAAACCGACCAGGCATTGCTCTCGCCCGTCTTGTTGCCGGTATCCCATGACTGGAGAATGACCCCGCCATACCGATCGCGGTTGAGCGTTGCAGGATCATAGGACTCGATCCAGTCGCGCTTGAAGATAAGGCCATCGGCCGGCACGGGCATCTGCTGATATTGCGCAGTAAACACGTTGGTGCCCATCTCGGTTCGCAGATGTTCCAGATCAGTGAGGGATTCGCGTGTCGGATGAAGCGCCTCTCCGGCCTTGCGCCTGAACACGCGCCCACCGGTCAGCTGTATGCGTTCATTCTCGGTGGCAATCGCGGCAAGTTTGAGGTGGCGCCACAGCCCGCTCTCGATCATCAGGCCGGCCAGATCGAACTGGTGGAGGCGCTGCATGACGCAGATGATCGCCCCTGTGCGCTTGTCGTTGAGGCGCGAGGTCAGGGTTGAGCGATACCACTCGTTGACCGTGTTGCGCACGGTCTCGGAGAATGCCTCATCGGGCTTGATCACGTCATCAAGGATGATGATGTCGCCTCCGCGGCCGGTGAGAGTACCGGTCACGGAGGTGGAGAGACGCCCGCCGCCGCGGGTGGTTTCAAAATCGTCGGCCGCAGAGCGTTTGCGGGAAATGATCGTGCCCGGGAAGAGCTCCCGGTACCAGCTCGACTGCATGATCGCCAGGCACCGCCGCCCGAACTTTGCAGACAGATCATTAGCGTAGCTGACGCAGACAAAATTCATGGTCGGATCCTGGCCGAGGCACCAGGCGACGAAGATCACCGTGATGAGGTTCGTCTTGCCGTTGCGGGGCGGCATGGTGACGAGGAGCCGGCGGATATTGCCCCGGCGCACCTCGTCAAGCACATGCAAGATGGCATCAATATGCCAGTTCCACGAGACAGGCTGTTCGCTCTCGATACACATCCAGGCCTTCTCGACAAATGCCTCGAAGTCTTTCGACAGCAGCATGCGCAGCAGCGCCGGGCGGTTGCTGATGTTTGGGCGCCTAACCATCAGGATTCTCCGGCTTCGGTTTGCCGGGCCCCCGCTCCTTTGAACCGGTCTTGCGCTTCGGCCTGCGCTGGACCTTGGCGGTTTTGGACGGCGTCTTTTTCTCGGCCAGCCCCCACCTCTCCATCATGCGATCGAGCATCGCGTCGTCGGACGCACTCAATCGGTTGGTGTCAACATCCTGGTCCTCGATGCCCAGCACCTGCAGGATCAGCGGCAACAGCTGAGCGATTGCCTTCAGATCACCGTGGGATCCGCGCATGGCCAGCGCTTCAAGCATCAGCCACTGGCTCCTGCCGGTAATCTCCTTGCCATTGATCACGATCGTGCGGATGGTCCCCAGAACCTGCTTCAGATCGGTCCTGAGACCCTTTGAGCCCGGCGGACGCCCCTTCGGGTTGCCGGATTTTCCCTTTGGGAACTGGTGCTTCTTGGGAGGATTGCGGTAGCCCACTTTTTTCGGATCATAGGGCCCCTTTGGCGGTTTCCTCGTATGTCGCGCCATGGCTCAATCCTCCACGCTGATGCCGCGTGTAGCAGCGATTTCTTTGAAAGTGCGTCCATCGCCCTCGAGGACGGGTTCAATCCCTGTCACTGCTGCGAGCCGTTTGACGGCGACATCAACATAGAGCGGATCAATCTCGATCCCGACGCAGACTCGGCCCGTTTTGTGAGCGGAAATCGCGGTGACACCCGATCCAAGGCACGGATCCAGAATCAGCTCACCGGGAAGCGAGCAGTCACGGATCGCGTCCATCACCATCGGGATGCTCTTGGGCGTGGCATGGCACGCCAGTTCCTTCGCTCGCCCTTTGCCCATCGCGGCGATTCCGGGATATGTCCAAAGATTTGTCCTGAATCTTCCGTGCTGGCCGAGGCCAAATGTATTGGTGTGCTTACCCCGACCCGACTTGAACACGAAGATCAGTTCATATTGCGACCTATAAAATGAGCCGAGTCCGCCCGCTTGCTTGTCCCACACAATCAATTGCTTGAACTCGGTGTAGACACCGTCGGCGGCATCGAGAATCTCCCGAATATGCCTAAAATCCATGCACTGGAAATGGATCGAGGCCGGCTTTGAGAACCGGGCGCAGTTGCGGAAGATTGCCCGCTGGAACGCGGTAAACTCGGCACGGCTCATTTCCCCAGACGCAAACGCGAACTCGCGGAATCGGTTCTTCCCGCCCTTTCCCCGCACAAAACCGTCTACCGGCAGGTTATAGGGCAGGTCCCCGAACACCATGTCGGCCACGCGGCCTTGCAGTCCATTCTCGAATGGCTCCACCTGCTGGGAATCGCCCTGAACGATAATGTGCGGACCAACGCGCCACACATAGCCCGGCTGCGTGACCGCATGCTCGGCGACCGGCGGGATACTGTCATCCTCTTCTGCATTTTGAGGAACCGGAGCGATCGTGAGATCCTTTGTCGAAAAGCCAATCGTCTCAATCTCGAAACCGACATTGAACAGGGCGTCGAGTTCCTTCTGCAGGAGCTCCGGGTTCCAACCGCTGATCTCGGCGAGCCTGTTCTCTCCGAGTGCAAACGCACGTTTGTCGGTCTCGCTGAGGTGATTTGCCCGGATGCACGGCACCGTTTTCAGACCCATGCGTTTTGCCACCTCGTAGCGTGCGTGACCGGCCAAGATCCTACCATTGGCATCGACCACGATCGGCACGAGCCAGCCGAACTTGCGAACGGCCGCCTCTAGCGACGTGTACTGTTTGTCATTATGGGTGCGGGGGTTGTTGGGGTTCTCCCGTAGCGCCGAAGTCGGGAGCTGCTCGATACGCGGGTGGTTCATGATTTGCGGGTCTGATGGCTGCGCGGCGAGCGGAGCTTGGTTCGGCGGACCGCTTTGAGGGGAAGGTTTGGTCATGTTAAATTCTCCTTTTCTGTCGAAAAAAGAGAACTTATCACCGCGTTTCAGAAACTCCGGAATTCCAAATTAAACGCCAAAACGGGCGTTAAAAAATTCGACGTCAGACCTTTGCTGTCAGGTGCGTTAACTCGCCGCCTGTGAATTCATACCGAGGATAGGCTTCCTCAAGGCGGTCCTTGTAGCGACGATTTAGCTTGATTATGCGATTTGCCAGATTGTTCTCGGTCACGTCATCCCTGTGCTTGAGCAGCATGTAGATCGCGTCGGCCTCTTTTGAGGCAAGCCGGGCTGGCCGTCCATAGCGCGAATCCGCAGAGCGGGCATGGGCGAGCTTTCCGGTGGCATCCCGGATCCGCAGCATCAGGAAGGCGACATACCGTTCAAACGTTGCATCAACTTTGTGCCGTTTCAGCTTTGCTGTTTTGGATTTTGAAATGATACCACTCAGTTTTTGAAGGCCTTCTACGAGCCCCTTCCAGTCGTCCCTTGAATATTCTGGATGCTGCAGCTGGATCATGGCCTGAATATCTACCCGGATAGCGTGCATGCTGGATTCTGTCTTGTTCAGCAGATCGGTAAGCTGGCGCAAGTCATCAACGGCCTCATGGTCAGTAGCGTACGCTTTTTCAAAGGCGCGTGCCATTTCGAACGAACAGACCGTGCCATGCAGAAAACCGCCATGTGCCTTGCGCAATTCCGGCTTCGTTACCCTCAACAGATCCAGCACCGCGGACATTGTCTCGGGCGACGGACCAGTGATTTCGCTGAACGGATTGGTTTTTGCCTTGGACATTGGCTGTTCGCCCTGTGTTTTGTCGCTGTTACATTACATAGCGATTTCTGGCTTCAGAGTCGCGGAAGACCGACCATGTGAGTCAAAATATATAGCCGATGGGCCGCAAAACTGCCAGAAATCGCTGTAGAGTCGCTGTTATGCAGGGATCTACGAACGAGACCCGTTCGCTACAGACTGCGTCGCGCACCACCCAGTTTCCCATTTCCGACCGTCTCTGCACCTGCTCCGATATGGCATAATTAATGTCTATTTTTCGGTGGCTTACGTGAGAGCCCCTTACCACCCCTGCGACCAGAGACCCTTTGTCGGTAGCGGATCGCCGCCAATATGGCCCATCGTCTCGAAGGGCCGTTTCGTGGCTGTCAGATGCACATTGAATTTTGAGCCGAGCGTTCAGGCGAACCCGAACATTTTCCTCTGACTCGGCCAATCAAGCGGGATAGCATTGGCGCGGGTGAGTTTGCGGCCGGTCAGATTGACGGGCTGCGTTCCATCCATGATGGCTCCAATGATATCGGGTGCGAGCCATGAAATACGAACCAACTGTCCCAGGTACCGGCGGCTGTAATCTGAAAGTGCCGGATTGGGCTTTCCGGTGAGGAGAAGATCTTGTGCCGCAAAGGCTTGGGCGACCAGCTTTTGCAAAGTGGCATTGGGCGCCGGCTTGAGGTTTGCGTTGGTAGGTGGAATGGTAAATTTCAGTTCGCTACCCTGTTTCGCCAGTTTTGCATCAATGCAGACTTCTGCTCGTGCCGCTTCGTCGTCAGGCTTGTAGCTGAGCATGACTTGCTCTTGGAGAATATGTACCCTGACCCGCTGATCCAGCAGTATCTTGCGCTTCTCGTGAATGGCAGCAATTTGAAGACGTTCAGCGATCTCGCCATTAGCAGCCATTTGATCCTGGATGATATTGGCCTCTCCCGATGCCGGGGCAGCATCAGCAATTGCCTTCGCGAGCTCATCTATGACCAGTCTCTCGATCTCTCCCGATGGCAACCTCCAGACCAGGTTCTTGCCATCGCCCGGTTCAAGCCTCGTCACATAATAGCGAAATCGCTTCGATCCTGTTGAGGCATGTGTTGGCGTCATCGGCCGTCCGTCAGGATCCGTAATTATGCCTGCAAGTAGGCTTGGATTGCTGGATTTCTTGCCCAAAGCATTGTCGCTACGATTGGCCGCAAAAATGCTCTGCACCTCGTCAAACAATGCTTGCTCAATGATGGCTTCATGCTCCCCTTCATAGATTTTGTCCTTGTGCCTGACCTTGCCAGTGAGGCCAGGCCCGACCGGTGTTGGCATGACGCTAGAAACATTGCTTGGTATAGCCGCCAACTCGAGCCGGACACCTGACTACAAGGGTATCGAGATAAAGGCGAAAAGAGGCATTGGGAGACACGCGGCCACTCGCTCAACGCTCTTTTCCAAGGCGCCCAGTTGGAAGCTCAGTCCGATTGGAAGCGCGCTGAACCTCTTGAACAAGCATGGTTGGCTCGACGCCGATGGCCGCCTCCAGCTTTACCACACGCTGCACGCGGACAGGGTAAATACCAAGAACCTGCTACTCGAGGTCGACGGCGCACGTGACTGGTTGAAGCAAGTTTCCGTCGACCCCGAGAGTAGCGCCACTGAACACGATGTCACGTGGGAATTGGCAAAACTGAGGACAAGCCTTGCCGACAAGCACCGTGAAACCTTCTGGGTGCAAGCCGAATGCCGAGGCCGCGGTCAAGATGAGTGCTTCCGTTATGTGGAGGTTCACCACACGCGAAAACCGATGACGCTCAACTTCTCTTCCCTTGTCGAGGCAGGCGTAATAACGGTGGATTACGCCATGCACCTGAAAAATGACCGGGTCCGCGACCACGGTTACCTGTTCAAGATACACCCGAGGAACATGGGGGCCCTTTTTGCACCGCCCGAAGTCCATGTCCTCACCTGACAGGCTCTCCCGGGGCGAAAAGCGAAAACTGACCGGCCTCAAGAACGACCTCTTGGAATGGTCTAAGCTCCATGGTCGATCCTTTCCATGGAGAGACGATGCAGCGGGTGAATACCAGAAGATAGCCGTGGAGGTGCTTCTCCAAAGGACCCGGGCCGGCGTCGTGTCTGGATTCTACGAAGCGTTTTTCGTCGCCTTTCCCACCTGGGCCTCGTTGGCAAACGCAGATCACGGCGACTTGGAAACTTTTCTCCGGCCACTGGGACTTTGGCGCCGCCGGGCCGCCTCGTTGATCGCCCTTGCACGGTATGCTGCCCCGAGAGACGGAAAATTCCCGTCGGACCCGGAACAACACGCCGAGATTCCAGCCGTTGGCCAGTATGTTTCGAATGCCATGATGGTATTTCAACACGGGAAAGAAAAGCCGCTGCTTGACGTGAACATGGCCAGGGTGGTTGAACGGTTCCTGCGTCCAAGGCGTCTCGCGGACATCCGGTTTGATCCCTGGTTACAACAGGCAGCGCATTGGCTTGTCCGCGGCCCAGGATGCCAGGACATCAACTGGGCCGTGCTGGATTTTGCAGCCCTTGTTTGCAAGGCGCGAAACCCTGGTTGCCTAGACTGCCCGGTTCATTCGAGATGCAATTATTACCTGCATCAAAAGTCAAAGAAAATTGGGCAAAGAAAAACGGCAAGGTAACGTGGCACCAAAAGGCTTTCAAAAACTTTGCGCCCGTTCGGATTCCAACCTGTTGGTCAAGACGAGGTTAGATTCGGCAGGAACCTTGCAAGGAGGGTAGAACCAGCCGTGGTGCTGAGCCATTTCAAATGTTTTCCAAAATTCGCTTCACCAATATGGAGGGATCGCTGGCTGGGTTGGGGGGGGTTGGCTTATTTATTGTTTGGAAGTTATATAGTTTGCAACCCGGGTGCCCGCTGTCGTGTAATATTTGCAATCAATAACCCCATCGAGAAGCGAACGGTTTCCACCTAACAGAAATCGGATTTGTAACCTAATCTCGATAGCTTACATGCCTCATTGGATACCCTGCTAGCCTGCGGAAACTCAAAATGCTTCGGCAGCGCCTTTCTGCTTTTTGATATCAGCCATGATGAAAAGGATATTTGGTCGCGTTAAATCGCCGGTCGCGGATAGTCGCGCTAGTCGGGGCAAAACTCAAGTTTGCGGCACCCGCCAACATACTGCGGAAGAGAGCATGTTCCCTCCCGTTGTCTCACCGAACGTGCTCATATAGGATAATGCCCGGGGACTGTGTCGATTGTGATCCAGCGTAGTTCAGTGAACTCGGAGATGCCGGCATTGCCACCAAATCGGCCATAGCCTGATGCTTTCATACCACCGAACGGCATTTGGGCTTCGTCATGCACAGTTGGGCCGTTAATATGACACATGCCCGCTTCAATCCGCTTGGCGATCCTCAAGCCGCGGGCCGTATCGCGGGTGAACACAGCTGAAGTCAGGCCGTATTCTGTGTCATTGGCTACGCGTACTGCCTCATCGTCACCTGAAACACGGACAATTGTTGTAATTGGTCCGAAAGTTTCCTCACCATAGATACGCATTTCAGGCGTGACATGATCGAGCATGGCGGCCGAGAGGATCGTGCCGTGAGCTTCGTCAGCACCGTACAACTCTGCTCCTTTTTCGACCGCATCTTTGATCAGCTTAGCGATATGCTCAGCGGCGGAAAGATCTACGACCGACCCCAGCGGATGGTTGTTGGTTTTTGGGTCGCCAGCAGTCAGGGTCGTGACTTTCGCCTTGAATTTTTCGACAAAGAGATCGGCGATTGAATCATCGAGGATGATCCGTTCGGTCGACATGCAGATCTGGCCGCTGTTCATGAATGCGCCAAAACCTGCTGCCGCAACGGCCTGGTCGAGATCGGCATCGTCGAGAACAATGAAAGGTGCCTTGCCACCGAGTTCCAGCAATACGGGCTTCAGTTCTTTGGCGCTCAATTCAGCGATAATTTTGCCGACCTTGGTTGATCCAGTGAAGTTGATCCGCTTGACAGCTTTGTGTTCGATCAGCTTGGCAACAACTTCGGAAGCATCTTCCGGGGCGTTGGTCACGATATTTACAACGCCATCGGGAAAGCCGGCATCGCGCATCGCTTCGCCAATCAGCTGGTGCGTTTTAGGGCACATCTCGGATGCCTTAAGAATGACAGTATTGCCGCAAGCGAGCGGTGTGGCAATCGAACGAACGCCCAAGATCACTGGCGCATTCCACGGGGCAATGCCGAGAACCACACCGACCGGCTGACGCATCGACATAGCTATGCAACCGGGTCTGTCAGATGGGATAACTTCGCCAGAAATTTGTGTCGTTAGCGAAGCAGCCTCACGCAAAATACTGGTTGCCAGATGAACATTGAAGCCGCCCCAAGGTCTGGTAGCACCAGTTTCACTGGTCATCGTCGCAATAAATTCTCCGGTGAGGGCTTCGAACCTATCGGCCGCCTTAAGTAAAAGGCCGCGCCGTTCATTCGGCCCGAGCGCTGCCCATGCAGGGAAAGCTGCGTTAGCTGCATCTGCGGCCGCTATAGCATCTTCCGCCGAGGCAGCTGCGGCCGTCGTCACCACTTCGCCAGTTATGGGATTTTTGCGGGCGAATGTTGCGCCGCTCGCAGCTGCGTCGTCTTTCCCCCCGATAATCATCTGCACAATGTTCATCATTCTCTCCGTTACGCCAAACCTAGTCCAGGATTACTTCAACCAGCGTGGGACCCCCGGCGTTGAAAGACTCCGTGAGGGCTGCGTCGAGATCAGCGGCTTCTTTAACCACGCGGCCGGCTACTCCCTGTGCCCGCGCTAGTGCTACAAAATCTAGTCCGGGTAGCTTCGTCCCTTCGAGCTTTTGCAAACCAAATAATTGACCGAACTGTTCAAGAGCTTCGTATCGACCGTTGTTCAAGACGACAAAGCTGATCGGGAGGTCAAGTTGTGCTGCGGTCCACAAGCCCTGAATAGCATACATTGCCGATCCGTCACCAAGCAGGGCGATGACCTTCGCGCTAGGCCTACCAAGGGCCACACCGATCGCTGCCGGAAGGCCGTGACCAAGCCCACCGCTCGCGCAAGTATAGAATCCATCACGATTGATGATCGAGAGGTGCCTCTGCATCTGTGGCCGGCTAGATGGAGCTTCCTCGACGATGATGGTGTTGGAGGCTCGCAAAGCGGCTATCTGCTGGAAAACATACGCGTCGCTAAGTGGTTTTCCTGAAAGAAGCTCTGGCGCGGTTCGCAGCACCGGCGATTTCCTATCTTCCGGTTCCGCCCCGGCCAGAAGTTCAGCGATACCGGGTTTGAGACTGGTGACGACGGCATCGCCGGCGGAAGCCCATGCGGCAAGCGCTGGATCGCAAGTCAATTGGAAGAGCCGGGAGCCCTCAGGCACATGCGGGCCGAAGCCTTCGACGTGATAGGTGAATACCGGTGCGCCGAGCGCCAAAATCAGATCATGTCCGTCTAGGCGTTCGACGACCGCCTCTCTGCTTGCTGGAAGTGTTCCCCGTCAGCACCTATGTCACCAAATTGATGTTGTGATTTAAGGAGTGTTTTGGTTTCATCGTAGTGACGAAGGAACGAAGCATGAAACCAAAACACTCCAGTCCAAAAAAGCCCGCCGAGCG
>Ga0210025_1002787_pt1 | contig 16490 bp, 13 predicted proteins | sample CryGeyme20150102_FD_183989 | JGI IMG/M metagenome (GOLD analysis project Ga0210025, IMG submission 183989) | Groundwater microbial communities from Crystal Geyser aquifers in Utah, USA - Crystal Geyser metaG 2015-0102 (SPAdes) (version 2) | ecosystem: Environmental > Aquatic > Deep subsurface >...
ATTCCTCTGTTACGCGCACAACATAGTTTTTTTCCGATTTTTCTTTTCCCGCAAGTAGTCTCGTCATTGCGTAGGATACAGGACCACCAACTACGTGAGTTGTCCTGTTGGGGTACCCATTGTAGTCAGCTCCACAACTTCTGTAAAATCATAGTCAAAGTATAGGAACATGGACTCCAGGTACATGATAACGATCAGAATATCGCACGCCTTCAAAATGGTACGGAACAATTTACTTCCTGGTCATTTTCCTTTTTGATGACTGCGTATCGCGTCAATTGACTGAACACAAGCAAAATGAGAATATTTGGTTTATTTTATCAAATTATTTGCCTGTCACAAACGGCTCCTGTAATCTCGCCTACTATAAGTACGAAAAAGTCTATTACACTATGGCTTTCGCTTCGCGGTGCTTGCGTGTTAGATATTTTTTCAGTTTAGTATTTTCTTTTCAAGTTTGAAACTCTCCTTTCCTGTGCGTCCTGTCAGCCATGTGCTTCACTAGACGTACTTTCTTGCTCTTTTCATAAAAAATAATTCTTTGCGAAACGCTCGCTTTTAAAATCACAGCCAAACAATTTCTTTCAAAAAATGATGGCAAACTTCAATGCACCCTACCGTCCCAACAACCCCGTAGGAGAAAGCTTGTTCCTTTCCTATTCACCTCCGAAGCAAACCAACTCGGAAACGTCCTCGTTGACCTCGGGCACCGAAGAAACGTGCTCATCCTTGTCCGATCAAGATTTAGGTTCCGTCGTCGACGCGAAGATCGAAGATAATCGTGATGTCAGTGTAAGCCCTTCTCCGGAGGAGTACCACACCATTGTCCTCAGCCCTCTCATTCGCAGTAAGTCTATGGTCGCCGTGATTCCTCCCGTACTCGAGCCTATTCTACGCGTTCCACCCTCCGTTCAAATCCCCCAGACGACGGTAGTCAATCTTTCTCCTATTCGTCACCCAGACAAATCAACCAAAACCATTCTTGGCCGTCGAATCGCTACCCTGCCAATTGTTCGCCGAGGCTCAAAGCAAGGCGACGATGTCTCATCCATGCCGTCATTTCGCAACAAAGAGACCATCTCGCCCACTCTCAACAAGAACTTGCCCAAGCCTCTTTCCTTGAAAGCGTCCACGACCAGTAAATACACTCCATTAGGTTTTGGTCCTTTCCGTCCGGTTCACGGTCCCGGATTCTGCCAACCGACATTCATGTTCAAGTCGCCTGATGGCGATGACGATAAAATTAAGCCAGCGCCTATCATTTTTGGCGGCGGTGACTGTTACAACATCGATGGTAAGATGGACGATAGATCTCTTGTCAGCAACTTTACGAACGCTCCGACTCCTTGCAATAACCCAAGCAACAAAAGCAACCAGTATCGGGCTTCCACTCCAGTCCCTCCCACTGCAGCACTTCCCACTCCAGTCAAAGTTGACCTTGCCACTGCTCCAACTCCAGCTCGTCTCTACGCTCAAAGTCTTTTGATCCACCAGTCGCAACAAGAGCAGCAGACTGGCGTGACCGCGGAACAGCAAGGTGGCGCCACTGCCATTCCCCAAGCTTGGTTGGATCTGTATCACAGTCGCCCCTCCATTACGGGAGATCGCAGTAGCACTTTTACCTGGATGCGTCAAGTACTGGCTATGCGCAAGACGAGCGACGTAGATAGTGACCAAGAATCTGACGTTGTGTCCATTCTCTCTCCTGGTGTCAGCAATTTCTTGCCCTGATTCGTTGTTTCGGTAAAGTACCAAATGCAGTAAATGCAACAATACTCACCTTATCGATCATGCGAAAGTCCACAATAGTTAATCCACTAATTTTACTAAAAAACCCAAATTGATTTGAATATAACTAGTACAGCTATAAGGCGCACAAAAGATGCTGATTTCGTCCCACCTGACAAAACAAAGATTCATGCTACGTTTTCTTCTCAAATTGTACGGGCGCTGTACGTGGTCCACTGCGAATTTCACTACCTCCTTCTGCTCCAGCAAATCCCTTATCGGCTTGAAACTTGGTGGTAGCACCTTCTTTGAGCTTGTCGAATTGTTCGTCCGCATTGTGTTCCGTTTCACCCCGTGTTGGGCGATAGATACTCGAACCACTGACACCGCCAGTTCTATCAAACAAGGGCTTACTGTAAGTATTGTATTCATCTTCTGCTCCAAATCCACTGTCCATTCCAGCCGATTGGCTGTACAATCGCGAATCAACGTCCCCGCCCAGAGCGCCCGTTCCTTGATGCACACCCAAAGCGATCTGCTCGGAAACATCTCGCTCCTCTTCGAACTTTTGTTTCTTCTGCGCTTCCATTCGCATTTCCTTTTCACGTTCTCGTTTGCGTTCCATACGCAGCCGTTCTCGTTGCGCGGCGGCCACTTCATCATCTGTAGGAACGGTATTGGGTTTGCCGCCACCAGCAGTATTACCACCGTGGTCGTTGGCGTTGTCATCCAAATCCGATTCATCATCCTCATCACCAACTTTCTTGGGAGCTGCTGTTGTAGCAGTCGATACTCCACTACGCTCCAACCGCGCTTGATTGGCTAATTGTCGCAACTCTTCTTCGCGTCGTTCCTTTTCTTGAAGTGCCAATTTCTTTTGAACTTGGGCTCGCAATCGTACTTCTTGGCGAGCCTGTCGCTCCGCCACGTAAAGACTTTCACTGAGAGTCGCAAAATCAGGATTGATGGTATTCTCTCGCAATCCACGCCCATCCGCCGCCAATCGCTTATCCAAAGGAATGGTGTATCCGCGCGTATTTTTCCAATTAGAAATACAGGCCGGAATGTTCCAAGCTTCCTTTTCTTCCTTGGTAAGTTTGGTGGGAGGAGCATGCAAGACCGGCACAGGATCTTCCGCGGGTCCCCTTGGCGCTTGAATATGCTTGTGTTTTGGAGGCATCATCGGATCGACTTGTTTGGGTACCATTTGAATAACCCGCTGTGCCGCGGCAGGATTATAGCCAGGAGCATCCGGACGAGGCGTGTACTTGATAAATTGTGTCTTTGCTTCCTGGTTTTGCGATGTAGCGGCGTTGATCATAGCTGTTCCCGATGGTTTATCCAAGGCTGTGTGTTTCGATAACAGCATGTTGAAAGCGGACTGGGTTTTGGCAGTAGTGGCAGCCTCTTCTTCTTCTGTCGGCAAGGCAATGTCCTCTTCCTTGGCCTCTTTAGCTGCCAAATCTTCATATCGCGAATAAACAGTTTTGTCAGCGTTGGTGCCTCCCTTAACAATTGCGTCGTAGCTGACTTCACCGTCCTTGTCGATTTCGATATTCACAATGGCCTTGCTGGTGGTCTGAGCTCCGGCGGCGCCACTGGTGGTACTCTTTTTCAAGTGCGGATTGCCCATGTGACGGGGATACTGAGCCACGTGAATCTCTGGATAGGCACCCCCATCTTCGAAGTCGTGAAGAGAACGAGGAACAAACAGCTTCGGGCCTCTTCGTCGTTCTTCAGGGGTTTTACTGGCTGCTTCTCGGGCGGCACGGCAGCGTTCAGGATAGGAAGGAACCTTTTTCGTTTGCTGTGAAATTTGTTTTTGTTGTGCTGTAGTACTGATAACTGTTTTTTTCTTAATCTGTTGCTCCTGGTGAGCCGGTTGTGGCGCATTCCGGGGCGGAGGTAAGGTTAAGGCGGGTGCCATAGTGTTTGGTGCTTTCGTTAATGCGTTGCTGCTCCAATGTATGTATGTTATTATGTTGTTACCATCTGCCAGATGTGGTTTTTGTCTTGATGTTGTTTATTATTTTTGTAGTTGTTGTTGGTCACGATTGAGCGCGAAGGACGGCGGACAGACTAGACTTATTCACGCGTACTTGCTCCAAATATTGCGATCTATTCCAAACTACAGCCAGCAGTGGTACCCGGTACTTAACTCAGTACTACTACTACTAGTCTACTACCACCACCAGGTAGTACCAGGTAGAGTCTACTATTGTATCTTTTTTTCAATTTCGGCCGACCAAACTAGTCTGGCCAGTGGTTACTATTAATACATAGTACTGTAGAAGCTATCTATAGTAAGAGACAAATGCACCGCTACACCTGCTGCCAATTGACATCTCACATGGCAGCCAAGCTCTTTATCAACAGGAGACAAGGTATGACATTGATATTCTCGTCGCGATGCCCCCAAGTTCGCTGCCATCCCGGAGTGGTAGCCAGTAGTACAGCATGGTGGCTCTGACTGCTACTGGTACAAATAAAATAGCTAGCTACGTGGTAACATACCATATTCATCAAGTACAGAAATGAGAATTTTTTATAGGCTTTTTGTCTAATGAAACGAGAAAGATTCAAACCTTGCACTGCCAGGCTGTCGCAGCAACCTACCATACAAAATTCGATGGATAGAAGGCCGTTGAACCTTCGCTACTACTAGCTAGCTAGTAGTAGTAGTGAGACAAAAAGCGCACGAAAGTGCCGAAATTTTGTATTGGATTTAAGTCACCTTTTTTTCTTTTGAAGCTGTATCACAGCTCCGTTGGTATTTTTTAAGGATTCAAAGGTGGTCCCCTTAAATGACTATGGAATATCAAGATGATTTCGAATTAACTCATAATAGCCTAATGACTTGTTCTGAAATGACCGTTGTTGACGTTTTGCTGAAATTGCGCTGTGCGAGCAGCGGTGCCAAATTTTGCCTATGATTATCCAGCAAGATCAAAGAGGCCAAGCATGGTGCAGATCGTATTATTTTTTATCACGGGCACGAACGAATCTTCTTCGTTGTTTTATTATCTACCGACCGCACATGCGAATGCATTCGCATCTTTCCGAGAAAAGATATTATCTTCGTTTTATCTGAGCCAACAAATAACTATACATATCCAAACTAACACAACCAAATCCTGTCGATATTCATCGGATAATAATAACACAGCCCTCATCATTGTTTCATTCGTGACTTCACTCATACCTTCGTATTTTTATCCGTTCGTGCATTGCTGGAGTAGCCGCATGCCACACACACACACACACGCACACACACACACCCTACGCACCAAACGTCAATATTAATTTTTATTCCCGCACCCCGAGATGAACTCTGAACTTTACTCTTCCGAATATAACATATCCATGACGATGTTGGAGATTGAAGATAACAGCAGTCAAGATCTCTCTCGCTATTCCAGTGCTCAAGAACCTTCCAATGATTTTGTCCTTGGTTCGTGGCAGATGGCGCAAGGTTCGGGAAACGATTTGGACGATGAGGATGACGATGCATTGATGATGTTAGATCATTTCATTAGTATTGTTGACGAAACTCCTTTGACTCCACCCGCGGGAAGACTCTCCCTGGAAGAAGCCCTCGAAGATACTTTGGCCGCTGCTGTGGATAGCGGGGATGATGATGAGGATTCGTTCTTCACCACCCACAGCTTTGGAGAAACTGCCAACCAAGTTACTAGCTTCTTGCCAGCAGAACAACGCTATCAAGCGACTTTGGATAAACTGGCCGAGTCGATGAAGCGATCTCAAGAAACCCGCAAGTCCTTACGCATGAAAACCGCCGAAACAATGGAGTACAGCCGCTGGGGTACTATTTCCGGCACCCTTTCCTCCATTGAAAAATCCTCCATGGAAATTCAAAAGTACCTCAAGACCAAAAAAAGCCCCACGCAACAAGTCCTCTAAAGAACAAATGAGGGCGAAGTTATGTTGCAGCGGGGTTAATAGAAAGTAGCTTGCAAGAGAATTCATGGCTCCTGCGGCTTCCCTTTGTTATTCATTTCATCCGATCCTCCTCCTCAAAATCCTGAATATCTTCTCTGCATCCCATAAACTATTCAAGCAAAATCGCGACACCTTTCTCCATTCTACAAATGTTTCCGCTCTTCACTTCTCACACTCCCTCAACACCAATTGTGCACACATTTCTATTCCAAAACATTTCCGAACTGTAATGCAAAATCTCTCTTTTCCCCGAGCACACCATGGTCTATAACTCGAGCAAGAATCACTCTTGATCTATTCATTTTGACCAGACTTGGCATGCTTCCTGTATTCCTCATTAATCTAATATTCTAAATTTCCCGAAACAAACACATTCGTATTTGTTGTCATGCCATCTCGAATGAAGTTTGAAATAGTCGCTGCTTTTCAGATCAAATGTATATCATGCAAGATGCAAAAACAGAAAACAATTGTTTTTTTTTCCTTTCTTAATATCTCTTGCAAGCACAAACGGCAGATAATGGCGGAAGAGAAATTTTCTGAAAGTGCAGACTGCCTCTCAAAAAGGAAAAAGAAGCTCCAATAGCAAATGCATCGCTTCCTCGCCTGCATTCACCATCGAACAAGTGAAGCTTCGTCTTTTTCTCTTTGATCGAAAGTCATAGGTTGATTGTTAGGTTCAGAAAATGATGATTCAGCGCAAGATCTTTGAGAGATGCCGACGTAACCGAGGACATTTACTTGCGTTCCTTTTTTCCTCGTTCTGCAAAGATACTCGAAGTAGGCAATGTCTTCCAAAACCCAGAGTTACTTTGATCGAGAACATCATTGCTCTTAAAACATAATGGTATCGCCACCAGCGATTCCGGCTTGTTGTGCACGGCAAAAAGGGTGTCAACTTTCGGATTGCTGCATTTCCCCTTCAGTCGCCAACGTCACTTTGGCAAGCTGACATGAAAGGAGATATAAAGTAGAAACGATCAAGTGCAACGTGCCAGCATGGCATCCATAATCAATAGCTAGCATCAGCTGGGAGGTGCTTCAAATTTGAGCTGGACCGTTCATTTTTCCATTTCGACGCAATAGAGGACTCGCTGTGGTTGGCGAAAGAGCATCACTCCTCGAATCCCAGCATCTTCTCTTCAGCAGCTAACATCGTTTGGCAAGCTGAAAACAAGATGTGAAGTAAAAAAGACTTAGCGCAATGTGCACACATGGTTTAGACGACTATTGGATTCTCCTCAGGGCAACAGCTTGCTGTTCATCGCTTCTGCCAGAGGCAACAACTCCTCATGATGGCTGCTTTGTTCTTTAGTCCTTCAAAAGATGCCAGATTCCAAATCAAGGCTGCTAGGAGACCTGAAAAGTTCAAACCTGCCCTGCAACTGTTGAAGGCAAGCATACTAACGTAGCAATAAGCTGTTGTAGTCGTGAGTATCTAGAGCATCAATACTGCTTTGAAACACGAATTGCCGTGTAATTTCGAAGGCTCTTGACGTATCCTTACAATGTTGTGAAAGCACCAAGGATCATTCGTTCTCGAAACATTGATTGAGAACCTGGCTGATAGTTTTGTCCTGCCAGTCAAGAGATGAGTCTCAAGCTGCTCTCTTTGGAACTCAATCTGATAAACAACAAAAGTCCACCCATTCAGTGAATTTGGAAGTGATGTTTTGATTCTACATTATTTCCTCATCAGTCATCAAGACTCAAGACACTCAAGCAAACCAACCAACTCACAGCTTAGCAATCAACAAGATCACCTGAGTATAGTTGTGAGGAGTAAAATGGAGCCAGGACCTCCAGTATTCTCGCTACAAAATCGTCCAAGCTCTTCAGCATTCCCAGTGTCATAACGGTACAACTGTGTCCGTCAAGAGTCAATGGCAATTGCAATGGCAATGGCAATGGCTTTATTTGCTGGCAACTGAAAGCTAAAGTTGTCATTGGAAAGAACAGCCTTCGCAAGAATTGGTCGTTCTCTCCTTGCAAAGAATGGCAGTAAGTCACAGTTGACATCCAGATACAATCTCACCAGATGTACAGAGTAATGCTTCATGTTCGCCGTTCGTCCATGCATTGATCAGACCGACAAAGTCTACTGCAGCACGCAGCACGACGCACTCTACGACCTACGACAACGTACTCGCACAGCCTACGTCTATCGCTCTTCCATCGCCGTTTCACTATAACGGGACCTTTTGATCATGGATAAGACGAGCCTTTCTCGAGCATATCGTCGAATTTTCAAATTCAAGAAAGAATTGGAGGGTAGCTTTATCTCATGCCGCCGTCGATCGACAATGAAAAAGGTCATTGTCAAATAAATTATGAGCTGTGCGAAAAAGTTGATTTGCGTCGCGCCAGCAGGCACAGACATAGATCCTGCCTGCCTTATTTACTTTTATGCTTAACATAGATAGCCACCTGCTGAAAGCCGATAAGTCTTTGTGGTCATGCTAGACTTCCATTTTTTAACTACTATGAGACTAGTCTAGTATGGTAGTCCTACCTGGTACCGTACTAGACTAGCTAGCTACTAGCTAATGCTGGAGTCTACTCTACTTCGTTTCGAGCAGGTTCGAACTTTTGGATAGATTGTGGCGACCATAGTGACAAGTAAGTCATGATGGAGTGTGCAATTGCTCTTACTGGTGGGGCATTTGGCTTTGAGCTCTTCGAATGCACAAAACGCCAGCGGGCAGAGGCTGAACAACAAAAACTCTCCACAATCCTCTCCAGAAATCGTCGTCCAACTTCCGAACGGGTGCAAGAGTCAATCTAGCAGTCTTGCGTCTCGACAAGCGAATTGTGGTCAAGTAAGTTAGAATTGTAATGCCCTACAACAACTGGCAAAGCTGTGCTGGAAGGACACGCGCGCGGGATTTTGGACCTGCACTGACGAGGCTAGTAGAAGGCTGTGAACTGGTAGTCGAGACAGACGAATAGCAACAAATTAGCAGCTCCAGTAGCAGCAAAGTAAGCCGCGAAAATATGGAAAAGAAGAGGACCTCGACGCCAGCAGAGATTTCGGGAGCGGAGCGTGTCCTAGAAAAGACAAAACAAACCATGAAAATCCAAAACACAAAAGCATAGAGTAATTCATGCAAATGAGTCCAGGGCAAGTTGTTCCGCACTCGGTACTTGTTGCCTAGTCCAATAGCTTTACGTAGACACATGGAATTTTCTCTAAATCGAAGTCTACACCTACTAGGCACAAGAAAATATTCCGAAGAGTCGCATAATGATCAAACCAAATTGACATTTCCACGATATCAAGAGTAATGAGTTTTTAGAAAGTGTATAGAGCATGATGATAGTGTACTACACAGAATTCTCGGGTGGTGTATCTAACGCTGTGTTCCACCTTTCTTTCCCTTTCCTCCCATGTGTTTGGGTACCTTTTGGAAAGAATGTGGCTTTCCTCCAGCAGGTTTTCCTCCGGCAGGCTTTCCTTTGCTCTTGTTGGCAGCCTTTTTGGCCTTCAATTCTTTCAAAGCAGCCTCTCGTTGTGCGGTACGAACTTCACTCTTTTGGGATGCCTTCTTCTTGATGTCTTCGAGAGAAGCACCAACAACCGCTCGTTGTACCTTGCCTGTTCGGGTTTTCTTCTTCTTGGCGGCGGTCTCGGTGATTCCCTTCTTGTGCAGACGACGCCAGGCCTGTGTCCATACTAATTTAGCTGCCTTCTTACGCTGGAGAGTAAGACTGTGTGCCTTGGAGGAACCCAACCAGATGGGCTTGCCGTCACGACGAATCATGAGTTTCCCATTTCCGGGGTAAATACGGTACTCGGAAAGAGCACAAACTTCAGCTGTAGCGATACGTGATAAAGAGGTACACAAATGAGTCTACTGTTCGATAGAAATATGTTTGACAAAGAGTGGATGGGTGGTCAAAAGGCCGTTCAATTCGTCACGGTATCAACTAAATCGACTGGTTTCGGCGCGACCCAATCTCCTGGTATGCTACAAATTACGCTCCAAATCTACGGTTATCCCTCCTGCCAAAATACGTGCTTAACGCTCTACGAAAATACTTACTGTTAATCACCATCTTGGCCGCTCTTAGTGTATTCTATCAAAAGATGGTAGTCTACTTGTTACTTGTTGTTGTTCGTCGCTGCTCTGTCATGTCATTATCAGCCCAGTACGAAAACTACGAGGCTTTTTACAGGATTAGTAGGATGAGAAGAGGTAATCGTGATTCAATTCTTATCAAGTCGGAATTTTGTAAGTGCTCATACCCGCGGGAATACACTTGAAGAGTTGTTGGATAGCAGGCGGTTTATGTCTGTTGCTACTAGTAGACTACTAGAATATTCCTGTTTGCAGTCGTAGCTCTCTAAAAATCGAGCCAACGACAAGATACGTACGTTAGCGAGGATAATAGAGAAAGGATCATCCGAAAGGAGACACAATTGGATTCAAAAACAAGAATTTCTGGAGAGTGAGGAGCTCCAGAAACTTCCCCTCTTGAAGCAGTTCGCGACTTCCATGTTTGAGCTCAAAAATCTGGTTCATTGTAGAAAGGCGAGTAATATTTCCGAAGAAGAGGCTACGACGGGCAGGATTGGATGTTTCCGCCATAAATGCGCGCACGCTCTTGAGCTGGGGTTTGGAAAGTATCAAAAAGATGAGTTACTCCGAGTATCGGCATAGTCAGAGAAATACAAGCAAAACAATAAAAAGTTACTGAGCAGGTACTCACGCCTATATATACAGTCAAATTGTTACGAAGAGTAACATACTCGGATATGCAGGCCTCAAAAACAGGCAACAATGTTTCGGGGGTTCCACTTTGGCAGTTCCAGCCTGGTTGCTGAACACGCCACACGCTTCGAGCAAGCTTTCTACGCCAATTATCAGTTTCGGACGGGGCGACATACTGCACAAAAACATCTGCCATTTTGTGGCATGGCAAGTGTCGAAAAAAAGCTGTGAGAGGCCCACTATTGCGAATCATGTGGGCGAAAGTACATGAATAATAAGTTACACATGCAATTTCGCGCTGTACCCAGTCATCACCAAAGTTGCTGTATTGGAGAATAGCCCGTGCGCTTGAAGCATCTGAACCGCGGAGAAAAGAAAGGAAATCTGCACGGTTGCTCGTTCCAAAACCATTCGAGAAAATGAGATCGTAGGCTACTTTCATTTCGTTGACTTTTTTAGCAAGCTTCTCTTCCGTACAAGCAGTCGGGGCACGCAACAGGCGGCCAATAGTTTCGTTGGAAATACGATTAGAGAAGTTCCGTTCACCACTAACCTCGTCCCAAGATCCTGATAGAACGAAGTCTTTAATTTCATAATTTTGGAGAAGTCCCTCAACGACAGAGAGCCACACTTGTACGCGTTCCCGTTTCAGGTTGATACGCTCGAGCATCTTATCTGACTTTAAAATTTGCTTTCGTTCCTCGAAAGCCAAAAAGTCGGCCTTGACCATGGAATGCATATCAACAAGCAACAGAGCTCGTTCCTTTTCGACTTTCGACATTTCCTACATATTACGAGCGCGATGTACCGGACAGAGAGATGTAAGAAGGACATTAAAATGGCATTATTTAAGCGTTGATGAGCTGCTGTGACAAAACAGGCCACAACAATTTTACCTTGTCACTACGCGCTACGAGTTCTTCAACAGCCTGGGCCCATTCGACTCGATATTTATAGCTTGCGTTGATACGAGACACGTCGATGGCAAAAAAATAAGGGCCAACGGTATCGCCCGTCGCTTGTTCTCGGTGGAGATGGAGGAAGTACGAGCCTTTCTCGTGAGCAATTCGGGCCGACTTGGTCGGGTCATCGGTACTGTAAGGAACAAGGGATTGTTTTGACGTGAGGTTGGGCAAGCATGCATTGCACAGTGCAAGACCAAATCGACGGTTGGTCAACTCGCTGCCGCGAAGTGGCTCGGACAACTTGGTCTTGAGGTTGTATCGGAAACATTTGTCGCCCATCTCGCAACGCTTGGCATTCAGTAAACGCAAGAAACGAAATGTTGATGGAGGACGAATGCTTCCTTGTTCTATTTTGCTCATGAGAGTCGATAAGATGGCAGTTGTGCGCTTTTGCTGTTTGTCCTTGCTCGATCCTGCAAAAATGCAAGCACGCACGATCGCTGTGTCCGTCACGCTGGCACGGAACCCTTTGGTGGTCATGGAGAGATTGTAGAGATCGCGAGTGTCATCCACAAATTCTACAATAGTCATCAGGACCTCCAGTGGAAGCGAAGAAAATGAAGCGTCGAGCGTTGATCGATGGGTTCCTATTCTGGCTTCGGCCTTTTCCATCTCGTACAATTCCAAATCCTCAAGTCGCTCAAGAAGCTGCAAGTCGACCTCAACAAGTGGCTTGAGTGGCTTGGCTCCGCGTGTCTTTACCATGGTTGCTTTGAATTTATTGGTGGAGGTGGCAATCAAACAATGAAATTATAGAGAAAAGTACTTCGCTCCAAGGAAATTGTGGGGATAAAAATGGGTTGGCAGTTTTTGCAAAAAAATAAAATAGGCATTGGCTGGAGTACTATTCTACTATATACGAAGGCGCACACTTGTCCAGAATTGGTCCTCGTAACGACAACTCTTTCACGTCTCGCAACGACAACTCATTCACGTCTCTTACGTAGCATGCTGACATCACGTTTTCGTTGCCGAAGATCATCGTTAGTAGCTAGTAAACTGGAAGAACAACAAACAAGTTTAGGTTGGCAAGCAACATCATCATCCGGAATCTCACTTCGCACCATCGACAGGGAATCTTCGACCGTCAAATAACATTGCCATAATAATCACCGGAGAGATCAAGAAGGCTTTCTGCATTGTTACCATTCATTATCTTCAAGATGACTTCAGCTCGATTCCTATCCTTCGCAATCTTTGCCCTCTTATCGACCTTGGTCTCGGCCTTCACCGTCCTTCCCAACGTCCAGGGCTCCTCCATCCAGATCCAGTCGACTGCGTATCAATCTTCTTCTTCCATCTGTATGGCTGGTCCCGCTGTTTTGGAACCACCGACTAAAGATGCGGAAACGATTGACAAGTCCAAAAAGGAAGAAGGTACCAAATCCGCTTCCAACTACAAAAAGGGTGGATTTGCGGTCCGATTGTTCAACGATCCCATGAACAAGCGCGAATTCGTTGCCATGTGCCTTTCCAAAATTACGGGATTGACCGATGGACAAGCCTACCAGGTCATGATGGCAGCTCACAAGAATGGATTGTCCGTGGTGGGACGATACGATCGTGAACGTGCCGAATTGTACCGTGATTCTCTGAGAGAAAACGGTTTGACGGTGGATATGGTTCCTGTTGAAGACGAGTGAATTGTGTGTGTGTGTTTTTTTTTTCTCACAGGTGCGCACGGCAAGTTTTGCCAGGTTGCCACTTCAAGAGATCTTAGCGACGTACGGCGGTCTTTCTTTCACCTATACAAATACATACACATTTTTCACAACTACAACTTGAATGAACATACCACCACAGAAAAGAATCAATTGTTGCATGATTAGATACTAAGAAACACAGTTTCTGTAAACCAATGCACTAGGATTATATACGTAGATGACATGGTTATCAAAAAACTATGTTTACGTTCACTTGCAAGTAGGGTTGTTGCAAGTAAGTAAGTACGTAGTGATTATGAGCGATGAACGGTTTGGCGTGTGGCATTGCATCATGATGAATGTCCATTGAGGTCGTAGCTGAGCAAACAGACAAAGCATTCAGTATTTTATTATTATCTCTGCTTCCAGTTACAACAACTGCATACTATTACTGTTCTTGGCATCAATCTGCAACCGCAGTGTCACACAACGATGCATGTGCACTTGAAGTTTTCGTTTGTGAGCATGACTCAAAACTATTCCGTGCGTTTCTTCTACATGGTCAATTACAGAGACGACACTGGCTCTACTGATGTCAGGTAGGTCTCTCAGAATGAATTGAGTAATCGTAGCATTGATTTCATCCTCCACTCCCTCATCCCTGCCTTCTTCGCTAAATAATGAAATACTTGTCGTAGCATTGTCTAGTCCTGTTCTCCGATTCTGATTGGTCACAAGTTGCTGAACAACCGCTTGTCCTTGGGGTGTGTGGGCAAAGCTTTCATTACGTTTCTGTTTCTTCTGCTTGGTAAAAAATTCGTAGCCCTCCACACCACATGAATCCAAACCCAAGTCGTCATTGGCACATTGTCGACAAACCCAATCGCCTTTAGGAACTTCCTTCCGCTTGATGCAACCAACATGGAAGACGCGACCACATCCCAAGTCTTTTATACTTTCACAGTAACAAACCAAGAGATCGCCTCCATCACCACAGATATTGCAACAATTTCTTTCCGCGAATCTTGTGTTATCGTTATTGTTGTCGTTGTCGTTGTGGCCTTCGTCTGGTCGATTAGTGTCGGCAGCACAAACTATTGTCCTCGCCTGCTTCTTCTTGATGGCGACAGCCCCATCTTTGGTTTCTTCTTTTTCCTGATGTTTCCTCTTGGCAGCAACTTTGGATTCGAACTGTTTCTTCTTCGCAATGGCGGCTGCTGCAGCAGCAGCAGCAGCAGCTTTGATTTTTTCCTTTTCCTGGTGTTTCTTCTCGGCAGCAACTTTTAATTCTTCCTGTTTCTTCTTGGCAATGGCCGCCGCCGCAGCAGCAGCTTCTTCTTCTTTTTTCTTCTTAAAAGCCTCAATTTTCTTTTTCCTTTTAGCCTTGGCAGCAGCAGCTGCTGCTGCTGCTTCTTCTTGTCGGAATTGTTCGGCTTTGGCCTTCTCTTGTTCTACAAACATGGCAGCTGCCGACGGTTTTCGGTTGCGACTTCGACTGGCAGTAACAGATTCTACCAAAGACTCGGGCAAGTACTCACGTTTGTTACCGTATTCCCACTGAATCAAGACTTCGCCGGGATGTTCGTTGGCTTGATCATCATTAACAACACGGTAAGCCTTTGAAAGAACACCACCCTCATGTTCCTTGGCCCAGACAACCTCACCCAAGTCGTAAAGATTATTCGATTTGGCCATGATTCTCGTTTTTTGGATGTATTATGGTGTTGTGGTGAACCCTTTTTTGGTGCGTAGACGATCGATTGGTTGACAGTTGGAAGATGTAATAACGTAATAACAAACAGAGTGCAGATTCGAGTTTTCTTGATAAAGTTGCATCAGTTGCATTTCGTCCCTAGTAGTACTAACAGCTCTCCCCCCTACTTAGACTACTACTACTAGTAGTAGTAGTACTAGCTACTACTACTACTAGCTACTACTACTAGAGCTAGCTAGTAGTAGTAGCTACTACTTGTACTACTACTGGTCGACTCTAGAGTAGTAGTACCAGGTTGTTTCTTAGTATAATACTGCTAGCTACTACTACTCTAGTAGTAGTAGTACTCTAGTAGTAGTAGCTCCTCTCTAGCTACTACTAGTAGCTAGCTAGTAGGGAGGAGTACTGCCACAACTACTACTACTAGAGTAGAGTACTTAACTACTAGCTAGAGTAGTAGTAGTAGTAGCAGTCTATTCTTCTTAGCTAAATAATATGGTATGCTGTGTGTAGTAGACTAGTAGAGCAGCGTAGTAGTAGTAGTAGTAGACCGATCCATAAAAAATGAGACGCACATGTGTTCATCACTTGTGGCTGCATTTTCGCTGTGAAACAATTGATAATAATTACGTAGTCTACTACAACTTAGTCAAATGTACAGTACGTACCTGGTAGTAGGCTACTCGGAGCAAACGACAACGAACAATAAACTAGAGTCCAATTAAAACATCTTGGAATGAAGATACAGATACACGCGAGGCTTTTCCTTTGCTCGTGTATATCAAAGCCCAAGACACGAACCGAATTTTTATCCTTTTATTCCAATAACTCTGACTGCAAAAAACTACTTTGTGCTTCCATTGCCACTTATTTATAGTACTTTTGTGTCCTACCACTACCACAACCTTCTTCTTGCATCGAGATAAGAGACATAAGATATATCATCGTCCCAAAACCTCACTTGCGTGTCATCGGCAGTTAAACAGTAAAAATACGAGTACTCTTTGCTCTCTCAAAAACATGGCTCCTACCACGACCAAAAAGACCAATGACAAGAATGACAATGAGATTGACACTGACAATGTCGTGACTACCTCTTTTCCTCCGTCTCATATCGCCGATGGTCGATTTATTTACTTGCCTCCACCCAATGAGTATGAACGGTCGAAATGTTTTGAACGTGCCATTGCCAAGCACGGTCTGTTGGAGGCGGACATGGCCGCTAATAAGAAGGAGTTAGACCAGACGACCATTAAAGGAGGAGAAGAAGAAGAAGAGGAAAAGAAAAAAGAAGACGAAGACAAAACAGCCCCCAAAGTTCATCCTCTGGCAGCTGCATCTGCTCGCCTTCAAAACAATGGTATTAATGAACTCAATCGAGCTATCAATTTGAGTACACTGGTTAATACCGGAGAGTATTTTGGACTCTCTAACGTTGTCGATCCTGCGTTGGAAAACATAATAGCGACAGGAGGAGGAGGAGGAGGAGAAAAGGAAACTGCTGCAACCACTACCAAAGAAACTCCAGCAGGTTCTACCACGCCAGCCCCAGGAGGCGCCACGGTCTCCAAGGAAGGTGATGCTCCTGTCACGACAGCTGCGGTACCTGCTCCTCCCAGCAGTCAAGCTCAAAAGGAATTACAAGAAGAACAACGCGTCAAAGCCGCCTATGTTCTCAAAAGAAAACGTGCCGTATTTGATCAAGCTTCTCGGGTCCTTTACCGGCACGAAAAACGATTGGCAGCGGCCGTACAAGCTCAGCGGATTC
>Ga0210025_1002790_pt1 | contig 16469 bp, 13 predicted proteins | sample CryGeyme20150102_FD_183989 | JGI IMG/M metagenome (GOLD analysis project Ga0210025, IMG submission 183989) | Groundwater microbial communities from Crystal Geyser aquifers in Utah, USA - Crystal Geyser metaG 2015-0102 (SPAdes) (version 2) | ecosystem: Environmental > Aquatic > Deep subsurface >...
TTATGTAAAATATCCCGGGCGTGGCAGATATCTCTGTAACCCTTACAGAGAAATTCTGCCATACGTAAGGTGCTCTTCTCTGATGTAGTAGTAGTAGTACTACGTACTACTAGTAGTAACCATTATTTTTTATTACACTCTTGTATGTCTCTACGGCATTAGGTTTATCTTAAATTGATATAGCACAAAACAACTTACTCTCAACTTCAGATTTAGGCCCACTGAATGCTTTCTTGGCGACAATTAGATACCCAGTATCTAGTATCTATTTAATGTGCTCATTCTTCCTGTTGCGGTAAAGAATTACGTATAATTTAAGGTACCAGACCAGAGCCCATCCTTCCCAACGGACAGAAATAATCGTTGTCACTTTTCCTCCGCAGCAAGTCATACGCGGCAATCATGACCTCGATATTATCATCTGGTACCGATGCGACTGCTCGAAGCAAGGAAGAGATTCCCAACTCAGAGTTTCGTTCCAAGGTCCTCAGAGGCAACCTGACAAGAACCCATAAGAATCGAGACCCCCTCTTTTATTATGAAGTCCAACAGGTCCTAGGGGTTGGTTCTATGGGATCTGTCGTCAAAATTAAAAAGCGCGACGAAATTGTTGGTGGATCGGCCCGCGAAGATCTGCAGGGTGCCTTTCGACAAGAAAAAATAGCCCAACACTGTATGAAGATTCCCTTTTGTGGCTGGTTTGCCGAGCACTGCCTCTGGAACCCACTTTCCAACTCTCAGCAAGGTTCCATGTCAGAATCGGTCCGCAGTATTATATCATCTGTCACTGGTAGCAATCGAAGTCCTTTCAAGGCTATGTCGGACAGCAATCGAAGTTTGGCCTCTGCCGAGGGGAGCAGTCCGACCAGAGCTAAAACCAGAAAGGAGTTTGCCATGAAATCAATTCACTTGAGTCGGGTGACAGACAAGACATTTGTAGAAGAATTGCGAAACGAAATTTTTCTGTTGAAAGCTTTAGATCACCCGCATATTGGTGCGCCCGACTACAGTATATTGATTGAATTGCAAAATTGATGTAGCTACATTTGGACAGCAATCTGACACCTTGTTTATACTTTTTTGTGTCTTCGTTCCCCATTTCAGTGCGATGCATCGAGACTTTTGAACATAGGAATCAAATTTTTATTATTATGGAGGTAAGTCCGTCAGACAAAATGAAGTGTTGTCTTTGCCGTGAAGTAGGAATCTGATCCCTATTCCAATTTTGCGGCCACGTCCCCAAAGTCTTGTAGCGGCGGCGACCTTTATTCCAGAGATCCATACACCGAGGATGAAGCTGCCCGCATTATCAGTGCTGTTCTCAGTGCTGTAAGTTACATGCATCAGCGACAGATCATTCATCGCGGTACGTCCTTTTCCTCTTGTTTGCTGCTGGCACTATGATTCTATTTTTTGTGGTGCTAACCAACGTAGCTACGATCGCCTGCTGTCGCACCCAAATTGCGGACCGCCAGATCTGAAGTATGAGAATGTTTTGTTCATGAGTGACTCTGATCAGTCTGAAGTAAAAATAATTGACTTTGGTCTCTCGAAGAAATACGGAAAAGACGAGGAATTGATGGAAGGAGTTGGCACCATTTACACAATGGCACCGGAAGTTTTGAACGGAAACTACACCGAAGCTGCAGATCTTTGGAGTGTTGGAGTAATTGCATACATGTTATTAAGTTCACAGATGCCATTCTACGGCAAGAAGCGCAAGCAGATTGTAGAGCAGATTGTGACTGGTAATTTTGATTTCAAAGGGCGACGCTGGAAGCGTGTTTCCAATCAAGCTAAAGCTTTTGTCGAAGATCTTTTGGTAGTAGATGTAAAGGACCGAGCTACGGCGGATGCTGCTTACCGTTCGACCTGGCTGAACCGACGACAAATGACAACCGTTCGCAATCCATACGAAGAAGAAAATTTACAAGCGCAACAATCGATGATGAAATACGTCGGTTATTCCAAATTGAAGAAGGTTGCCATGATGGTCGTGGCACACAAGGCCAATACGGAAGAGATTGGAATTCTTCGAAAAGTTTTTCAGAACTACGACACGAACAAGTCGGGCGACATCACCTACGCAGAATTTACAAAAGCCCTGGCTTCTACAGGGTATACCGATGAGCAACTTCGTCCGATTTTTGAGGCAGTAGACATAGACGGATCCGGGTGCATCAGGTACACGGAGTTCTTGGCTGCCACAATGGAACTGCACGGGGCAATCAAGGAAGAAATGTTAGCCGAAGCCTTTGATCGACTTGACAGCGACGACAGTGGCTACATCTCAGCTGAAAACTTATTTGAGATTCTCGGAGGCGATTTCAGTCGAAAAGAAATCGATGACATTATAAAAGAAGCTACCGGTGGTAAAGGTAAGAAGATATCATATGCTGAATTCCTCAAGTTATGGGAAGAAAAGAAAGAATTTGAGCGCGAAAATATGATTCAAGAATTGACTGAAGTTGAGATGGGCAATGATTCCGGCCACCCCGACGAGGATGCGCGAGCAACGTTCATGAGCAGTAAGATTTCATCCACTGTCAAACGAGTGAACAGTGAAAGTGGTGTTCCGTCTTCCAATGGTTCTGATTCCATACACGTTGGATTCGAAGAGTTTTCAACGGTTATTGGAGAAGACGGACTGCCGCACCGCCAGGCTAGTGTTTAGTTTTGTAAATTGAAAAATGTGTTATTGTTTCAGGAGTTTTTTTTCTGCGACTCGGGAGGTGGCGCCGTTCCAACCTCATTCGGCCCTTTCAAGCCTTTGAGTCTCGGCAAGTAGCGCTTGAAAAAGGTCACTGGATTTACAACTGTTCGAACAATAGGCTTGAGGCCTGTGGCCTTTTTTCGTAGAACACGATCCGCACTCACGAGATTGACTCGGTGCTTGCGTCTAACGACAGGATCTTTCATCATTTTTTGAATTTCTTCTTCAATGTAGTCATCACTTATAAGGCCTTCCCCGAGACTGACAGTTTTCAAGATGCCCTGTTGTTCAATATCTGTTTGAGTACCAGGTCTCCCATCAAAAACCAAGACCAATTCTTCGGCCGCCTGAATGTCTTGCAGCTTGGCAATCAGAGCATCTTTATCTTTGACTGTTCCTCCATGTCCTAATAAATTGTTCCCGTCTATGAACCAGTGCGTAGGCTTTCTTAATCCAACCGCCAGAAGCATGGGTTGTAATAGTGCGAATGCTTTCATGCTCGATAGATGCAGTTTTACAGTTTACAGCGTAGTTGTTGATAAAAAAATAAAAAATAATGATTGATGAGGATTTGTTTTTTTTTCGATGGCTGAGGTTGTGCCTTCAAACCAAAAATCATTCCACCCGGGCAGTTGTGAGGTTCCTTCTAAAAATAATAATGCTCCAGGTAGCACGCAGGAGTAGGTCTAGCTAGTGCTTTAGTCTAGCAGAGTGGAGGTCGCATTGCTAGACTACTAGTAGTAGCTAGTAGTAGTAGTCTACGAGAGTAGAGTAGTCAAGACAGAGAGCTAGTACACTACAGTCCTCGTGTTCATCAGCAATATCTGCGTAATCTCCATTCAATCAATACTAGTACCGTACTACTAGTACGTGGTAAGTGACTTGAGTCTGAGTAGGCATTGCAGATTAGTCTACTCAAAAATTTATTACTCTAGTATTCGAGTGCTAGCCTGTATGCTACAATACGATAGCACCGTAACGTGTTTGTGTTTGTACGCGAGTTACAATTTTACAGTAGACTACTACGATGATACGTTGCTTAGTATGATTACCTTAATCATTACTTTGGTTTGTTTTTTGTTGCTGTTGATTGAAATCACTACTAAAACTTGTCACAATCGTGACTCAAAGCCACCCGCCATGCGAAAGCCACGCACGACAACATTATTACAGTATTACCTGGTATGAATCATCGAAAAATAAATAATAATGAAACTGAGAAAGCAATCTACGTGTCTGGCAAACTACTAGCGCAAAGATTGCAGTCAGCTTCTGACCCAACGACCCAACTCCTGTCATCGAAAATAAGAGTTTCCCCTTGCATCATAATATTAGAATTATTTGCTAAAAAAGAATACAACAACAGATCCAGTCATGAAGTTCTCTCTTGCTACGTCATCCCTCCTGCTTTCCAGCACTTATGCCTTTTTGGCTCCTTCCAACACTGCCACCAAGATGGTTCAGAATCACCAACAAATGAACAGCATGTTGAAGATGTCGTCGGATCAAAATGATGAAGTGGCGGCTTTTCGAGCAGCTGCTGCAAAGGCCCGAGACGAGGCCGAACGATTGAGCAAAGTAAGTCGCAAAGTTTTGGAAAGTCACGTTTGCGATATTTTCTTTCGATTGCCTCCCTAAAATTAATTTATTACTACCCGTACTTTCATTCGAATCTACAGGAACTTGGAAAAGATATTGCTACCGTCGCTACCACAAAAACTCCACCAAAATCCAACAAGCTTGCCAAGGAAGAACTGCGAGCCCGTCTTCAAAATGTACCTTTTAATGCCAATGGATTTGATGTGCAAACTAGGGAATTGGAGAGCATGTGTGAAGAAGGAGCTGTGTCTCTCTTTAAATCCGCCAATCTACGGACCTATCCTGTGAGTCTCGATATGTTGAAGCAACGAACCAGCTTGTCTTTGGAGAGTTTTGGTTTCGGAAACTCATCGGGTGAAATTGTTACAATGGATGACTTCAAGTACGGAACGTTAGCAGTTGTCGGATTAAGCTCCGTCTTGGGAGTGGCATCGTTGGCTTTTTTGCCACCGAATGTCGGCGCTACACTATGCTATGCATTTGCCTTGATTCCAATCTTGTACTTGGGAGTTGGATCGGTTGCACCTGCCGCCATTGCTCAAGTAATCGACAGTTTCAAAAATAAAGACAAAACTGAACGATCTAGTGAAAATGATCGTGTTGCACGTCACGAAGCTGGGCATTTTATGTGCGGATACATGTGTGGCCTTCCAATTGTTGACTACACCTTGTTGGATGGTGGCATCCCATGCGTAGAGTTCTCAGCGGGAGGAAATCAACGATACAGCAACGAGGAAGTGGCTGCTTTGAGTATCACCGCCATGTCTGGCTTGGTGGCGGAGGGGATGGAGTTTGGAGATGTCAGGGGCGCTGAACAGGATTTACTTGAACTAGAACAAATTTTCCGCAAAGCGAATGACTTCATCGGTGCACAAGCGCAACAGGATTTGACTCGTTGGGGAGCTCTCACGTCATACTTGATGCTTAAAGAAAACAAGGGTAAATTGGATCAACTTGTCGAAGCTTTCAAGGAACAAAAGGATGTTGCTGAATGTGTTGCTATTTTGGAGAGTTAGGAGAAGCCGACTTGTTGAATTTCGTTTAGAGTCTATGCCGTATGTTTCGACGTCTAAAATTACTAGAAAATTGTATGCTTATTTTACTCGATTTGAGTTTTGGATAGTGGCGTCAAGTTGCCACTGAATACAAGACTGATTGCTAGGCTAGGACGAAGCGATTGATTGAACGACCTTTTGCGACCATGCTTCATCTTGCTCTTGAGTGAGTTCCAATGGATAGAAGGACGCAGGAAGCTCGCTTTCGGAGCCTTCTCCTTTTCCTGTGCTACATTTTCGGCGGATCCATCCTTTCTTTGCTCGTCCTCCATAGCATCCAGGCTCTGCAAATAAGTGTGCATGTTCTGGAAGTGAGGCGACTGCGGGATTGATAAAGACCTGCATATTCAGCCAAATGTGCTGAGCATTGCATGGTTGCCCATCGGGTCCAATCACATTGCCATTTCTGTATTCCAGCGAAGCAATGTCTCTTATTTCCTCCGTAAGTTTCTTGGAATATCTAAAACCAAAACTTTCCATCTTATTGATCCACCAGTCATCGTCGTGTACTTCAACATGATGCCATCCACCCCACTGACTATGAGATGCAAAAATCAAAGCACTCTTTCGGAAAGTTTGAATGTAATTATACTGGTAATTGCGTCCGACATGTTCCAGAAACTCGACACTCCAAGTGGCATCATATGTCTCGGCAGGCCAGTAAGGCCCACGACTATAGTCATGTTCTACCACCTGAGTAGAAGGATCTGGCAAAAGGGACTTTGTCACGGCATCATGACTTCCCTCTACACAGAGTACATCAGCTCCATGTGTTTCAAACCACAGTGTGCTCACTCCCTTGCCACAACCGACATCAACAACGGATTTAATGCCGTAATGGGTCAACATGTGCTTCCACACAGAAGGTGAAACACCATGACTATCGTACATTGTAAAACCTCCTAAATGTTTCCTGTCTCCGACACCTCCGTAGATGCCGTGGTTCACTTCTTCTTTTTCCACTCGAATTGATGGCAGGGCCTTGGCTTCGCCAGGAGGAATATCGAGAGGTGATCTCGAATAGTGCATAGAAGTTTCAGCAGATTGTGTGGCAGATTCATAGTGCGACTGTACCATTACAGCAGAGGTAGTAGTGACAGTGTCAAGCGATCGATAAATGGCATCATGTTCACTTTCAAATGATGCCGACGCGATGAGAAGGAGCCCAGCACTCAAGACAAAGGCTGTCTTGAGAATGATTCCACCGTTCCCCTTAGTTTCTTTGTCGAGTCGGGGGGGCATGATCGATACCTCACTTTACCTCACCTAGATGTGCTTTGTATTATTATTATTGAGTGGTATGAAGAGGCATCACAACAAAGTGTCCAAAAGTTATGTGTTCAACGGTTCAGCCAATTTTGTGAGAGGAAAGAAACATGACATTCATTCGTGCTTAAATAGTGCATCAATGAATAGTAGTACTCTAGCTGGTAGTAGTCTACTACTGCGCCACCGAATGTCGTAAGGATTCAGGCATCCGGGACCGGCGGGTCTCAGGCCAAGGCCTGAGGAGGGACCCCACAATCATCCAGGAAGGAATGCAAGGTTTGCACAGTATCAGTGTTGAGCTTCTTGTGCATATCCTTACACTTGCACCCAGAGTTGCACTGGCCGTTCAAGCTCCAACTGAGGCACAAGTCCTTGACGGCAACCTGAGGGCAAACGGCAGATGTGCCTTGGACCATCCCCGTGATGGTAGCTACTAGCTAGTACTACTCCTAGCTAGGAGGAGGAGGAGGAGGAGGAGTACTGCCTACTACCGTTAGTACTACTAGCTACTAGTAGAGTACTACTACTAGCAGTAGAGTACTAGTACTACTTGGCGCAGAATCCTCTACAAAACGAAAAGTCGTGCCCATTTCCAACAAGCTGTCTAGTAGGTTTTTCAAGTATCTGGACTCGTGTTGCAGGAAAATGCAATCGTCTCCAGCGGCAGGTTTCTCCTCATTTTGTCAACCCTCCGTAGCGTCCTTCCGATGACAATAGGTAGAAAAATGCCGTGCTGCAGTGAAGTGCTCGTCGTCCTACTCCTTGGATTTTGCAACAGTGACACTTTCACGGCGAGGAGTGGGAAGTTTTGGTAATGCAAGACTCTCGCGGTTAGACAAACCCTTTTCTAATACGAAAGCATTCATCGCAGAGATGGTTTTGTCACCCGCGACTGGAGTAGCTGGATCGTGCAGCTTCACTTCGATCTCATCCTCTTCAAATGAATTTAATTCCAGACCTTCCAAACTATTCAGAGAGAAGTCAGTGGACGTGGAATTCACAGACATGCACGAATCTGCGCGAAGATGACGCCTTTTCTTCACATCGTCTTGATCATGCTTGATTTGGGCGTCTGTTCTTTCATCCCATAAGCCCAAGAATTCCTTGTAAGAAATCTTGTTGTCGTTGTTTAAGTCTGCTTCGAGCATAATGTGGTCAATGTACGATTGTGGAATATTTCCACCAAGAAGATCAACGATGTTTTCTCTGCTGATGTAGCCGCTGTCATCATTGTCCAGACGGTCAAAACACTCCGCAACTTGCTCTTCGCTGATCTTGCCATGTGATTCTATCGTCGCGGCGAGAAATTCGCTGTAATGTACCAATCCGGTCCCGTCTAAGTCCATTGCTTGAAACATAAATTCCATCTCTTCATCAGTGTATTCGTAGACCTGCAGGACCTCCTTGAGCTCCCGGAGGGTGAGTTCACCGTCATGCTTGATGTCGAAACGTTCAAACATTCTTCGTAGATAGCCAATTTCTTCAGATGTCGCCTTAAAAGCGATAAGCATCAACGCGAGTCTCTTCAGCCTACCGTACCCTGCAAAAGTTTGGATAGAGGCTTGAACTTTGTCCATCATGGCAACCTCGGGAGCAAAGCCCATCGCATCAAAGTCGTGACGATAGAACCACGGGTCGTCTAGGATTTCGGCTGCTGAGGGTCTCTTGTTGGCATTATGCTGTAACATTCGAACTAAGATCGCTTTCGCGTCATCCGAAACCGTTTTCCACCGGCGGCTAATGAATTCATAATGTCCTCGAATAATTCTTTTAATGACTTGTTTTCTGTTCGCGATAGATTGGTAAATTGATTAGTGGGCAGAAATGAGGGCAACGTGATGCAACGTAATAAAACACGCACGATGAGTTGTGAATATTTGAATTGAAAATGGTAGGCTATCATGCATCCAGAGTGAGCGAGAAAAGACTCACCGATCTTTGCCATAAAAGGGCATAGAGCTCGAGAGAAGCATAAAAGCTATGACACCTAAGCTCCAAACATCAGCCAATTCCGTGTATCCTCCGCGTAACAGCTCTGGAGCCATGGTATAGCTATAGCAGCAGGCAAAACACATGGAGAAAATCAGGAGGGGCAGAAAGGACCAAAAAGTACAACCGTGCAAAATGAGAACTTACACTGTTCCAACAGTGTCGTGCAGGTAACTATTGTCCGCATACTTTTTCGAAAGCTGCAGCAGCAGGAGACGAGATCGATTAGGATTAAACAGAAAAAATACATACGCACATCACAGGCGTGCGCAACGAAAACTTACACCGAAATCAATGATTTTGACATCAGCATCCGGATCCGAATTTGCAAACATGATATTTTCGTACTTTAAATCTGCGAAAAGAAAGCAACAGTCAGTATACGCAAATCCGTTGTGACACGGGGAAACGCATACAGTAAGAACAACAGCACGTCGCAGTCTCACCCCGATGAACAATACGTTTACTGTGCATGTAGGCAACAGCGCTGAGAAGAGATCGAAGAATCCGGCACACCTGTTCTTCCGAGTATCTGTAAACGATGCGCGACGTAAAACATAAAAAAGGTGAGAGCCCAAGATGTTTCCAAAATGAAAGTGAGAGTCAGAGACGGTTCGAGTTTTTACTAACGGGTCTCTAGAATATAAGTCCGAACCAGAGCAGATTTCCAACACCAAGTAGAGGCTGCTGTTATAATAGAATGTCTCGTAGCATTTCACAATGTGTGGATGATCGAGTTCCTTCAAAATCGCGACTTCATTCTTGAGTTCCTTCATAAAATCAGAATTGGAAACGCGATTCAAATGAATTGACTTAAGGGCGTATATAACATCCTTATGGCCATAGTGAATGATGGAGGACGTGGAATGCTGCAAGGCTCGATTCATTTGCGAATCAATTTGTTCATAATCGGTCTTGGTCAACAGATTGCTCTCCGCGCTGTGATGGGAACTATTGTCAAAATCGAAACTGGAATGAGTCGACACAGGACGTGTATTTGTCGTTTGCGCTCGTTTTGCTTGCTGATGATGCGGTTGTTGTTTCTCATTATTTGCAGTTGTAGACTGTCGCCATCCCAAAAGACCACCCCAACATCCTTGTTTATCACTTTTATCACTGGCGTGGCCTCTTGCCGCATCTTCATCTTCGCTAATAGTTACCAGTAAACCGGGCGTGCTAGACTCAAGTGCTGGACAAAAAAAGAAAAAGCACTTGTTTCTAATGTTGTTGCGTTGTTGATATTGATCATACTCTCCGGTATTTCTGTTGGAATTTGCAGTGCTATAGTTACTGGTAAGATTGCTCATGCGTTCCGATTCAGCATCGCTGTCCGACGAAGACTTTACCATAGTGGACAATGGATTGAATCGATGCCAAATGCGCCAAAAGAACTGAACCGGATTACTAGTAGGCCGCGAATGCATTTTACGGAAACCAGGCCGAGCCGAGCCGCCAATAGCTTCCACCCGCTTGCGAACACGCGATACGGATCCCATGGATCCCTCTCCCAAGATTTCCAATTGTTCGTAGAATCTGATTTAATAAAGATGGTATGATGAGGTAAAAAACCAAACGCGTTAGCAAACAATACAAAAAGATCTACTCTTTCTCTCCTAACACCTCCTCGAATACAACCACAGCTCCATCTAACGCAACACCAGTTCTCGTACTTGGGTGCACGAACTACAAAACTTACTCGAGTGGATCATGTCGGTATCGATTTCGTACTAAATTTCCGTGCAAAGAGGGAATGGGAGTATGGTCGTAACTGTATTCTCCCATTACCGAACAACACTCTTTGACGCCACCATGATTACTTTCGGACGAAGTGTTGAGAGAAGAGGAGTTCACAGCAGACGTCGTGTTGTTGTTGCTATTGCTGTTGTGACTCTGAATGTGCTTGGCAAATCGTTTCATCTTGGTCATGATAGTTATGGCTCCTTCCAATCTTCTCTGATTCTTGACGGTGAGGATGTAGTAGTATGAGTCTACTACTCGGATTACTTGACATGGGGAGGAAGGAAGTTCCAATGCACGGTTGAGAGATTCAAATAAGATTGAATCTAAAGTTGCGTTGGTGGTTGGTTTGGTTGAAAAGCAATTTTAACAACTGTAAAAACAAAATTCAGAGTAGAATCTAGGGTTAGCGATAAATAGCTCATAACCCTCCAATTATGGCTGGGGACATCCAATATAAAAACAAACAGTTATTTAGCTACAGTACAGTATCTGTATTTCTTTCATTCCGCCAATATTCCACTCGTACTCCTTAACTAGTATTACTTCCAGGAGTACTCTTTATCACAAATCACATACATTGCCCCCTACTCTTCTCTTCAGTGACAACATAAAATCACAAGTGAGTCAACAGCATGGATTTGTTATCGGGCTATGCTAGTTCTGGATCGGAAGGCGATGCGGTAGATACCGCAAAAAGAGCCACAGCAGAGGCTTCCACTTCTGCGACTTTCGAGGCCAAGGTTCGCCGTCCAGATCGTCGCTTTCTTCAGGCGGCTCCGGCTGTTTCTGCCATTGCGGCAGGACGCGGAACTGCTTCCAGTCGAGCTGCTAATTTGACTTCATTGGCAGTCTATCATGGGGGCAGTCACAATGCGAATGCCAAGAAGGCTGGCAAAGGTGGAGACATTGTTTTAATGAACAATCCCACCAAAGCTACTCTTTATCAACCCGTATTGGGGCCGCAAGTGGACCCCGATACTCCAGCATTTAAAAAGTCAGGGCAACACGAAACCAATGTTGCTTTCGATGGAGCTACCTTTTCCGAACAGCGCAACAATTTTCAGCGCACAGGATTGGCGGAAGCCCCTGATGCGCAAGGCACAACGGTCGCACGAACGACACTGGGGTACAATAAGGATCGTTTGAAACTTTTTGAACAACAAGAAGAACAGCGTCGCAAACGGCCTCGACCAGATCCAAAATGCCAAGAAAAGGAACCTCTAGTCTACGGATCTGATGACGAGGTGGAACACGGTGTGTGGGCTCCACCCAGTCAGGAAGAACGCTGGGCGGCCGACAATGCGCTCAGCGACATTGCGCGTGGTGGCGTCGATTCGTTAGCCCCCGAGCAATTGGCAGAGCGAGAGTATTTGAAAGAGCGCGATCGTCAACGTGGTATTGCCGAAGAGCAAAAGGAAAACGAATCTGCAGTCGATCGATTGGTGGAGCGCAAAATGGCCCACTTGTTGCCACCGCGGTTGGGTGATGACGATGAGCCTGCTCCTGCCTCGACAGAATTTCACGGAAAGGAACAATTTGATTACAAAGGTCGACCGTGGACAGCGGCCCCGTCCGGATTGGCCAGTATTGTCCGCAGTGAAGACGATTTGGAAATGGACCATCACAAATGTTTTGTCCCGAAAAAATGTGTCCATCGGTTCAGTGCCAGTAGCAAGGGCATTCATCGAATTCGATTGTTTCCTCGTACTGGTCATTTGTTGCTGAGTGCTGGCTTGGACGGAAAGTGCAAAGTATGGAATCTTGTCGACAAACAACTCATGCGGACGTACACTGGTCACACGGCGGCTGTACGTGATGTTCAATTCAATCACGATGGAAGTCGGTTTGTTTCGGCGTCGTTTGATCGGTACCTGCGCCTTTGGAATACGGAAACAGGAGAAGCGATTCAGACTCTGACCAATCGTAAGGTACCGTACGTTGTTAAGTTTTATCCCCTCGACGATAATTTCTTTGTGGTGGGTTGCAGTGACAACAAAATCGTAACCTACGACTGCACTACGGGAGAAATCACGCAAGAATACGATCATCATTTGGCTCCTGTCAATGCTATTGTCTTTACAGAAGATCATGGCATTAAAATGGTAACGACCAGTGACGACAAGAAGGTGCTCGTTTGGGAATGGGATATTGGTGTTCCCATCAAATATATCTCAGACCCAACCATGCACTCCATGCCATGCATGACGATGCATCCTTCGTACCAATATTTTTGTGGACAGTCATTGGACAATCATATCGCTGTTTTTCAAGCCACCAACAAATTTGCCTTGCAGCGCAAGAAAAAGTTTACGGGACATACTGTTGCAGGTTATGCTTGCGATATGGCGATTAGTCCGGATGGACAGTACTTGGCCAGTGGCGATGGCAATGGTCGACTCTTTTTTTGGGATTGGAAACGAACCAAGTGAGTACCAATGTCATGTTGCTGCTGTTTTTATTTTTCTCGCTCGTTCGTGCTCTGAATTATTCTGACTTATTTGAACTCTGCACGATCCTTTGATTTCACAGAATGCTGCAAAAATATCGTGCCCACGACAATGGCCCCACTATCTGCGTGGCATGGCATCCACTTGAACCATCCAAAGTTTTTACTTGCGGATGGGACGGTGTCATCAAAATGTGGGAGTAGATAAATATGAGTTGAAGATTTTTTTCCCGTTATGGAGTAGTAGACATTAGATTCGAGCACTTTAGGGAGACTTCAAAGAGTCTTTTTCTGGCTCCTGCTCGCCTTGAGACTATGTTTAATTTTTCCAGCGTGTAGAGGGTCAGCTGCTTCGGTTCAACGATTTGTTTACAGTCATGGTACTGTTAGGTCGAAATATTCCTGAAAACGCCAAACCAGTGGTTGCCTGACGAAGGACTGACTTTCCAGCTTGCCTGACTTTTTTCCAGAGCCGTTTCGTCGTATTGCGCTGCAATAAAAGGCTTAAATGCAATGCCAGCGACGAATTCATAGGACCTTCTACCTTGGCTGTAGAGTACCACTACAACAACTGGTATTAGTATTAGTACTAGTACCAGTAGACTTTTAAACAAAAAGACAATCTCTCACTAGCCACCACGAACTTACTGTAGCCTATTCTGTTCTTCTGCTTTCACTTGACTACATACTGCATATATTATATATTCTGTCGTATAGCTTTTCACTCGGTAGTAAAATGGGTACCTACTTGTCTACACCGGCGTCTGAAAAGTACTCAGAATGGGGTGAAGAAATGGACTGTCCCGTTCAACCCTTGCGCTTTGCTCTGGTCGATATGCAGGGGTGGAGAAAATCCATGGAGGATGCTCATGTAGTCGAAACTAAGGTCCCCTATCCACCTTTAAAACCGTATATAGACCCGGAAGCAGAAGGTGATAAAATACCGAAAGCAAAAATCTTTGGGGTCTTTGATGGTCATGGTGGCCCGGAGGTGGCACGGTTTTGTCAACTTTACATTGTCTCCGTGTTGACCAAACAAAGACTTTGGCAATTCGAGAATAAAGAGGACGCTCGTGATGAGGCAGAGGCAGCAGAAGAAACGGATATCGGGGATGCCTTGATAAAAACATTCCACGCTTTGGATCGAATGATTGATGACTCTGCTCGACGGTACGTGTACGGTGTACGCGTAGAAAACGCCGTTGTTGGATTTTTCTGTATCAGGTTGAAAGCCTTCATTTTTCTTTTTTTGTTCAGTTTCACTTACAATATGTTTTGTCCACCTTAATTTGAAGGGATGAACTGAATCAATTAAGAGTTTACAAGGCCCCACCTACCGAACGCAGAGATGCCGGCGAAATTCCCCCCATAAAGCCCTCAGTTCCCTCGGGAAATGGAATCACTAAAGTCAGCGAATTAGTCGGAACAGAAAATACGGATTTGCCTCCACCGTCCCCACTAGCAACAGCGATTACCAACGTACCATTGGTCGCCCTGACACCAGAGGTTGACAAGGAAGAAAATAGTCCCGCATTGCCTGATACCACGGGTGAAGACGATGTCAAGGCAAAGGAGGAGGACGGTAGACCTGCTGCAACGACCAGTGCTGTCACTGACGCTGCATCCGGCAGCACTGAAACTACGACAGAAGCGAGTACATTCTCGGAGGGTTCCATCGCCACTGAGGCCACAGACGGTAAAGCCACGTTCAGTGACAAAAGAGAAGATAGCGACAATGCTACAGCAGAGATAGAAACAAATGCCATTGGATCTGATGAAGATTATGATAGCGACGAAGCTGTTGGAAAGGAGGAAGCGGCAGACATGGACCAAAATATTGAGATAGAAGAGTCCGACGAGGAAACGAATGATGTGGTCATGAATCCCCTCGACACTGCCATTGCGGTAGCCAGTGCGGAGGAAATCCCAGATGGTTCTGCTCCAGCCAACAAGGTGACCACCATGTTTCAACGACTCTTGAATATGAATGAACAACAATCCGGAAAAATGGTGGTCCATTTGGCCGGTGAAGGTATGTTTTTGTGTGTATAGTTGATACGCCTGCTCTGCTTTTCTAGCACGGTATTTTTTCTCCAAAAAAGTCACGCCCTCTTCTAATACATTTATTTACCAACAGCGGTGCAACCTTTAGGCGCTAATCCTGCGGCTTCGGGTCAGCCTTCAGCCGACGCGGAGCCTTCTGCATCGCTGCCTTCGAAATTGCTGAATGGTCGACTGGTGCGTAGTTTTTTGCAGCGTTGTTTGTTCAACATTTTGAACAGTTCACTCACCGTGCTATCCTTGTCTACTTGTAGATCTGCAACCTTCCCGACCACCCCATCCATGCTGGATGTACTGCGATAGTTGCGGTCATGCTTGGTACGACCTTGACGGTTGCCAATGCTGGTGATTCCAGAGGAGTTTTATGCCGCGAGGGTGGCGTATCGGAGCCGTTGAGTTTTGATCACAAACCTTCAAAACTCCGTGAGATGAATCGTATCAACAATGCCGGAGGATTTGTCAACCGTTTTGGGCGGGTCAATGGAAACCTGAACCTGTCTCGATCAATTGGAGATTTGAAGTACAAACAAGTGCCAGGCATTGACCCCGCCGACCAAATGATCACAGCACAACCAGATATCATCCAGTAAGTTTTCCGTTTTGCCGTCGGAGCGTTGTCAGTTACCCGTACGTCTTTTTATCTTCTAAAGCCCAACCTTATTCTTCTTCTACTTCTTTACCAATCATGTCAGGGTGACTTTGAATCCCAAGGATGAATTCTTTATTCTTGGTTGTGACGGAATTTGGGATTGCTTGACGAACGAAAAATGTGTCGAATTTGTTCGTGAGCGCATTGACAAAATGGAACCGAAAGCTATTGGGGAAGAAATGCTGAACACAATTTTAAGCGACGATCCACGCGCCACACAGGGCATTGGAGGAGACAATATGACAATTTTGATTGTTGATCTTCAGCCGGCTTCTCGTGGCTACAAAGTTGAACCTGCATGGGGACCCCTGCCAAAAACAGAGGATCTAGACATTACGTCTGCCACGTCTGCCCTGTGAGCAAACAGCTGCAGCAATGAAGATCGACCAGCTACATCGCCGGAGACTAATGCCCTTGTTAGAGTAACTAGTTCTAAGCAACACCAACCGTAGCATAGCTCTACTGTATTCCGAAGTAAGATGTGTTACTTTCGTCAATTTTTTTTCTGCTAGTCAAAATCCACGAGCATTTTTGGACTAATCACTAGTACTAAGAGCATCCACTAACTTTTCTCGACTTTATCTTAAGAATAAATATTTGGTATAGACCCATAACCCGATGTTTTGGTCGAAAATATTTAGTCGGAGGCAGTCACTAACTTTTTAGATTAAGGTCTTTGACCAAATTCCGTCGAGTCTTCCATTTTCGCAAAAAGCAGGAGACAAAGCAAAAATAAGAGACATAAATTTTTAATAAAAAAGATAATACAGCTTCATCAACAGCCTATCTCCTATCTATTATTAGATAGACTACTCCAGTACTTTAAGCCCCTCTTGCCACATTAACTCGCCCTTTACACCCTCTTTGATACAATTGAGAAGACAGATTAACTTGGTATAGCAGCATTAAGTTAATCTAAGAAGTACAACAAGCAGGAACAAAAAATTT